>Ga0075428_100000193_pt1 | contig 57756 bp, 69 predicted proteins | sample RhiMetdeltSRZDD2_FD_75291 | JGI IMG/M metagenome (GOLD analysis project Ga0075428, IMG submission 75291) | Populus rhizosphere microbial communities from Tennessee, USA - Rhizosphere MetaG P. deltoides SRZDD2 | ecosystem: Host-associated > Plants > Roots > Rhizosphere > Soil | place: USA... | reverse complement strand
GGTCCGCTTCGCGGACAGGCCGCTGCGCGGCCCCCCTCCACCGGTCCGCTTCGCGGACGGGCGCGACGCGCCGGCAACGCACCAGAGAGGCCGCAACTGTATGAGGATCGAGCCTTCCGAAGGCACGCACGCCGAGCAGATCGCGGCCATGTGCGCCGAGGAAGGGTGGACGGCGTGGGCGGAGCCCGAACGCGCGCGGCGCGCGCTCACGGCCCCGGGGGCGTCGGCCGTCATCGCGCTCGAAGGCGGAGAGGTGGTCGGGGCTGCCCAGATGATCTCGGATGGGTCGATCGCGTCCTACATGTCCATGCTGCTCGTGCGCGAGTCGCACCGCGGCGGCGGCCTCGGCCGCGAGCTCGTGGCGGCGCTCTTTAGCCGGTCGGGGATGGATCGAATCGATCTGCTCGCGGAGCCCGACGCGGCCGGTTTCTACCGGCGCCTGCAGCACCGTGAGCTCATCGGCTTCCGGCTCTACCCGGAGGCGCCGTGAGCACGGTTAACGGATCGCTCGTCAAGCTCGACGACCTCAAGGTCTGGTTCCCGATCAAGAGCGGGCTCGTCCTCGACCGCCACATCGGGGACATCCGTGCCGTCGACGGAGTCACGATCGAGATCCGTCGGGGCGAAACGCTCGGGCTGGTAGGCGAGTCCGGCTGCGGGAAGTCTACCGTTGGCCGGGCGATCCTCCGACTGTACAAGCCGACCGACGGCCGGATCGAGTTCGACGGCAAGGACATCACCAACCTCAGCGAGGGCGACTTGCGGCCGCTGCGGCGGCAGATGCAGATGGTCTTTCAAGATCCGTTCGCCTCGCTCAACCCCAGGCACAGCATCGCGCGCATCGTGGGCGAGCCGATTCGCACGCACGGGCTGGCGACGCGGCGCGCGGCCGCCGGGCAGGTGCGCGAGCTGCTGCAGATCGTCGGGCTGCCGGCGGATGCCGGCACCCGCTACCCGCACGAGTTCTCCGGTGGCCAGCGGCAGCGCATCGGCCTCGCGCGCGCCCTTTCGGTCAATCCCGACTTCATCGTCGCGGACGAGCCGGTCTCGGCCCTCGACGTCTCCATCCAGGCCCAGATCATCAACCTGCTGGAGCGGTTGCAGGACGAGTTCGACCTCACGTACCTGTTCATCGCCCACGACCTCGCGGTCGTCCGGCACATCTCCGACCGGATAGCGGTCATGTACCTCGGCATGGTCGTCGAGGTCTCGCCGGCCGACGACCTGTACGAGAACCCGCTCCACCCCTACACGATCTCGCTGCTCTCCGCGGTGCCGATTCCGGACCCGGAGGTGGAGCTCAAGCGTAAGCCCGTCCTGCTCGCGGGAGACCTGCCGAGCCCGGCCAATCCGCCTCCGGGGTGCCGCTTCCACACGCGCTGCCCGTACATCCAGGAGACCCGCTGCCGCGACGAGGTGCCCGAGCTCCGGAAGCTGACGGACGGGCACAGCGTCGCGTGCCACTGGGCCGAGGCGATCAAGTCCGGTGAGATCAAGCCGCACAAGGTCAAGCCAGTCTTCGATCCCGGGATCGAAGCGCCCGCCTATGAGCCGCCACCCGACTAGTCCGCTTGACGAAGTCGTGCCGGTCCGAGCGGAGCCCCGGGACGACGCCGAGCAGGTCACGCAGGTGCTTGCGGGCGAGCCCGTAACCGAGGAGGAGCACCGGGACGGCTGGACGCGGATCCTGACCGCCTACGACTATCCGGGCTGGGTACGCGAGGATTCGCTGGGCGGGGAGTCCGATCCGGCATGGATGCCGGCAGCGGGCGGCGACCCGGTCGAGCGCGCCCGCTCGTACCTCGGCACCCGCTACGAATGGGGTGGCATGACCGAGCGCGGGATCGACTGCTCGGGGCTCGTGCACATGGCGTACCGGGGCGTCGGCCGCATCGTCCCGCGCGATGCGCACCAGCAGGAGGACGCGGGTGAGGACGTGTCCGCAGACGAGCTTCGTCCCGGCGACCTCGTCTGCTACGAGGGGCACATTGCGTTCTGGCTCGGCGAAGGCCGCATCCTGCATTCGACGCAGCGGGAGGACGTGGACGGCGTGGTCGAGGAATCGGAGCCCGCCGAGCTGCGACCCCGCTTCCGCCGCTACGTGCGTCTTTAAGCGGCTACGACAGGCGTTTCGCGGATGAAGCTGGCCTCGTGCCCGCGGCGGTTGGCTTCCGCCAGCTCTTCCTCGTCCAGGGCTCCGATCCGCAGCAGCAGCTCGAACTCGTCCCGCAGGTGCGTCCGCATCATCTCCGGGCCGTCCGTCGCGATCGTGTAGCGGACGCCATGGCCGCTGAACGTCCGGAAGGTGTCACGCACCGCGTCCTCGTCCGGTAGCGCCCGCGTCAGCAGGTTCGACGTCGGGCAGATCTCGAGGACGATTCCCGCAGCGGCCAGGGTGTCGCAGAGGCCGGGATCACGGGCCGCGAGGATGCCGTGGCCGATGCGCTCGGGCCCCAGCGTCTCGACCACCTCGGCGATCTCCTCGATCCCCTTCTCCTCTCCCTCCTCGCCGACGTGGATGGTCACGCCGAGGCCGGCGGCACGGGCCTCCTCGACGAGCGGCGCAAGGTCGGCGTACCGATAGCGCTCGCCGCCCGGCCGCGGCCCGGCGATGTCCACGCCGACGATGCCGCGGGACGAGTAGCGAATCGCCTTCTCGACGATGACCTCGTTCTGCGCGCGGGTGAACGTTCGGTCCATCATCAGGATCAGGCCGGCTCGAACGAGCGGATACTCGAGCGCGGCGCGGTCGAGACCGCGGGACGCGGCCATGATGATGTGGTCGAGATCGCGCTCCCCGCCGCGGTTTCGCTTCATCGGGTTGAAGCGCAGCTCGAGGGTGGTGATGCGCTGCGAGCGGTACGCGCCGCCGAGCGCACCGTGCACCGAGCGCTCGACCGCGAGCGGGCTGGACTGGATGAGCTCGGTCCAGTGGTAGATCTCGTTCAACGCGTCGAGCGAGTCGACGCGTCGTGGATCGGCGATCGTCACCAGCCGGTCGAACTCCCAGTAGTCCTTGACCGGGAGAGCGATCCCCTGCTCGTGCGCGAGAGTCCAGAGAGTGTCGGAGGCGACCGAGCCGCCGAGATGCGTGTGGAGCTCGGCGAGACCCTCTTCGAGATTCATCTTCCGAGTGTATGCGCGACCCGGCTGCCCCTCGGTTTCGGGCAGGCGATTGGGGCCTCGACGCGTGCGTATTCTCCGGGCGTGAAGGTCGGGATCGTCGTCCCGTACTCGTGGTCGTTCTGGGGAGCGGTGATCGAGCATGCGGAGCTGCAGGCGCAGTCGCTGCGGAAGCTCGGGATCGAGACCCGGACGATCATGGGCAACGACCCTCCTGGGAGCTTCACCCGCATGCTGCACCCCCGTCTCGGGCGGCACGGCGACCCGCCGCCGGACGTGATCCCTGTCGGGCGTTCGGTGATCGTGCCGGCCAACGACTCGCTGCCGAACATCGTCCTCAGCCCGACCGCGGTACCGCGCATCCGCCGCGTCCTCGAGCGGGAACGCTTCGACGTCCTCCACCTGCACGAGCCGATGACTCCGGCGATCTGCGTCGCCACGCTCGCCTTCGCGCGCTGTCCCGTCGTCGCCACCTGGCACGCCTCCGGGCCGCTCGGATGGATGAAGATCGGCCTGCCACTCTGGGGGTTCCTGATGGACCGGATCGACTACCGCATCGCCGTGTCGGAGCCCGCGCGGGCAACGATCGCAGCCTGGATCCCCGGCGAGTGGGAGATCGTCCCCAACGGCACCCTCATCCCGGACGATGCCGATCCCGAGAATCGCGAGCACAGGGTGCTCTTCGTGGGACGGCACGAGCCGCGCAAGGGCCTGCACGTGCTGCTCCGGGCCTGGCCGGACATCCGTGTGCGCAGCGGGGCCGTCCTGCGCATCATCGGCGCCGATCCGCTCGCCGTGCGGCTGCTCATCTCCCGCGCCGGAATCGACAGCGACGGCATCGAGATCGCCGGCTTTCTCTCGCAGGACGACCTCACGCGCGAGCTCCTGGAGGCGAAGGCGATGGTAGCTCCCTCGCTGGGAGGGGAAAGTTTCGGCATGGTGCTCACACGCGCCTTTGCCTGTGCGACCCCGGTCGTGGCCTCGGACATCGGCGGCTACCGTGACGTGATCGAGCCTGGAACCGCCGTCCTCGTTCCGCCGCGCGACCCGGTCGCGCTCGCAGACGCCGTGGTTGCCCTGCTCGAGGACGAGGAGCGGCGCGGCCAGATCGGCGCGGCGGCCAGGAAGCTGGCGGTCGAGCGCTATTCGTGGGACCGGATCGCGGCCCGCCTGGCCGAGATCTACGAGCAGGTGGCCTCGTGAAAGTCCGGATCCCGCGCAGCCCCTGGATTCGGATCGGCGTGATGGTCGGCATCGCGGCGCTCGTCGCCGTACTGCTGTGGTGGAGGGGCCCAGACTGGAACGCGATCCCCGACGCCTTCCAGGCCGTGCAGTGGGAGTGGGTGGCCGCTGCGGTCGTCCTGAACCTGCTCTCGATCGTCGGGCGCTCGATTGCATGGCAGATCGTGATCGCACAGGCGATGCCGCCGCCGAGGCCGCGCTTCCCGCTCGTCTTTTCCGCCTTCTGCGTCGGGCTGCTCGCGAACGCGGTCCTGCCGGGACGGATCGGCGAGTTCGCGCGGGTCGCCGTACTCACGCGGAAGTCTCCGGCGCAGAACGGGAGGTGGGCGACGCTCGTCGGGACCGTCTTCGCACATCGCGTCTTCGACATCGTTCCCGCGCTCCTGCTGATCGGGTACGTGCTCGCGACGGCCGAGATCCCCGGCTGGGCGCTGACGAGCCTGATCGCAGTGGTGTCGGTCGGTTCCGTGCTCTTCCTGGTCGCCTTCGTCAGCGCTCGGCGGCATCACCGCTCGGTGCTCGAGGAGGCGGGAACCCTCAAGCGCGTCGTGACGATGGCGCGCTACGGGCTCGGGGTGATGCACGAGCCGCTGCCGGCCGCCGGCGCGATCCTGTTCCAGTGCCTCGGTTGGCTATGCCAGTTCTTCGCCGTGTACACAGCGATGCGCGGCTTCGACATCCACGTGCCGCTGCCCGCGGCCGGCCTCGTGCTCGTTCTCATGAACATCGCGACGATCTTTCCGCTCTGGCCGGGGAACGTCGGGCTAACTCAGGCGGCGATCGCGCTCCCGCTCGTCCAGTACGGCGTGCCATACGCCAAGGGATTCGCTTTCGGGATTGGGCTGCAGTTGATCGAGGCCTCGGTCGGGGTCGGCGTTGGCCTTTTCTTCCTCGGCCGCGAAGGCCTCTCGTTCGCGATGCTGCGCCGGATGCCGGAGATGACCGAGGCGGAGCTCCCGGCACCCGACAACGGGAAGGCGCAGAGCCAGCGCGGGCGTGGCCGTTCTCGCGTCTCCCGCTAGCCTCAAGGGCGTTCTCGGCGCGGTTGACGCCGCAGAGGCGCTCGTAGAGGGTTTCGCAGCCGCCGAGGTCGACGCCGATGCGCGTCCGATCGCGGATGGAGGAGGGGGGACGGCGGCAGTGCTGGCGGCCACGCTCGGAGGCTCGTGGCACCATGCGGTGGTCGCCGACCCGCTCGGACGGTCCGTCTCCGCGCGCTGGCTCATGCTTCCCGGCAGGACGGCGGTGGTCGAGGCGGCCGAGGCGATCGGGCTCGCGCGGCTCCGGCCGGACGAGCTCGACCCCATGCGCGCGTCGAGCCGTGGGCTCGGAGAGCTGATCCATGCCGCTCTGGACGAGGACCCGGACGAACTGCTGGTCTGCCTCGGCGACACGGCGACCGTCGACGGCGGGTCCGGCCTGATGGAACTGCTCGGCGGCTTTCCCGTCCCCGCCCGCGCCGCCTGCGATGTGCGCAATCCGCTCCTCGGGCCGCGCGGGGCGGCGCATGCGTTCGGGCCACAAAAGGGAGCAACGCCCGGGCAGGTGGCCGAGCTGGAGGCACGCCTGTCCGCACGGAGGAGCCTGACGCCCTTCGCCGACCTCCCGGGGGCAGGGGCGGCCGGCGGCCTCGGAGCGGCGCTGGCGGCGCTCGGCGCCGAGCTCGTGTCCGGAGCCGAGCTCGTCCTCGAGCTGGTCGGATTTCGCGAACGGGTTCGCTCCGCCGAGCTCGTCGTCACCGGAGAAGGCACGGTCGACACGGCGACGCTCGAGGGAAAGGCGCCTGGCGCGGCACTGCAGGTGTGCCGCGAGGAGGACGTCCGCTGCGTCGTCTTCGGCGGACGGATCCTCGAACGGCTACCGGGCGCGGAGCTGCGCGAGCTGCGCGGCGGCCCCGAACGTGCGCGCGAAGACCTCGTCGTGCTGGGTGAGCTGCTGGGGCGGGAGGTCTAGGAAGCCCGGGCCTGGCGGAGCTGCTTCGCGAGGTTCACGAGGAGCTTCCATGCGATGCGCGAGTTCCCCTCCACGAGCGGGCGGAACTCCCACGAGGTGAGGCCGTAGCACTTGAGGTCGGTATTCGCAGTGATCGTCGCCGTGCGGGTGCCTTCGTCGATCAGCGCCAGCTCTCCGAAGTACTGGCCGGGACCGAGGGTCGCGCGCTCTTCGCCGCCGACCGTCACGGTGGCATCACCCTCGTCGATGATGAAGAAGCCGACGCCGCCAGAGCCTTCGCCGACGACGGTCGAGCCGGCTTCGAACGTCCGTTCTTTGAAGGAAGACGCGAGCGACTGCAGCTCGCCCTGGGCGAGGTCGGCGAACAGCGGGACTCGCTGGAGTTGTTTGACTGTGGCGGGCATGGCGCGATTCTAACCAGGTTCCGGAGCGGCAGCCTCCGCCCGTTTCGCGAGCTCTTCGATCTCACCTTCGGCCGCGTCGAGCTTCCCGCGGCAGAAACGGTAGAGCTCCTCACCCCGCTGCCAGAGCGCGATCGCCTCGTCCAGATTGGCGTCACCGCGCTCGAGGCGCTCGACGATCGCCTCCAGCTCGCGCTGCGCAGCCTCGAACGTCGGCTCTTCCGTGGTCACCGTGTCTGGTCCACCGTGCCGGTGAACCCGCCCTCGGCCAGTTCCACGTCGACCCGATCGCTGGGTGTGAGTTGGCCGGACGACCGGACGATCCCCTGGCCGGTGCGGACGATCGCATAGCCGCGTTCGAGGGTGGCGCGCGGAGACAGCGCACGGAGCCGCGCTCCGGCCTGCTCGAGCCGGGCGCGCCGGCGCTCGACGAGCAACGCCGGCCCGCTCCGGAGCTGGCCGTGCGCGCGCGAGAGCCGAGCCCGCTCTCGCTCGAGCACGCGCCGTGCGCCGCGGCCGAGTACGGCCCGCCTTCGCTCGAGTGCATCCAGGAGCCGTTCCAGATCGGGAACGACGAGCCGAGCGGCCGCTGTGGGCGTCGAGGCGCGGACGTCGGCTGCGAGGTCGCAAAGCGGAGTGTCTTGCTCGTGCCCCACGGCGGAGACGACGGGTACGCGGCACGAGGCCACTGCTCGCACGAGCCGCTCGTCGCTGAACGGAAGCAGGTCCTCGAAGCTGCCTCCCCCGCGCGCGAGCACGATCACGTCCAGCTCGGGAAGCGTGCAGAGCTCCTGCAGCGCGTCGATCATCGCCGGGGCCGCCCGCGGCCCCTGGACGTAGGTCTCCGCCACCACGATCCGCGCCGGCGGGAACCGCGAGGTGATGCCGGTGAGGACGTCCCGCTTGGCCGCCGCGTCGTTACCGGTCACGAGCCCGATCCGGCGGGGCAGGAAGGGGAGCGAGCGCTTGCGCGCCTGGTCGAAGAGTCCATCGGACGCGAGGCGCTTCTTCAGCCGGTCGAGGGCGGCCAGATGCGCGCCGAGGCCGAAACGCTCGATCGTCAGCGCGCGCAGCCGGAAGTCGCCGCGCGCCTCGAACAGCTCCGGGCGACCGAACACGTGGACGCGTTTACCGTCAGAGAGGTCGAGCCGGAGCGCGTCGAACTGGCGGCGCGCGATCGAGGTCGCGAGGCAAGCTCCGCTTTCCGGATCCTTGAGCGTGAAGAAGACGCTCTGCCAGCGCTCCTGCCGGCGGAGCTCCGTCACCTCCCCCTCGATCCAGACGGTGGGCAGGCGCTCCAGCCAGGAACCGATACCGCGGTTGAACGCGGCCACGGAGTAGACCTTGCGGTCTCCGTACTGGATCGCCTCGACCTTCACGGTCTCAGCATGCCATGGGCGTGCTGCGCGGCTCAGAGAAGAATCGCGGCTGCGACGGAGTGGTCACATCCCTGCGACACGAGCTCCACCGCCCGGTGCAGGTCGGCGTCGCTCCCCGCCAGCTTCTCGGCCAGCGGGAGCGGATATCCGGCCTGGATGAGCACGTGGAGACGCCAGCCCTCGACCTTCGACCTCTCCGTCTCGTACTCCACCTCGATGGTCTCGGTGTCGCTCATCAACGTCTCCTCGCTCGCTGGACCCCTGGTTCGTTCTCGATCAGACGAACCCTCCCCAGAGAAGTTGGAGGAAAAACGTATGCCGTCAGGAGTGGCGAGTCGCCGAACCGAGCCTGATCTCGGCCTCGGAGACGGTCTCCTCGATCCGGCGCGCGAGGTCCTGCAGCCGGGCCTCGAGGATGCCACGCTCGGCCTCTGTCTCGGACTCGAGCGTCTGCATTCGGCGCCTGAGCTCCACCTCGGCCTCCGCGAAGCGCTGCTCGAGAGCCGTCAGGAGCTCGTCACGCCGCCGACCGAGCACAGCCTCGCCCTCGCCCATCCGCTTCTCGAGCCGCTGGGTCCCCAGATCGCCCATCCTCGAGAGGCGTTCGGCGAGGATCGGCTCGGCCTCGCGGGCAAACGAGGCCGCGGAACGTTCGAGCTCGCGTGAGAGCCGGAGGATGGCCTCGTCGCGCGCCGCACGGATCGCTGCGTCGAACTGCTGCTCCGCCGCCTCGACGTAACGCTCCCCGGCCCGGTTGACCATACGCTGGAGCTTGTCGAGCTGACGCCGCTCGACATCGCCGAAGCTCGCCTGGATGCGCTGGGCGGCGTCGATCTCCTCGCGCCCGATCTGTTCGTGCAGCTCACGCTCACGGCGGCGGAGCCGTTCCGAGACCTCGTGCAGGGCACGCCGGCGCTCGGCCGCATGCTCGTCGATCTCGGTCTTGGCGCTGGCGAAAGCGGCTTCGGCCGCATCGGACAGTTCCCTGCGCATGCGGGCCACGGCGGCGCGCTGCTGCTCGAAGCCCGTGTCTATTCCCCTGTTATCCGCCTCGAGCCGCTGCTGCGCCTCGGATATCAGCTGCGCCTGCCGTTCGCCGAGCCGCTTGATCTCGATCCGGACGCTCTGCTGCAGCTCCTGGAGATCGCCCGCCAGCGCGGCCACGCGCTCCTCCGCCCGCTGCTGCGCCGCGCTGAGGGCGGCGGCGAGCTCGGTGCGCGCGTGATCCTCCCGCTCGGCCACCAGCCGCTGTCGCTCGAGCGCGTTCTTTCGCTCTTCCTCGGCGAGCAGCGAAGCCGTGTCGGCCCGCGCGCGCGCAAGCGTTCGGCTCAGCTCCTCGGCGCGCCGGTCGGCTTCCTTCTCGATCAGGAGGGAGAGACGGTTCTCCGCGCGCGCCAGGTTTGTGTCGAGGCTGCGTCGCCGTTCGAGCGCATCCGCCAGTGCGATTGCGCCGACCTCGGCCACTGCGCAAAGCATCAGCCCCGTCGCTGCCGCGCCGAGCCCCAGGGTCGGCCCGAAGGCGAAGGCTATCCAGCCGCCCAGCGCTCCTACTGCACACGCTAGCGCGGCTCCCTGGAGCACCTTGCGCGGGACCCGCCAGAGAAGGACGGCCACGAACGAAGCTGCCACGGCAACGGCTGCTCCCGCGAAGATTGCCTGGAGCACGGTCTCTGCTTTCACGGGCGCGGCCACCCTACACGTGCAGGAGAACGAGCGCGAGCGCGAGGGCTGTGGTCGCGGCAGCCAGCAGCTGGAGCGCACGTTCGGGTGCGCGGATCAGCGTCTCGGCATCGATCTGCTGAACGGTTCCGTCGGCGAGCTCGATCGTTCCGGAGACGGTCCGCACGCGCCGACGTACAGTGCGGACGACGGTGGAGAGCCGCTGCTGGGCGAAGCTGAGCAGGAAGGCGTACGCGGCGACGAGGAAGGCCTCGATCCTGAGCTCCCCCGCGACGGCGAAGTAGCCGGTCAACGCCGGAAACGCTCCCCACGCGACCGAGAACCAGATCGCGTCGTGGAAGCGGCCGCCCAGGAGCTCGAGGTTGTACACGACCACGATGAACGCTCCGAAGGCCACGAATGCGAGCAGCCAGAGGTCGTAACGGATCGCCCCGCCGATCCCGATGGCAACCGCGCCGCAGATCGACACCGCGGCGAGGAGCGCGAGCGTCTTCCGCGGGATCTGCGTCTGCAGCGGGCGGCCCATCAGCTCGTCGAGAGCGTGGGCTCCGATCCCGACTGCGAGGAAGAAGGCGGCGAGTGTCAACCCGAGCTTTCCCCACTCGAACCTCGGCGCGATCGCGGCCCCGATGGCCACGTAGCTGAGGTGCCAAAGGGTGTAGGGCGGATGGAGCAGCGTGATGTAGTCGCGCCAGCCTCCCGAGCGCAGCGCATAGAACGCGGGCCGTGCTTCGGCGGTCACGCGCGCCGCCCCCACACGACGATTCCGCCTCCCAGGCTCAGCCGTCGAACCCGGACATCCTCGATGCCCGCTTCGCGCCACAGCGCGAGCTGCCGCTCGAGCGGAAGCCGCGCGTAGAAGTCGCTGATGCTGCCTCGCAGGAATCCGCCGACCTCGTGCCAGCCCGAGCCGATGAGGACTCCCGCGAGGGGCAGCCCGACACCGGTGTACAGCTCCCAGGCCGCTCGAGGCAGCAGACCGGAGGGAAGGCCGAACTCGAGTGATGCAAGCGTGCCTCTGTGGCGCACGACGCGCGCCAGCTCCGCGAGCGTCGCGGCCGGGTCGTCGACGTAGCGCAGCAGGTACGTAACGGTCAGCGCGTCGAAGGCGCCGTCCTCGAACGGAAGCTCTTCTGCGCGGCCCTCGACCAGGCTGATCTGAGTGGTCGCGGCGGCCAGGGCAACGCGCCGCCGCGCCTCGTTCAGCATCTCGGTGCTCTGGTCGACCCCGACGACCGAGCAGCCCTTCTGCCGGACGAGCTCGAGCGCGACCGCGCCGGTCCCGGTGGCGACGTCGAGCACGACGTTCTCCGGTACGACGTCGGTCCGCTCCACGAGGAATCGCCGCCAGCGCGGATCCTGGCCGAGCGAAAGCAGGCGCGCGTACCGGTCGTACGTCGGCCCGAGCGGCGCGAAGAGCTCCCGAGCCGCCTGCGTGCGAGGCGATGCGGCCTGGGCCATCCCGCCTATTCTCGCAAGCGTGGCCCTGGCCGACGATCTGGAGCGCATCGGCGCGGCTGCCGAGGGGTACACCGTCGCGGGCGAGCGGGTGGCGGGGATCCTCGCGGCGGAGCCGCACCCGGACGACCGCGTGTACCTGTGCGCCTTCGAGATCGACGGCGGTGAGCGCGCCTGGCTCGCGCTCGATGCCCGGGGGGAGCCGGTCGAGAGCAGGCAGCTCGTGCGCGATGCAGCCTCGATTGCAGCGCTCTGCGAGGTCGCGGAGGAGACGGCGGGTGGCGGTGACCTGGACGACTTGCTGGCGCGCCTCGTCGCGCTGCGGCTGACGGAGGCGCCGGCGGGGGTCGACGAGGCCGAGGAGGCCGTTCACGAGCTCCAGCGTACGATCGAAGCGCCGCCGCGATTGGCGACGCCCGAGTACCTCGACCGCCTCGGCGCAGCGACCCGGCGGCTCGAGCAGGCGCTCGGCGAGGATGGCTCACCTTTTGCCGAGGGAATGAAGCTCGGGATGCCTGCCGTCGAGGAGCTGACGGCCGAGATCGAGCGGGGTTACAAAGGGAACTTGTCGTGAAATGATCCGCCCGGTGAAGCGGCTTCTGCTCCTCGTGGCCCTCGTCCTGCCCCTCGTGGGCTGTGGCTCGTCTTCGGAAACGACGGCTGAAAACGGCCCGATTGTCTTCACGGCACCGTTTTCCACCGGCTCCGGGATCTTCGCTCGCGAGCTAGAGGGTCAGCCCAGGAAACTCACGGACGGCAAGCGCGATCTCTATCCCACGTGGTCGCCGGACGGCAAGCAGATCGCCTTCCTCCGCTCTTTCGGGCAGGGGCTATCGCACGTCTACGTGATGAATCCGAACGGGGGGAAGCTGCAGCGGGTCGGGTCGGCGGTCACGGACACCACGGGCCTGGCGTGGAGCCCGGACGGCGACGAGCTCGCTTACGGTGACGGCATCAACGGGGGCATCTACAAGATCAGCGTGGACGGGACGGGGCTGACGAAGCTCACCGCAGAGGGCACGAGCCCGGCGTGGTCGCCCGACGGAGAGACGATCGTCTTCAGGAACCCGCCGTTCCTCGACGCCATGAATGCGGACGGGAGCCGCATCCGCCGTCTGATCGATCCGAAGAACACGAACTCGAACACGCATCTCTACTCGTATCACGCACCGGCATGGTCGCCGGACGGAAAGCATCTCCTGGCCGTCCGCCAGGACATCCTCCGCACCCTCCGGCCGAACGGGAACAGCGTCGTCGTCGTCAACCCCGACGGGAACGGCGAGCGCGAGGTCGCCGCCGTCTCCTTCACCCAACCGGAGATCATCCGGCCTTCCTGGTCGCCCGATGGGAAGCAGATCGCGTTCGCGGGCGAGCGGAACGACCGTCGAGGGATTTGGACTGTGTCGAGCTCCGGCGGCACCCCACACTTGCTTCTTGCCGGCGATACATATGCCATGCCGAGCTGGGGACCCGCGCGCACGTAAGCTACGGGCGTGGAAGGCGGCTTTCCGATGTTCGGAGGCGATCCGGAGGAGCTGATGCGCGGCCTGCGCGAGTTTGCGGCTCAGCAGGCGGAGTCGGTTGCGGAGGCGCAACGTGAGCAGTTCGCGACGCTGACGCTGAACACGGCCGTCGAGCTGACCGGCGCAGCGCTCAAGCGGATGGAGGTGTCCGGCACCACGGACGAGCAGGCGCTGGCTCTGCGCGACGCGATGCGGATCCTCTTCCCCGAGGCGGTCGCACTCGTCTCCGCTGCGCGCCAGGGCTTCATGCGCGAGCAGTAGTGCGCCGTATCCGTCGGGCGATGCACTCCTAATGACCGGGATCGTCGATCGCACGGTCGTCCGGCTCCTGCCGGCGATCCCGAAGCCGATCGTCCGTAAGGTCTCCAACCGCTACATCGCCGGTGAGACGCTCGAAGACGCCTGCCGCGTCGTCTCGAGGCTGAACGGCGAACGGAAGATGGCGACGATAGACGTCCTCGGCGAGCATCACGAGACCCCCGAGCAGACGCGCGAGCTCGTCCGGGAGTACGACGAGGTCTTCGACGCGATCGAACAGAACGGGCTCGACTCCAACGTCAGCATCAAACTGACTGCGCTCGGCCTCGCCATCGACCGCGGCCTCTGCCTCGAGAACGCGGAGGCGGTCGTCGAGCACGCGGCAGAGAGCGGGAACTTCGTCCGTATCGACATGGAGGAGTCCGACTACACGACCGCGACGCTCGACATCTACCGAGACCTGCGAGGCCGCGGCTACGACAACGTGGGCGTCGTGCTCCAGGCGCGCCTGCGCCGGACGCTGCGCGACATCCGTTCGCTGGCCGACCTCAGGCCCAACGTCCGCCTGTGCAAGGGCATCTACCTCGAGCCGGAGCTGATCGCCTATCAGGGGTACCAGGAGGTGCGGGACAACTTCGTCGCCGCGCTCGACCTGCTGCTCAGGGACGGGTCGTATATCGGGATTGCGACACACGACGAGTGGTTGATCGAGCAGGGCCTGGCGCGGGTCGAGGCCATGGCCCCGGAGGAGTACGAGTTCCAGATGCTCCTGGGAGTGCGGCCCCTGCGGGGCGACAGGCTCGTCCGCGAGGGCCACCGTCTCCGGATCTACACCCCGTACGGAAAGCAGTGGCGCGAGTACTCCCTGCGGCGGCTCCAGGAGAACCCGAAGATCGCCGGCTACATCCTCTCCGACCTCATCGGCGTCAACGGCAATTGATCTGGGCGCGGGCCGAGGGCTGTCGCGTCTGGGACGAGCACGGACGGGAGTACCTCGACCTCTCCGGCGGCTTCGGCGTAGCGGCGCTCGGCCATTCGAACCGAAAGATCCGCGAGGCCGTCGCGGCGCAGCCGGTGATGCACGCGCTCGGCGATCTGGCCGAGGCAGAGACCACTCGCCGGTTTCGGGAGCGTCTTGGCCGTCCCGTCAAGCTCGGCGTCACCGGCGAAGACGCAGTCGAGATCGCGCTCCGGACATCGTTGCTCGCGACGGGGAAGCCGGGCATCGTCGCCTTCGAGGGCGCCTACCACGGCACCGGCCTGCTCGCCCTCGCCGCCACCGGCCTCGAGCGGTTTCGTGCCCCGTTCGCGCCGTGGCTCCCTAGCCCCGTTTACAGGAGCCCTTACGGCGACGATCCGGGACCGCTCCCGGGTGACGTCGGCTGCGTGATCGTCGAGCCGGTTCAGGGTCGCGCAGGCGCCCGAGTCCCGCCGGACGGCTTCCTGGAGCTGCTGCGCGAGCGCTGTGACGCGGCCGGAGCCCTGTTGATCGCGGATGAGATCTACTGCGGGCTCGGCCGCACCGGGACGATGTGGCGGTCGGACGACCTCGCCGACGTGCTCTGCACCGGCAAGGCGCTCGGAGGAGGACTACCGCTGTCGGCCGCATTGTTCCGGCCGGGGCTCGAGCAGGTCTGGGAGCTGGGAACGGAGGACGTCTATACACACACACATACGGGCAACCCGCTCGCCTGCGCGGCCGGACACATCGTGCTCGACGAGATTCCGAAGCTTCTCGACCGAGTGCGGGCGGCCGGCGTGCGCTTCGAACGCGGCGGCTGGCACGGCGCCGGCCTGATGCGGGCGCGTGCCGGCGACGCGGGCGAGGCGCTCCGCCGTGGTGTGATCGTCGTGCCGGCGGGCGAGGGAGGTTCCCTGATCTCTGCCACGCCGCCGCTGACGATCACCGACGAGGAGATAGAGGAAGGGCTCGAGCTGATCGGCTAGGCGCTACGGAGGAGGCGGGCCCTGCGGCGCGGCAGGGGCATCCTCTTCCTCGACCACGTAGCCTCGCCGGCGCCGCGGCGCCGGGGTGTTGGCGTAGTCGTAGCCGGGGCCGGTGGCGTAGCGCGTGCGGCGGAAGTAACCCGGGCCCCACCAGGACTCCCAGAACCACAGGGTGAGGATGAAGCCGACCAGGCCGACGCCCATCAGGACGATCCCGATGACGTCGAGGTTGATCGCCTTGGACGTGTCGTTCACGCCCCAGGTCAGGATGGCGCCCACGCCGATGATGAGCAGGCTGACGATGAATCCCATTTCACCGCCGTACCCTCGAGCGTGCCTACGAAAACCAACGCTTGGCGGTCGGATCGCCCGAGAAGAATCTCAGCCGGAGCTGGGCGACCTTCTGCCGCCCGCTTGAGGATTCCGTTAGCGAACCGTGACGATTTAGGCGATGCGACCTACCTGGCGTTAGCCGCGAGCGCCTGCCGGACGAGTTCGAGAGCGAACGGGACATCCGTTCTCGACTCGATCCTCACCCAGACCCAGTCGGACGCCCGAGGACGGTAGATCAGCCGGTCGTCGTCGAGCTCGCGAATCAGCGGCCGAGTGAGCCGGATGTCGAGCAACCCATTGCGGTCGATGTGCATGAATTCGCGGCCGTCGATGCAGAAGGCCGGCGCCTCTCCGAAGCGCGAACGCGTCTCCTCGACCCCCGACAAGCGGCTCGTCTCGGCTACGACGTCGTCGAGGAGCGTGCTCACGCGAGCAATGAGAATCCGCCGTCGACGACGATCGTCTGCCCGCGGATCATCTCGGCCCGCGGCGAGCATAGGAACGCGACCGCGTCGGCGACGTCGCGGCCCTCGACCATCCGGCCGGCCGGCGTCCGCGTGCGGGCCGCCTCGAGCATCTGCTCGCGGTTCGGAAAATGGTCCAGGGCGCCCGTCTCGACCACCCCGCCCGACACGCCGTTGACCCGAATCCCGCGTGCAGCGAGCTCGACGGCGAGATAGCGGACGAGCGACTCGAGAGCGGCCTTCGACGTTCCCACCAGCACGTAGTTCTCGAGCACACGTTGTGCGCCGAGGCTGGAGATCGCGACGATCGACGAGCCGGGCGGCATCGACGGCGCCGTCGCCCGGGCGAGCGACAGGAGCGCCCTTGCGTTCGCGTTCATCGTCCAGTCCCAGTGCTTGTCCTCGACCTCGAGCGCCGGCCGGATGACGCCGGTGGCCGCGTTGTGGACGACGACGTCGACTGGACCGAGCTCCGCGATCTGACGCAGGACCCGGTCACCGGCGATGTTTCCGCGCACGAGGATCGGCTCAGTTCCGAGCGCGCGTAGCTCCGCCGCCGTCTCCTCCGCCGCCTCGTCGTTGCGGTAGTACCCGATCGCAACTCGGGCCGCGCCGAGCTCGGCGAAGCGAAGCGCGATCGCCTTCCCGATCCCCCGCGAGCCGCCCGTGACCAGGGCGGACTTCCCCTGCATCAGGACCGGGGAGGCAGCGGACGGTACACCGGGGCGGAACTGGGGATCTCTTCCCAGCCGATGCGCGTCTTCGGCTCGGGCGGCCCCTCCTCGGCCTTGGAGGACGCGTGCCCGAGCTGGTCGAGCAGCTTGATCTGCTCCTCGCCGTAGAGACGCACCTCGTGCTGCTCCGGGAGGCCGGCGATCAGCTCGCGCACCCGCGCGCGCAGCTGGTAGGCGAAGTGGGGGGTCGCCGGGCCTACCAGCGCGTCGACGTCGTCTTTGGTCGGTTCCGCCATTCAGGGAAAGTTAACCATCGTGCGCCGCCCGACCCGGTGCGGTGATGCTCCTGGGCGCGAAAAGCGCCGCCGGGCCAGGACGCTGCCGGCGTAGGCTCGACGGAGCCGGCCAACGAGCCGGCGGTGGCTTTGCCACCGCCGAGACGTAAAGCGCAGCGTTCGTATCGGGCAATACGGCGCGACCGAGGACGCCGCCCGGCGCGCCTTTGCAGCCGCCAGGGGCGCGCTGCGTCGGGCGGGTGGCGCACAAAGATAGTCTCGAAGCGTGGCCCGGATCGAGCTCCCTGCGCGTCCGAAATCCCGGCCCGCCGTGACGAGAGTCCGTCGCGACCGCGACGCGGATCTGATGCTGGTCGCGACCATTCTCATCTGGTCGCTTAACTTCACGGTGACGCGCTACGTGCTCGAGCATGGATTCCAGCCGCTCGCCTACTCGTGCGTCCGCTACGGCATCGCGGCCACCCTGTTCGCCGCCTTCACCTACGGGTACGAGGGCTCGCTCCGTGTTCGCCGCCGCGACATCGTCCTGGTGGTCGCCGCGGCCGGCGTCGGGATCTGGCTGAACCAGCTCTCGTACGTGTACGCGATCAAGTTCACGAACGCGTCCACCACGGCCCTGATCCTGGGCTCGACGCCCATTTTCGCGGCGCTCATCGCCCTAGCAATCGGGCTGGAACGGGTGTCGTCGCACTTCTGGCTGGCGACTGCGATCTCGTTCGGGGGAGTCGCGCTGGTCGCGACCGGTTCGGGCGAGGTGCGGGGAGACATCAAGGGTGATCTGCTCGGCGTAGCGACTGCGGCGACGTGGGCGGCCTACTCGGTCGCGATCGCGCCGCTGATGCGCCGCTACTCGCCCTACCGCATCAGCGCGATCGTCCTCGTGATCGGGTGGGTTGCGGTCGCGGCCACGGCGGCACCCCAGCTGGCGACGCAGGACTGGAACCTCGGCTGGGAAATCTGGGCGCTCCTCGCGTTCGCCGTGCTCGGACCGCTCGTGCTGACGAACATCCTCTGGTTCAAAGCGGTGGCCCGGGTCGGCCCCTCGCACGCGACCCTGTTCGCCAACGCGCAGCCCTTCGTCGCCGTCCTGTTCGCGGTGCTGCTCCTCGGGGAGACGCTCTCCTGGCTGCAGATCGTCGGCGGCCTCGCGATCGGCATCGGCATCTGGCTCGCGCGTCGGCGACGGGAAGACCTGGTGCCCGGCGGCGAATGACCGCGCTCGGAGAACGACTCGCCCGGAAGCCGGAGGGCTACCGGTTCACGGTCGGCCGCGTGCTGGCGATCTACGCCGGCCTGATGACCGTGCTGATGCTCGCCGCGCTCGACCAGACGATCGTCGCGACGGCTCTGCCGCGCATCGTGAGCGAAATCGGCGGACTTACCAGCTACTCCTGGGTCATCACGTCGTACATGCTCGCCTCGACCGTGACCGTGCCGCTGTACGGGAAGCTCGGCGACGTCTTCGGGCGGCGGACCCTGTTCATCGTCGCGATCACGATCTTCCTGGTCGGCTCGGCGCTCTGCGGCCTGGCACAGAACATGACCGAGCTCGTGCTCTTCCGCGCGGTCCAGGGGCTCGGGGCGGGAGGGCTCTTCCCGCTCGCGCTCGCCACCGTGGGTGTGATCGTTCCACCGCGCGATCGCGGCCGCTACCAGGGGCTGATCGGCGCGACCTTCGCCTTCGCCTCGATCGCCGGCCCGGCGCTCGGCGGATTCATCGTCGACCACGCGAGCTGGCGCTGGATCTTCTACGTCAACCTGCCCGTCGGCGCGCTCGCGCTGATCGTCATCTCGATCACCATGCCGAAACGGACGGAGAAGCGGGAGCATTCCATCGACTACCGCGGCTTCTTCCTGCTGGCCGCGGGCACGACGTCGCTTCTGCTCGCGCTCGTCTGGGCGGGACGGCAGTACGCGTGGAGCTCCGCGCCGGTCATCGGAGCCTTCGCCGCAGCCGCCGGCGCCCTCATCCTGTTCGCCTGGATCGAGCTGAGCGTGAAGGAGCCGATCCTGCCGTTCGACCTGCTCAAGCAGCGGACCGTGGCGGCGGGCGTCGCCTCCGTCGCGCTGGTCGGGATGGCCATGTTCGGGACGATTGCGTTCGTTCCGCTGTTCGTGCAGGGAGTGATCGGGACGTCGGCGACCTCGTCAGGTGTCGTGCTGACGCCGCTCATGCTCGGCGCGGTCGGGATGAGCATTCTGTCGGGCCAGTGGGTCTCGCGTACCGGGCGCTACCGGTTGAACGCGATCGTCGGGCCGATCATCCTGGCGACCGGCCTCTTCCTGCTCTCGCGCATGAACACCTCGACGACCAACGGCGAGGCGGCGAGGAACATGGTCATCGTGGGAATCGGGATCGGCTTGATGATGCAGGTCTTCGTCCTGGTGGTCCAGAACTCGGTGCCGCTCCGGCAGATGGGATCCGCGACGGCGCTGACGCAGTTCTCCCGGCAGATCGGCGCGACTGTGGGCGTGACACTGATGGGGGTGATCGTGAACCAGGGATTGCCGAAGAACATCGGCGGCGGAGGAGAGATCGTCCACCGCCTGCCGGCCCGGCTGCGTGACGACCTGGCCTCCGCCCTCCAACCGGCGTTCCTCGTCTCGGCCGTCCTCTGCCTCGTCGTGCTCGTGATCGTGATCGTCGGGATTCGGGAGGTTCCGTTACGGAAGGGGTTCGAGGAGCCGACGCTCGCGGACGAATTGGGCCAGGGTTAAGATTCCCTCGTGAGTGACTTCATGCCGATCGAGGGTTGGGACCACCTCGAGCTCTGGGTCGGCAACGCCAAGCAGGCGGCGTACTTCTACGAGCACGCTTTCGGTTTCCAGCTGACCGCGTACGCGGGTCCCGAGACGGGCGTACGCGATCGCGCTTCCTACGTGATCGAACAGGGCGACATCCGCTTCGTGCTGACGAGCGCGCTCCGCGGAGACAACGAGATCGCCCGGCACGTGCTCATGCACGGTGACGGCGTGAAGGACATCTCGCTGGCCGTCCCCGACGCGACGCAGGCCTATCGCGAGGCTGTCCAGCGCGGTGCGCGCGGCGTCAGCGAGCCGCACGTCGTCGAGGACGAGCTCGGCCGCGTCGAACTCGCCGCGATCGCGACCTACGGCGAGACCGTCCACACCTTCGTCAACCGGGGTGACTACGGTGGCCCGTACCTCCCCGGATACGTGGCCCAGACTGGCAACGGGCGGCTCGGCGTCGGGCTCCTGACGATCGACCACGTCGTCGGCAACGTCGAGCTCGGGCGGATGGACCACTGGGTCGAGTTCTACGAACGCGTATTCGGGATGACGAACATCATCCACTTCGGCGACGAGCAGATCCACACGGACTACTCCGCGCTCATGTCCAAGGTGATGGCTGACGGGAGCGGGAAGATCAAGTTCCCGATCAACGAGCCCGCGGAGGGGAAGCGCAAGAGCCAGATCGAGGAGTACCTCGACTACTACGGCGGCCCCGGTGTACAACACATCGCGCTTGCGAGCGAGGACATCGTCTCCAGCGTGCAGACGATGCGAGACCGGGGCGTCGTCTTCCTCGGCACTCCTGAGTCGTACTACGAGGACGCCTTCGCACGCGTGGGGGAGATCGACGAGTCGTGGGCCGATCTGCGCCGGCTACGGATCCTCGTCGACCGAGACGAGGACGGCTACCTGCTCCAGATCTTCACGAAGACGGTGCAGGACAGGCCGACGGTCTTCTTCGAGGTGATCGAGCGGCACGGCGCGCGCGGCTTCGGCGAGGGGAACTTCAAGGCGCTGTTCGAGGCGATCGAGCGGGAGCAGGCCCTGCGCGGCAACCTCTAGCCGTTCGCAGCCTCGTTGAGGTCGACAAGAAGTCCGCGAAGCTGCGCGAACCGCTTCGCGCCAAGCTGGTGAGACCAGGCGCCCTCGAGCTCCTCGACCGCCTCGCGCATCGCACGTCCCAGCGAGATGCCACGCTTCGTGAGCGCGATCCGCTTAGAGCGCTGGTCGTCGGGATCTGCTTGCCGCTCGAGGTACCCGAGCCGCTCGAGTTCGCCGAGGAGGTAGTTGAGCGCCTGCTTGCTCATTCGCAGGCGGGCAGCCAGGTCTCTCGGCCGCGCGCCCTGCGGCCCCGGATACTGGAAGACGTGGAGGTGTGCGGCGTCGACATCGTCGAAGCCACGCTCGTGCGCCCGCTCGAGCATGTGATGCTGAATTGATTCCCACGGCATGCGGAGAAGCGCTCCGATCATCGGAGGCCCGAAAGTAAAGCTACTTGACGAATCGGTTCGAATCATATAAAGTAAAACCACTTTACCACATGGGAACCTGAGGAGGTTGTCGAGATGCCAACGAACACGAGCGAAGAGATCAGGGTCGGCGAGATCGCAATCCGCTTTCTCGTCGAGGCCGAGAATTCGGAAGGCTCCGTCGCAATCTTCGAGTTTGATGTTCCAGCGGGTGCGAGGGTTCCGGCGCCGCACAGCCATGACGGCTACGAGGAGACCATCTACGGGCTCGAGGGCGTTCTCACGTGGACGGTGGAGAGTGAGCCGATCGACGTCGGTCCGGGCGACGCCCTCTGCATCCGGCGTGGTGCCGTCCACCATTTCGAGAACACCGGAGAGGCCGACGCCACGGCGCTGGCGGTCGTCACGCCTGGGTTCCTCGGCCCCGACTACTTCCGCGAGGCGGCGGCGGTTCTGGACGCCGCGGCCGGGGGCCCGCCCGATCTCGCGGCCATCGGCGGCGTGATGCGCCGCCATGGTCTCACGCCGGCGCCGTGATCGACCTGCAAGCCACGGAAGCGATCGTCCGAGCTGACGACCGTGAGGTCAGCATCCTCGTCGCCCGTGAGGACCTCACGATCATGCACTCACGAACTCCGGCAGGCGAACGCGCGGCCGGGCTGCACGTTCACCACGAGTACACGGACGCCTTCTAAGGCCTCCACGCCGCGCCCGGCCACATTCACGATGCTGGGGGGATGTGCTATGCGGCTGAACCGGTGTTTCGTCCAACAACGCGGCCGGGCGCGGCTCCGGGCTCGTCGGCGCGGTATGCGTAGGGATGTGTCGCTTGGGCTGCGAGAATCCGATTCTTGACCGAAGCGCGGCTTGAGGACGCTGGCTCCGGGCTCGCCCCCGTCACCGAGGGCTGGTTCGTCGTCAACGTGCGCGATGCCGAGTGGTTCACTTCGGAGACGAGGGGCGCCGCGTGCTGGTTCGCGAACGAGTACGGCGACCCTCCGGTGGAATTCGCGCAATTCGGGATCAACGTGACCGTCCTCGAGCCGGGCCAGAGCGGCGTCTATCACGCCGAGGCGAATCAGGAGGCGTTCCTCGTTCTCGGAGGCGAGTGCAGGCTGCTCGTCGAGGGCGAGGAGCGACGCCTTCGAACCTGGGACTTCTTCCACTCGCCTCCCTGGACGGAGCACGCGTTCGTGGGAGCTGGCGACAGGCCGTGCGTGATCCTGATGGTTGGCGCCCACGTAAGTCCGGAAGTGCGCTACCCGGTCTCGGAACTCGCGGCGCGCTACGGGGCGAGCGTGGAGAAGGAGACATCCGATCCGGAGCAGGTCTATGCAACGGCCGAGCGGTTCCGGCGAGGGCGGCCGCCATACTGGTCCCGCCTGCCCTGGGGCTAGAGCCGTTCGCGGTAAGCCTCGGGGGACATTCCGGAACGCTGGCCCAAACGGCCGCACGCACATATCTCCCGTACCTGGACGGAGGACTGCCGGCGAGTGCCGCGGTCGTGAGAAGACCGGCAGGCGGGAAGCTCTAAGCGGTCTTCGTGCGCAGCGTGTCGAGCTCCCGCACGTATCTCGTCGCGTCGGCTTCCCGGTAGAACGACGCGGCCTTCTCGAGCTCCCGCGAATCGCCCGCGCGCGTGATCTGAAGCCGCAGCCAAGCGGCGTCAGGGAGGAAAAGGTGGTCCTCGGCCCGCCTGGCCGCCACGAGGAGATCACCTTCGAGGATCGGCACGACGAGCTCGCCCCACGGCGAGTCCTCGCCGCCCGCCAGCATCCGCGCCAGCTCATCGGCGTATCCGTAGTGCATGCAGAGCCAGGCCAGCATGAGCCGCGCAAGCCACGGAGTGAATACCTGGCCGGTCCGCTCGATCTCGCCTCTCTCGTGGGCGACGAACTCGGAAACGATCGCCTGCGCCTCCTCGTCTCGGCCGGTCTCGAGCAGCACGAGCGCGCGGGACGCGAACGCCGTGTAGAGAACCTGCAGGTCGCCCACGGTTCGACCGAGCTCCAAAGCGACGGTCGATTCGCGCTCGGCGCGCTCGTCCTCCTCTCGGGCCACGGCGATCAGCCCGAGCACCGCCCGGGTCGGAACCTCGATGAAGTGGGGATTCCTGCCACTCGCCATCCATTCGACGAGACGGTCGCCGACCTGGACCGCCTCGTCCCAGCGGCCGCGGAGGTAGAGCTCTGCTGCCTGCTCGCCGGTAAACCAGGAAAGAAAGGGCCCGGCGCCGAGTCGTTCCGCGAGACGCCGGCCGTCGGCCTGGAGGGAGAAGCAGCGCTCGAGGTCGGCCAGGTGGCTCGCGCAGGCATCGGCGAGGTTCCCGTAGCAGCGTGCAGCCAGCACGAGGAAGTTCGACCGGACCGCGAGTTCGAGCGCCGTCTCGATGTCTGCGAAGTTGCCGCCTGCCAGTAGTGCCTCTGCCTGGCGCTCGACATCGCCGATTTCCTCAGCGATGGCGACCGCTTCTCGAGTGAGCTCGGCAGCGCGGGCGGGCTCGTGCGCGAGGTTGAGCTGCCCGCCGACGAAACTGAGCACGGTGGCCTTCTGTTTCGTCGGGGGGCGGTTGCGGACGAGTGCCAGTGCGCGTTCGAGGTAGTCGAACGTCCGGCGCTGATCCTGCTTCGAGAGAAGTGCGATGTTCATGAGCGCCTCTGCCGCGATCTCGGGGTTCCGTTCCGCGAGCAGCTCGGCGGACTCCTCGAACTCGTCCGCTCCCTCCGACTCGGCCAGCAAGCGTGCCTCACCGAGCGCGAACAGGATCTCGCCGCGTTGGGCCGGGTCGTCGGGCAGCAGTGCGAGCGCGGCTCGGTAATACCGGCTCGCGGAAGCGTAGGAATGGAGGTCGCTCGAACGGTCCCCAGCATCGCGGAGTGCGTTGGACGCGCGCTCGCCAAGTCCGACCGCGCCGTACTCCAGCGCGCTGACGTAGTGGTGGGCGAGCAGGTCGGCGAGGTCCTCTCCTCGCTCCGATAGCGACTCGATCCATTCCGCGGCCCGCCGGTGCTTCAACGCTCGCTCGCCACGCGGGATCTGGCCGTAGGCGACGTCGCGGACGAGGACGTGCCGAAATGCGTACTCGTCCTGGCCGCCGACCGACGAGCGCCGTTCCCGCCGGACGAACTCCTTTCGGATGAGTGCGTGCAGCGGATGCTGGATCGAGCCATCTGATTCGCCGTCGAGCGCGACGAGCGATCCGGACCAAAAAACCTTCCCGAGGACCGCCGCGTTCTGAAGAGCGGCCTTCTCCTGACCCGGAAGCGCGTCCAGTCGCGCGGCGATGATCCCTTGCACGGTTTCGGGGAGCGCTGTGTCCTCGAGCCCTCGGTCGGCGAGCATGCGGGCGTACTCTTCGGCGTACAGGGGGTTTCCGCCCGCGGACTGCAGGAGCTCGGCCGGCAGGACGTCGCGGCCGATGAGGCCGGCGAGCAGTCGATGCGTGTCGTCGTCGGAGAGCGGCGGAAGGGTGATGGTCGTCGCATTGAGCTTGCCCCCGCCCCAGCCGGGTCGGCGTTCCAGCAGCTCGGCCCGGGCGGTGCACACGACCAGCAGTGGGACCCCGCTCGACCAGTCAATGAGATGGTCGACGAATTCGAGGAGGCCGTCGTCTGCCCACTGAAGGTCTTCGAACACGAGGACTGTCGGCCTGCGGTCCGCCATCGACTCGACAAGGCGGCGCCACGCGGCGAACGACTCTTCGCCGGAGTCGCGGGGGCCGTCACCGGCCGAGAGTCCAACCAGAGGGCGGAGCGATCGCTCCACCCAGGACGCGTCCGGACCGCAGAGATCGAGGGTCGTAGCGGCCAGCTTCTCGCCGGCGACTTCGGTGGAATCGGTCTCGAGGATGCCGGCCTGGGCCTTGACCATCTCGCCGAACGCCCAGAACGCGACGCCTTCGCCGTAGGGAAGGCTTCGGCCCTGGCGCCAGTAGAGGAGGTCCTGATCGGCTTCGACTGCCGACAAGAGCTCGTACACGAGCCGGCTCTTGCCGATGCCGGGAACGCCGATCAGCGTCACGAGCTGAGGCTCGTGCTCGGCGCGAACCCGCTCGAGCGACCCGACCAGCAGCTCGCGCTCGCGCTCTCGCCCGACCAGAGCCGCGCGGCTCTCGTGCGCGACGTCGATCCCGAGCCGCGAGTGCGCGGCGAGAGCTTCCCAGACCGGGACCGGCGCCGACTTCCCTTTTGCTTCGACCGGCTCGTGCTCGCGGTACTCGATCGCCCGCTCCGTCGCGCGATAGGTCTGCTCCCCGACGAGGATGCCGTTGACCGGTGCTGCCACTTGCACGCGCGAGGCGGTATTGAGGACGTCTCCGGTTGCCATCCCCTCTCCCTGCGCCGTGTGTGCTCCGAGCGTGACGAGGGCTTCGCCGGTGTTGACGGCCACGCGGACCTGAAGATCGTCCTCTTCGCGAGCCCAGTCCCGGATCGCGAGAGCCGCCCGTACCGCGCGCTCCGGATCGTCCTCGTGCGCGACCGGAGCCCCGAACAGCGCGACGACGGCGTCGCCGATGAACTTTTCCACCGTCCCACCGAATCGCTCGAGCTCCTCGCGCACGCGAGCGTGGTAGGAGCGCAGGCGCGCGTCCACCTCCTCGGGATCGAGGCTTTCGCCTCGGCTCGTCGAGCCAACGAGGTCGGCGAAGAGGACGGTGACGACCTTGCGCTCCCGCCGCTGAGGCTCGGCGGCCAGCGCGGCGCCGCACGCCGAGCAGAAGCGCGCCCCGGGGACGTTCTCGTGTCCGCACGAAGGGCACCTCATCCTTGGTTGAGTCTAAGGAGGTCTAGCCTTCGGGCATGAACCCACAGCGCCGGACGGCGCTCATCTCGGTCGGGGCCGCCGCCGCTCTGGTCGCCTTGAAGCTCGTTCCGGGGCTGGCGACGAACAGCCTCGGCCTCATCTCCGAGGCGCTCCATTCTGCGACCGATCTGGTGGCCGCCCTACTGACCTTCTTCGCGATCGGCGTCGCCCTCCGACCCGCCGACCGGACGCACGCGTACGGTCACGGAAAGGCCGAGCACCTCGCGGCGCTCGCCGAAGCCGGGTTCCTCGTTGCGGCCAGCGTCTTCATCGGCTGGAGAGCCGTGTCCCACCTCCTCGGACGAACCGAGCCGACCGTGCAGGCGACCTGGTACGCGCTGGCCATCATCGGCGCGGTGATTGTGATCGACACGAGCCGGATGCTGGTGTCGCTGCGGACGGCACGGCGCTTTGGCAGCCCCGCGCTGCAAGCGAACGCGCTCCATTTCGGGAGCGACCTGGCGGGATCGACCGCGGTGCTGATCGGGCTCATATTCGTGCGAGCCGGCTATACCGACGCCGACTCCGCGGCCGCCCTCTTCGTCGCCGTCCTCGTCGTGGTAGCCGCTGCACGGCTGATCCGGCGAAACGTCGACGTGCTGATGGATCGCGCGCCCGCGGATGCGTACGAGGCGGCACAGGCCGCGATCCGCAAGATCCGGCCGCCGGTGCAGCTGCGCCGCCTCCGGATCCGCCAGGCGGCCGGACGGCACTTCGCCGACGTGGTAATCGGGGTCGCGCCCGACGCGGCGGTCGGTCAGGGGCACGCGGCGGCCGACGCGGTCGAGGAGGCGATCGAGCGCGCTTTGCCCGAGACCGACGTGGTCGTCCACGTCGAGCCCCTCGACGTGGCGGGGCTGCGGGAGCGGATCCGGGTCGCGGCCGCATCCGATCCGCAGGTGCGTGAGATCCACAACGTGAGCGCAGTCGATACCGAGGACGGCGTCGCCGTCTCCCTGCACCTCAAGCTTCCCGGCTCGCTCTCCCTGGCTGAGGCCCACGAGGTCGCCTCGCGGGTCGAGGAGGCGATCCAGTCAGCCGCGCCGGAGGCCACGTCGGTGCAGACGCATCTCGAGCCGCTTTCGGAGGGAGCCGCCGGTCACGAGCCCAGCCCAACTGACATGGCCCGCGACGGCGAGGTGGTCGGCCGGATCGTCCGGGACGCGACCGGGCAGCCGCCGCGGGAGCTCCGCTTCTTGCGGACGGACGAAGGACTCGTCGCCTTCCTCACTCTCGCGCTCGATCCCGACAGCGAGCTCGCCGAGGCCCACTCCCGCGCGAGCGAGATCGAGGAGCAGATCCGGGAAGCCGTGGACGTAAGCGATGTCATCGTCCACACCGAGCCGTGATCTTCGAGCCCGAGCTGGAGGCCATGCCACGCGCCCAGCTGGAGGAACTCCAGCTGGAGAGACTGCGCGCGGTCGCGGGCGTCGACTCGCTTGACGAGCTGCGCACGCTGCCGTTCACGCGCAAGGACGACCTACGCGACTCGTATCCGCTCGGTCGGCTGGCGGTTCCGCGCAACCGGGTGCGCCGGCTGCACGCCTCCTCCGGGACGACGGGGAAGCCGACGATCGTCCCTTACACGCGCGGGGACCTCGACGTCTTCGCGCGCGTGGTCGCCCGCTCGCTGTCCGCCGCTGGCGCCGAGCCTGGCATGACGCTCCACAACGCATACGGCTACGGGCTCTTCACCGGTGGGCTCGGATTCCACGACGGCGCAGAGCGGCTGGGCCTCGCGGTCGTCCCCGTCTCCGGCGGAATGACGGAGCGGCAGGTCACGCTCATCACGGACCTGGAGCCGGAGGTGATCTCCTGCACGCCGAGCTACGCGCTCACGCTCGCGCAGGCGTTCGCCGAGCGCGGGATCCCGCCCGACCGGATCAGTCTGCGCATCGCGATGCTCGGTGCGGAGCCGTGGACCGAGGCGATGCGGCGCGAGATCGACGCGCGGCTCGGCGTGAGCGCGGTCAACGTGTACGGCCTCTCCGAGATCGTCGGCCCGGGCGTCGCCTGCGAGTGCGCGGAGGAGCGGGCGGGGCTCCACGTGAACGAGGATCACTTCCTCCCCGAGGTCGTCGACCCCGAGAGCGGCGAGGCTGTCGAAGACGGCGGGGCCGGCGTGCTCGTGCTCACCACCCTGACGAAGGAGGCATTCCCACTCGTCCGCTACTGGACCGGCGACATCGCGTCGCTCAACCGAGCCCCGTGCGGCTGCGGGAGGACGTTTGTGAGAACTTCCCCACCAGCCGGCCGGGCGGATGACATGCTCATCATCCGCGGGGTCAACCTCTACCCGAGTCAGGTGGAGGCGATCCTGCTCGAGCTGCCCGAGCTCACGCCGGACTACCGCATCGTGGTCGAGCGCACGGGGACGCTGGACGAGGCGACCGTCGAGATCGAGACGGTCGAGCCGAGAGCGGAGCTGCAGGAGCGAGCCGAGAGGCTCCTCTTGCAGACAATCGGGTGCACGATTGCGGTCCGGTTGATGCCGCCTGGCAGTGTCCCTCGTTCCGAGGGCGGCAAGCTTGAGCGCGTGGACGACCGGCGACGCCTGTGAAGGTGTGCATGTTCACGCCCCTCGAGCTCGATCTCGAGCGAGGCTGGCCGGGGAAGATCGATGGCGACCGCGTCATCCAGGTGGCTGCGCAGACGCTTCAGGCGTTCTTCACGGGCGGCGGCATGGCACGGGAGCACGCCGAATTCCCACTCGCAGAGGTTCGCCTGCTCGCGCCGGTGCTGCGTCCGCCGTCGATCCGGGTCTTCGACGGGCCCGACTTCCATTTTGCGAACCCGACATCGGTCTACGGCCCCGACGAGGATGTGCCCGTCCCCTCCGACGAGGGCCCGATCGAAGCCGTCCTGCGCCCTGCGGCCGTGATGGGCGCTCTCGAGCAGATCGGCGGGTTCACGGTCATGAACGACTGGCACGTTCTCGGCGTCGAGGGACCGAAAGCCTGGGATTTCGCGACCTCGCTCGGACCGGTCGTGGTGACGCCTGACGAAAGCACACCGCCCGGGGTCGATTGGGACGAGCTCATCGAGTACGCGCGCAGGAACACCGAGCTCTTGCCGGGGGACCTGATCGCGGCCGACGCCCTTCAGCGGCTGCCGGTGTCAGCGGGCGAGGTGGTCGAGCTGGAGCTCGACGGCATCGGTGTGCTGCGCAATCGGGTCGGCTGACGGCCGCGGGATATCCTTCGGCCATGCCTACCTATCAGCGCCTGGGCGACGTCCCGCGCAAGCGCCACATCCAGTTTCGGGACAACGGACGACTCCTGACCGAGGAGGTCATGGGCCTCGAGGGCTTCGCCGGGAACGAGTCGATCCTCTACCACCTGCAGTCGCCGTGCCGCGTCCGGAAGCTCGGCTCGTTCGAGCCGATCGAGCGTGAGGAGTGGGAGCCCCCCGCGCACGCGCACCGGCACTTTCGGACGATGGGGATCGAGGCCGAGGGCAACGAGCTCACCGGCCGCAAGCTGCTCATGTGGAATAGCGACGTTGAGATCTCGCTCTGCCGCCCGACCGAGCCGATGGACTTTTTCTACCGCAACGGTGAGGGCGACGAGGTGGTTTTCGTCCATGAGGGCTCCGGCACGCTGGAGTCGATCTTCGGCGACCTGCCCTACAAGGAGGGCGACTACATCGTCATCCCGCGCGGGACGACCTACCGCTTCGTGCCCGAGGGCCCGCAGCGCCACCTCGTCTTCGAGTCGCCGGCCCTGATCGAGATCCCGCGCCGCTACCGCAACGAATACGGGCAGCTGCTCGAGCACGCGCCGTACTACCACCGGGATATCCACCCGCCGACGGAGCTGCGGACTCACCGTGACCACGACGAGCACGTGGTCAAGGTGCGCGTCAAGGACGGCTACCAGGAATACGTCCTCGACTACCACCCGTTCGACGTGGTCGGCTGGGACGGCTACGTCTATCCGTGGACGTTCTCGATCCACGACTTCGAGCCGATTACGGGACGGATCCACATGCCGCCGCCCTCACACCAGACGTTCGCCGGCCGCAACTTCGTCATCTGCTCGTTCTGCCCGCGCAAGCTGGACTTCGACCCGTTGGCGATCCCAATCCCGTACCACCACTCCAACCTGAACTCCGAGGAGATGATCTATTACGTCGACGGCAACTTCTCGTCGCGGAAGGGGATCGAGATCGGATCGGTGACGCTCCACCCGTCGGGGATTCCGCACGGCCCGCAGCCCGGCCTCGCCGAGAAGTCGATCGGCATGACGGAGACGCACGAGCTCGCCGTCATGTGCGACACCTTCCACCCCCTCAAGCTGTCGAAGCTGGCGAAGGAGCTTGACGACGGTGAGTACGCGTACTCCTGGTACGAGGAGCCTGGAGCGCCCAAGGAGGCGAAGCACGCCGACGAGGACCCCGCCGGCGTGACCTCACACTTCTAAGCCGGCGTCTTGTCGCCTCGGTGCGCCGGCGAGTCCGCCGGCCGCGTCTTCGCGACCAGGCGGCTCGCCGAGCACCCAAGAACGAAGGGATTTCCTATGAACCTCTCAGCGCCTTTCCGACATCCGTGCCGCCCTTGCTTTCTAACCAAGCCTGAAGGCCGCTGTGCGTGAGAGCAGCGCCGTCAGCGCGCTGAACACCGAGGTCGACGGGGGCGTGCGGATTCCTTGGCGGGAGATCTGTAGCGCGCTGCACGCGTTCCCATCGCTGATCGTCTGCTGCGGCCCGAACAGGTTGGCTGCGCCGGCCTGATCGAGGGTTGTCCACGTGCTCTGGATCGCGTCCGCCGTGACGCCGACGAGGCAGAACTCGACGGCGAGTGCGGCGGCTCCCACGTTCTGAAGCTCCGTGATTTGCTTTTTTTGCGTGTTGAGCGTTTTTTTCTGCGCGTTGACCGTTTTTGTGAGAGCGCTGACTTGCTTCTCGAGCTTCGCGATGCGCTGAGCCGGCGTCGCAGCAGACGCGAGCCCCGCGAAGATCGTGAACATCAGGACCCCTGCAAAGAGTGCTGCCATGGTGCGTTTCACGTCGTCCTCCTCGGGTTCGTAGAGAGAGCCTGAGAGTACCTGTAGTTTCTCTGCGTGCCCCTGCTCGAACTGCCGCAGCCGTACGACTTCGAGGTCTCGACGGAGCGCTTCCGTGCCTTCGGAGTCGACCTAGCGAACCTGTGGCACGAGGGGGGTCTCCATCGGGTCGTCGACGGCAGGGAGCTGCGGATCGTGCCTGCGCCTGCGGGTGTGGAGGTCGAGCCGCTGACAAACGGCGACGCGCCTGTTGTGCTCACGCTGCTGGGCGCGACGTTCGACCTCGCCTCGTTCTACGACTTCGCGCAGGCCGATCCCATCCTCGCTCGTCTGACGCGCGACCTCGCGGGCTTTCGTCCGCCGCTCGCGCCCGACCCGTTCGAGGCGCTCGTGGGCTCGATCACTGCGCAGCAGGTCTCGATGTACGCCGCCTTCGCGATCCGCAGCCGGATGATCGAGCGCTTCGGAAAGCGGGCCCAGCATGCATGGGCCTTCCCCACGCGCGAGCGGATCGCGTCGGCGCGCGAGGAGGAGCTAGTCGCACTCGGTTTCTCGCGCCGGAAGGCCGAGTACGTGATCGCGCTCGCCCGGTCCGACCTCGACTTCGACGAGCTGCGCACGCTCTCCGACGAGGAGGTGCACGCTCGCATCGTCTCGCTGCGGGGCCTCGGTGAATGGACGGCGGACTGGTTCCTGGCGCGCTACCTCGGCCGGCCAAGGGCCTGGCCGGCCGGAGACCTGGCCCTCGTGAAAGCAGTGCGCGGCTACTACGGCGACGTCGACGTCCGCGCCTTCGGGGACCGGTTCGAGCCGTTCCAGAACCTCAGCGCCCACTACCTGCTCACCGGTTCGCGCATGGTGGGCACGTGAGCGACTGCGTCTTCTGCTCCATCGTCGCGGGCACGGCTGAGTCGAGCCTCGTCTACGAGGACGACCTACTCATCGCCGCGATGGACCTCTTTCCCCTCACTCCGGGGCATGTGCTCCTCATCCCGCGGCGCCATGCGCCGTTCATGGCGGATCTCGACGAGGAGACAGGCGCGCACGCGTTCCGCATCGCGATGCGCATGCAGCAGGCGATTCGCCGCTCCGGTCTCCGCTGCGAAGGTGTCAACCTCTTCGTGGCGGACGGGGAGGCGGCAGGACAGGACGTCTTCCACTTCCATCTGCATGTTTTCCCGCGCTTCGAGGGCGACCCGTTCAAGATCTCTGCCGACTGGAAACAGGCGCCGCGTCGCGAGTTGGATCGCGTGGCGGCCGAAATTCGCACCTCGTACGAGGCGCAGTGGGGATGACGATCGGAAACACATCGGAGCGACCGGCGTGATCCGCCGTGCGGAGGACTACGACCGAGGCGCTCTCCACGCGCTCTATCGCGCGTTCTTCGCCGAGCAGCCGCCGCCGGAGTACTACGGCGTCTCGCTCGAGCAGGAGCTGGCGGAGGTGGACGAGATCCTGGGAGACGGGCTCGCCTTCGTCGCCGAGGACGGCGGTCAGCTAACCGCCTTCGCACTCGCGCGCCGCAAGGAGGGGACGCGCGGGCTCCTTTCCGACATCTACGTTCGCCCGGAGGCGAGGCGACAGGGTCTGGCCACCGCGCTCACCGCGGCGGTGAGGGAGGCGCTCGCGGCGACCGGTGCGACGCACGTGACGCTGTCGGTCGATCCGCGGAACGAAACGGGACGGGCGGCGTATCGCTCGTGGGGCTTTCGCGAGGAGGCGCTCACGCTGGTGGTCGAGATCGACGAGCTCGGGCGCAGGCTCGGCGCCGAGGAGGAGAGCGGGCCGAGCTTCGGCTCCGTCCACGTCCAGACGGACGACCTCGCGGCAGTCGCACGCGCAGTTGGCCAGTTCATCCCGCGCCTGACGGGACACTCGGACGGGGCGATCGTCTCGCCGCCCCGGAACGGCTGGATCGCGGTCTACCACAGGGCCGCCGACCGCGATCACGACCTCCTGCGCCGGCTCGCGCGCGAGCTGTCCGACCGGATGGGAGCAGTCACGCTCGCAATTGGACTGGAGCGCGGCCAGCTCGTTCGCTACCTCATCTTCGAGCGCGGCCGAATGGTGGACGAGTACCTGTCCGTCCCCGAGTACTACACGCCGCTTGCTCCAGGCGACGCCGTCGCGCTCGGAGCGAACCCGACCGTCGTCGCCCGATTGACCGGAGCGGATCCGCGTCAGGTCCGGGCGATCGCCCGCACGGCTGTCTCGCCTGCAGATCTGCCGCCCGCGGCCGAGCTGCTCGCCCAGCTCGCGGCAGCGATGAAGATCGAGGGTGCGGAATACGGCTACGAGGGCGCCGCCGAGCTTCCGGGTGCCCAGCGCGTCTAGGATCGGTGTTGGTGCTCACGCTCTACGACGCAGAACGCTGCCCCTACGTCGGCCGCGTCCGCATCGTGCTTGCCGAGAAGGGAATTCCCTACGAGAGCGTCTGGATCGACCTCGGCGACAAACCGGCGTGGCTGTACGAGAAGAACCCGGCCGGCCGCGTGCCCGTGATCGAGGAGGATGGCGGCCTGGTCCTGTCGGAGTCGGCCGTGATCATGGAGTACCTCGAGGAGCGGTTCCCCGAGCCCCCGCTGCTACCGGTCGATCCGGCGGAGCGCGCGCTCGCGCGGCTGCGCATCTGGCGCCACGACGACTTCTCCGGGCCGTATTACGCCGTCCGTCGCGGGGACGATGACGGGCCGAGCCGGCTGAGTAGGGCGCTGGCCGAGCTCGACGCGGTCCTCGAGGCGCAGCCCTACCTCACGGGCCGCGATTTCGGCCTCGCGGATGTCGCGTACGTCCCCTGGATCTTCCGCGGCCAGGCCGCATTCGGCCTCGACGTTCAGCCCCACCCGTCGCTGGCGGACTGGCTGGAGCGCGTGCTCGAGCGGCCGTCGGTCGCCGCCGAGAACTCCGTCGTCGCCGCCTTGTGACCCTCGTTCTGCTGCACGCGCTCCCGCTGGACGAGCGCATGTGGGAGCCGCTCGGCCGCGGGGACGCGATCGCGCCGCGGCTCTACGGCCTGGGGAGCACCATGGACGAGTGGGCGGAGGGTGTGCTGCAGCAGGTGGAAGGACCATTCCTCGCCTGCGGCGCGTCGATGGGCGGCTACTGCGCTCTGGCGCTGGCGCGCCAGGCGCCCGAGCGGCTGACCGGACTCGTGCTCACGGGCGCGCGGATCGACGCCGACTCGCCCGAGCGCCGTGCGGGGCGGGCCGACACCATCGAGCTGATCCGCTCCGGTGGCCCGCCGGCGCTCTGGAAGGACATGCGCCCGAAGCTCTTTCCCGAGACCGCCGCGCCGGAGGTACTCGAGCGGGCGCGAGCACTCGCGCTCGAGCAATCCCCCGACGACCTCGTCCGCGCGGTCGGGGCGATCCGCGACCGGCCCGACTCCACCGCGGCCGTCGCGTCCCTGGACGTCCCGGTGGTGATGGCCGTGGGCGAGCACGACCCGTTCATCACCGTTGAGGAGGCCCGCGCGTCCGTCGCCCGGGTGCACGTGTTCGAGGGCGTGGGCCATCTGCCCCCCCTGGAGCGGCCGGAGGAGTTCAACCGGTTGCTGGACGAGCTGCTGTGACCGAGATCGAGTACGAGGAGCTAGCTCAGCGGCTCGGAACGGTGGTCGTCATCGACGTACGCACCGAGCAGGAGTTCCATGGCAAGGCGGGTTACCCGTGCGATCCCCGGCAGGGGCACATCCCCGGCTCTCGGCACCTCCCTGTCGACGCGATTCTGGAAGCCGGCGACGTAGGCGAGCTCGTGGGTGAGCCGGAGAGCACCGAGCTCGTCGTCTACTGCCACAGCGGCAGCCGCTCGGCGATGGCGGCTGCGGCACTGCGCGCTGCAGGCTACGAAGCACGGAACTACCCCGGCTCATGGCACGAATGGTCCCGCGTGGACGAGAGGTGAAGCTCCGCTCTTGGCTCGTCTCTATCGCGCCTCGCTGGCTCAAGCAGTCCTATCCGACACCGAAGGTGGACGTCCGTGGTGTGGTTTTCCGCGACGGCCGCGTCCTGCTCGTACGCGAGCTCTCGGACGGGCGCTGGGCACTGCCCGGCGGCTGGGCGGACGTCGGCGAGTCACTCGCGGAAGCTGTCGTCCGCGAGGTGCGCGAGGAGTCCGGCTACGACACGCGGGCGGTCAAGCTGCTCGCTGTTGCGAACCTGGGCCGGTACCAGGACGGACGTCTGTTGCGGCCGAACATCTACAAGCTCTTCGTCCGCTGCGAGCTGGTGGGAGCGGAGCCCGCCGCGATCGACGGAGCCGAGACCTCGGAGGCCGCGTTCTTCGGCGAGAGCGAGCTTCCGGAGCTCTCTTCGCCGCGCGGCACGCCGGCCCACCTGGCGCGACTCTTCGAGCACGCGCGGAACCCCGACCTTCCGACCGACTTCGACTAACTCAGCGCCGACTCGACTAACTCAGCGCCAGCAGCGCGATCCCGGCCACGACGACCACTGAGCCGGCCAGCCGGACGCGGGTGACCCGCTCGCGGAGGACGAGCGCGGCCATGACGGTGGCGATCACCACGCTCGTCTCGCGCACGGCCGCCACCGACGCGGCCGGAGCGAGCTGAAGGGCGGCGAGAACAAGGGCGTAGGCGCCGAACCCGGCCGCGGCCAGCACCGCGTTGGCCGGCCGCATCTCGGCTCGAACCGCGTCCCGGCCGCGGACCACGAGCACGGCGGCGAGGTAGACCACGGCCGGCGTCACGAGGACCAATTCGAGGTAGGGGATCGGCGACGCATGCTTGACGCCTTCCTTGTCCACGATGGTGTACCCGGCAATGCAGCACGCGATCGCCACGCCGAACAGCAGCCCGCCCGTATCCGCCTTCCGAGCGAAACCGCGTACGAGGAACACTCCTGTCCCGACGGCGCAGACGCCGAGCACCTGACCGGTCGACGTGGAGCGCCCCGCCGCGACGGCGAGGACGAGCACGACCACCGGGGCGAGCCCGCGGGCCACCGGATAGACGAGGCTCACGTCGGAGCGCCGGTACCCGGCGGCGAGCAGAGCGAAGTAGGCAAGCTCGAGTGCCGATGAGACCGCGATCCAGGGCGCGGCCGCCCAGGTGACGTGGCCGGCGACCGCCGCGACGGGCGCGAAGAGGAGGACGGAGAGGACGAGGACGACGGCGGTCGCGGCCTCGATGTCACGTGAGCGCCCGAGGAAGACGTTCCAGAAGGCGTGGAGGAAAGCGGCGCCGAGGGCGAGCCCGAGCGCCGCGAGCGGCACCCTCCCTTAGGCTGGCGCGCCGACCCGGTCGGCGACCTCGAGGAACGAAAAGCAGATCCTGCGTCCGATCTCATTCCAGTCCTCGATCTGCTCCCGCGTCTGATCCATCAGCCTCGCGCGGCCGACCGGCACCTCGGACTCGTCCTCGTCGACCCAGCTCTCGATCTGCTGCTCGGTCACCTCGGCATGGAACTGGATGCCCCAGACCCGCTCACCCAGGCGGAAGGCCTGCGTGCACAGTGGGCTCGCGGCGAGCTCGACGCCGCCCGCCGGGACGGCGTAGGTGTAGTAGTGCCACTGGAAGGCATGGAACTGCTCGGGGAGGCTCCCGAGCACCTCGTCCTCGCGAGCCTCGTCGGTCAGCTCGACCGGATGCCAGCCGATCTCCGGCTCGGCGGTGGGGCCGACGTCGGCGTGGGCCGCCTTCGCGATCAGCTGCGCGCCGAGGCAGACGCCCAGCATGGGAATCTGCAGACCGAGCAGGCGCTGGAGGAGGAAGTTCTCCTCGCGCAGCCACGGATGGTGCTCGTCGTGGTCGGCGTGCATCGCCCCGCCGAACACCAGCACCGCTCCGTAGTCGTCCAGCGGGCGCGGCGGCGGAGTGTCCCAGGCGAGGCTCCACTCCTCGAGGCGATCTCCCCGTTGGGCGATCGCGTCGGCGAACACTCCCGCCCGCACGTTGTCGCCGTGGATCACCGCGAGGATGTTCACGTCGGCACTCTAGCCCAGACGGACACTGGCGCTCTGGGCCGTGAAAGGCGCGAAGGTCAGGTTCGAGCAGATCGCATCCGGCTGCGAGATGATCGTCTCGCAGCGCGAGAGCGGTCCGGCGCGCAAGGGCGCCGAGATCTGCGCCCGGAAGATCGAATTGCCCTTGAGCGGAGCGACCAGCTCGTAGGCGCCGCGCTCGAATGACGTCGCGTACGTCAACCGTTTCAGCTCACCCGGGCGAGTCCCGCCCAGTAGCGCGACACGCAGGCCCGAGGCGCCGCGGCCGTTCGTCCGGACCGCACCGGCAAGCCGCACGAAGGCGCGCCCGCGCTGTCCGTGGGGCCGGATCACCCTGGCGCGCAGGGTCAGCTTCGGCGGGAGGCCGACGATCGTCTGACTCTGGAGCGGAGGCGCGGAGAGCTCGGAAAACGTGCGCATGATCGTCGTCCACCGGTAGTCGCCCCGCGTCGATGGATTGGCGAAGACGCCGTTGAGGGTGAGGGCCGCCCGGATCAAGCGGAATCCGGACGCGACGGGATCCTCCAGGCACGCGCGCACGCGCGCGGAGAAGGCGGCGCGTTGCGACCGGGCGGGGCCGTCGACGAAGAGGATGAGCCGGCCGATCACCGCCCCGTGCGCGTTCAGGTTGGCCGTCCAGACTGCGTCGTGGTTCGTCCGCTCAGGTGTGCAGAGCGCTGCGGAGCCGGTAAATGACGACGGGTCGGCACTCCTGACCTGCCCCGTGGCGCGTAGATCTGGAGCCGTGGGCGTGGTCACGTGGGCGTCGAGCGTGCCGAACGTGGTGCCGAAAGGCTGGTCGAGGCTGACGCTGTAGCCACGCGGCGCGAAGACGTCGATCGAGGAAACCGGATCCTCGCCTGAGTCCTCGAAGCGCACGATCGCCGTGGTCGCAGCGGACAGGTCGCTCGTCGTCGGCCAGACCGCGAGAGCAGGGCCGGCCGCGAGCGCGCCGGCAGAGACGGCCAGTGCGGCGAGCCCGGCGAGAGCGGTGACGGAGATGGACTTGATCACTGGTCCGAAGACTCGACCGGCTCCGGTCGGAGCCCGGTCGAACACGGTAGCTGGCGCTGCGGTTAGAGCTACTTGCGGCCCTTGTTCTTGACACGCCTGTGCGTCAGCTTCGGCTTGACGACTCTGACCTCTTCGCTGCTCGCGCTGAAGCCAGCGCGCGAGACGCTCACACACGGCATGACAACGCCGGGAAGCAACTCGAGCTGCGGCACGCAAGCTCCGCCGGCGAGGACAGCCGCGTCTCTCGAGTAGACGACGTTATACGAGCTCGTCCTCGTCAGGCGGTACGTCTGCGTGAACGCGCCGCCGTCGTTCGTCCCGGTCTCGTCGAACGGCCTCGGATCGTCCGCGAAGATGTCGACGGTCGCCGCGCGGATGGGCTCGCCCCCGACCCGGATCGTGCCGCTGAGCCGCACGAAGTACGTGTAGAAGATGTCGGTGAAGCGCTTGTGCTTGACGCGGCGGGTCTTCGTGATCCGCTTCGCCGTCAGACCAGGATCGACGGGCGTCCCATCGAGTCCTTGCGTCTCGACGGTTCCAGCCGGATTCACGGAGTTGTCCCCCTTGTACGGCGTGTTGATCGCGGTCCAGCGATATGAGCCCGCGCTGGTCGGCGGACCGATTAGGTTGATGTCGTTTGCGATCTGTAGCGTCGCCTCGAGCAGCTTGATCTTGAACGCCGCCAGCGGAGGCGGCGGGAGGCAGAGCTGGATCGACACCGACCCGAACGGGCTGAACGTGCCCGACACTGGATCGACGAAGAGTGGGACCGGGGCCGGCAGCGACTGACCTGCCGCGGTCACGTTCAGAAGCCAGATCGCGGCATGCTGCTCGGCATTGGTGCACTGCTTTGCGGTCGCCTGCAGTGCTGGATTGCTCGGGTCGCCGGCCACGATGGTTCCCGCTACCGGAACGGTCGCGCCGCCGAAGTCGCCGGCGATGACCGAGCCGCCCATAGTCCCGAGCTGCGTGCCCGGAGCCTGCGATAGCGAGGCGCTGTAGCCCGCCGGCGCCAGGATCTGGACCTTCGCCGTGGGGTCGTCCGCGTCCGTCTGGCTGAACGTGATGTCAGTGAACTCGTTGCCTCTCGTGATCATGAGCTTGGGCGCATAGGTCCCGAGGGCTGACGACGCGAATGCCAGCGACGTTGCGGCCGCCGCGATCAGCAGGCCGAGCCGGAGTGTCTTCCTCATCTGGATTCCTTTCTCTGGACATGACGTCGCCGGCGCCCGGTGAGAACGGTCATGGAGATCGTCTTGATCACGGGTCGTGAAGACACGACGGGGCTCCGGTCGGAGCCCCGTCGGCGAGATAGCTGTCGCTTGCGGTAGAGCTACTTGCCCTTGTTCTTGACACGCCTGTGGGTCAGCTTGGGCTTGACGACCCGGGCCTCCTCCGTCGTCGAGACGAAGCCGCCGCTGGTGACGCTCGCGCACGGCATGGCGACGGGGCCGAGCGGGAGCGGCGGGACGCAGCTTGCCCCCGCCACGGGGCCCGCTTCCTTGGTGTAGACGGCGTGGAACGCGGTCGTCTTCGTCAGCTTCATCGTCTTCGTGAACGCGCCGCTGTTGTTGGTCTGGAGCGTGTCGATCTTGTCCTCCGCTCCGGCGAAGAGGTCGACGTTGGCGCCGCCAGACGGCTGGCCACCGGCCTGGACCCTTCCGCTGAGCCGGACGGAATACGAGTAGAAGATGTCGGTGAAGCGCTTGCGCTTCACCCTGCGCGTCTTCGTGATGCGCTTCGCGGTGAAGGTCGTGTTCACCGGCGACGACTGGATCGCCTGCGTCTCGACCGTCCCCGCGGCATTGATGGAGTTGTCCGCCTTGTAGGGCGTGTTGATGGCCGTCCAGCGATACGCGCCCGCGGTGCTCGGCGGGGCGAAGGTGTTCAGCGTGTTACCGACGAGCAGCGAAGCCTCCAGCAGCTTGATCTGGAAGTTGGCCAGGGGAGGCGGAGGCAGGCAGAGCTGGATCGACGCCGACGAGAATGCGTTGAACGGCGGTGTCGAGGCCGGGTCGAGGTAGAGCGGAACCGGGGCCGGCAACGACATCCCCGCGGCCGTCACGTTCAGAAGCCAGATCGCCGCGTGGGTCTCCGTTCCCGTGCACGTCTTCGCGGCCTGCTGGAGCGCCGCGTTGCTCGGGTCGCCCGCGACGATCGTGCCGGCCACCGGAACGGTCGCGCCGCCGAATGCACCGGCGATGACCGATCCCTCGAGGCTTCCGATGTTCGCGCCCGGGGTCTGCACAAAGTTGCCGCTGTAGCCCGCCGGAACCAGGATCTGGACCTTCGCCGTCGGATCGTCGGCGTCGGTCTGGGCGAACTTGATGGCGGTGACCTCGTCGGTCGTCGTGATGAGCAGCTTCGGAGCGTAGGCCCCGAAGGCCGACGAGGCGGACGCGAGCACTGTCGCGACGGCCGCGGCCAACAGGCCGAGCCGGAGTGTCTTTCTCATCTGGATTCCTTTCGTCTGGACACGGGTTTCTGCAGGACTGGTAGACGCAACGTGGCGCGGCCCACGCTCAACGTGGCGCTCAGGGGCATGCCGACGTCGAGGTAGAGGGCGTTCTGGATGTTCTGGGCCGTCGAGGACGAGGCCAGCGTGATGCGCAATCGCGAGCCGGAGGGGATGAACGTCGCGTCATCGAGAAGTCTGATCGTGACGGGGGTTGACTGTGCAGTCAACCCGGAAGTGGGAATACCGCCCTCGCTGACCACTGTCTCCCCACCGTCCGGGGTAAGCGCCGACAGGACGGCGACGAGGTGCGACCAGCCCGAGGTGGACTTGAGGCGCACCGAGAGCGAGGCGGGGCCGAAGGCCTCGAGCGCGCGCTTCGGGAGCTTGACCGTCCTCACGACCTTGTCGCTCGCGGTGATCCGGCTGGCTCCGCTGAGCGGCAGCGCGAGCAACTTCGTCTTCGGGAACGTCTTGAAGCTCTTTGTCTTTCCCGTCCATGGGTCGGCGGCTATCTCGACCGGAGGGCGCGTGTCGATCCCGTTCGGGAGTCCTTTCAGGAAGCGGTCGAACCACTCCCGTGCCTCGTTGAGGTAGTACGGCTTCTCGGCGGCCGGATTCGACGCCGGAGCGTGGCCGGCCAGACCGAGGTAGATCCGCTTGGGACCGCGGACGGCCTTGTAGCCGCGCTTCGCCTGGCCGATGTCGAAGGCGTAGTCGCGGCGTCCTTGGATGAAGAACGTCGGTGTCCTCAGGCTCGAGAGCCCGGAAAGCGAGGAGCGCTGCGCGGCCCAGGCCCTGACGGTGGATGTGTTCTGGCTCCTGATCGCGTCCTGAGCGATCGCATACGCCGTCGGGTCCCACTTTTGGACGGACTGCAGGAAGCTCGCAATCGCGCCTGTTTTCGGCCACCCCTGGGGAGCGAGTGCCTCGTAGAGATCGGTCCAGGTGGTCGTCGGGACGATCGCCTTGAACGGGACGCCCTCGACGGCGGCGCGCAGTATGGCTCCTCCACCGAGAGAGATGCCCATTGCCCCGACCTGCGTATCCGAGACGTCGGGGCGGGACGTGAGCCACCCGAAGGCCGTGCGCAGGTCCGCCATCTCGCGAGGCCCGTCCAGCGTGACGAGACCGCCCGACGATCCGTGGCCGCGCGCGTCGTATGCCAGCACGGCGTAGCCCTGGTTGACCAGGAAACCCTCCGCGATCGGTGCCACGCCCGCGCGCGTTGCACCGAGCCCGTGGAAGAGCATGACGGCAGGCCAACCCCCAACCGGAGGTGTGCCGTTGGGCAGGAACAGCGTCCCGGCAAGCGACACGCCGTCGTCCATCTGCAGCGTCACTTCGCTGCTTGCCGCCAGTGCGGGCCCGGCCGGGATCGCACAGGCGCCGACGATGACGATCGAAAGGAAGAACTTCCGCAAGCTGCATAGAAGGCTAACCCAACCGCGAGCATTTCTACAATCGGTTCGCTATGGACCAGAGGCCGATCGGAGTGTTCGACTCGGGAGTGGGCGGATTGACCGTCCTCCACGAGTGTCTGGTCACCATGCCGCACGAGGACTTCGTCTACCTGGGCGACCACGCGCGGCTGCCTTACGGTCCCCGCCCCCTCGACGAGTTGCGGCGCTTCGCCGGGGAGATTGGCGGCTACCTGGAGGAACAGGGCGTGAAGCTGATCGTCGCAGCCTGCAACGCCGCCACCTCGGCTGCGCTTCCGCAGCTGCAGGAAAGCCTGTCGGTGCCGGTCGTCGGGGTGATCACGCCCGAGGCTCATGCGGCGGTGCAGGCGACCAGGAACCGCCGCGTCGGCTTGCTCGCAACACAGGCAACGGTCACGGCCGGACGCTACGCCGCCCTCGTCCACACACTCGACGCGGGCGTGGAGTTCTTCCCGGTTGCATGTCCGCGCCTTGTGCCGCTGATCGAGAGCCCCGATCCCTTCGCGGCCGAGACGACCGAGGCGGTGCGCGAGTACGCACTCCCGCTCAAGGAGGCAGACGTCGACACCGTCATCCTCGGGTGCACGCACTACCCGCTGATCCGCCCGATCTTCCAGCGCGTCTTCGGCCGAGACGTCACGCTCGTCTTCTCGGCCGAGGAGACGGCGCGCGAGGTGGCCGAGACGCTCGCGCGCAAGGGGATCGAGAACGACGGCCGCCGCGAGGGCGACTACCGCTTCCTCACCACCGGAGACCCCGCCCTCTTCCGGACGCTCGGCGAGCGGTTCCTCCAGCTTCCGCTCGGTGAGGTCGAGCGCGTGACGCTGGCCGAGCTCGTGCGCCGTCCGCCGGACGGTGCACGGAAGGCAGCTGCGGCGTGAGGGAGGGTCGCCGGCGCGACGAGCTCCGGCCGCTGGAGATCGTCCCCAACTTCCTCGAGCAGCCGCACGGCTCGGCGCTCATCTCCTTTGGCAAGACTCGCGTCCTATGCACGGCCTCGCTCGAGGAGAGCGTTCCGCGCTGGCTCGCGGGACAGGGTCGGGGCTGGCTGACAGCGGAGTACTCGCTCCTCCCGGCCTCGACCGGCGAGCGCACCGCGCGCGAGGCACGGACCGGCCGCCAGCAGGGGAGGACGGTCGAAATCCAACGCCTCATCGGCCGGTCGGTGCGCGCCGTCGCCGACCTGGGCGCGCTCGGCGAACGAACGCTCTGGCTCGACTGCGACGTGCTCCAGGCCGACGGCGGGACGCGCTGCGCGGCCATCTCGGGCGTCTACGTCGCGGCCGCGCTCGCCCTCGATCGCTTCGGGCTCTCGAAGACGCTCACGGGCTCCGTTGCCGCAGTCTCGGTCGGGGTAGTCGACGGTCAGGCGCTCCTCGACCTCGACTACAAAGAGGACTCGGGTGCCGAGGCCGATGCCAACGTGGTCACGACCGGCGCCGGGGAGCTGATCGAGGTGCAGGCCACGGCAGAGCGGGCCACCTTCTCCCGCGACCGGCTGGAAGAACTCCTCGACCTGGCCGGCAGAGGGATCGAGCACATCACCGCGGCCCAGCGGGCGGCGCTCGCGGATTGATCCTCCGGCTGGCGTCGAGCAACCCGAACAAGGCGCGGGAGCTCGCACGCGCGCTTCCCGGTTGGCGGATCGAGCCGCTCGTCGCTGACGGCTACCCGCCGGAAGAGGGCGACAGCTACCACGACAACGCGCTCATCAAAGCCAGGTTCGGGCATGGCCTGGCGCCCGGTGAATGGGTGCTGGGCGAAGACTCGGGGATCGAGGTGCAGGCGCTCGGCGGGCGCCCCGGCGTCCACTCAGCGCGCTGGGCGGAAAACGGGGTCGCGCGCCTGCTCGCCGAGCTGGCGGGCGTCACCGACCGAACTGCCCGGTACGTGTGCGAGCTCGTCGCGCTCGGACCAGGGGGCGAGGAGGTCCGGGGACGGGGCACGCTGGAGGGAGCGATCGCCCTCGAGCCGCGTGGCACCGAGGGCTTCGGTTACGACCCGATCTTCGTCCCCGAAGGCGAGACGCGGACCGTCGCGGAGCTCGGTGACGCCTGGAAGGCGCAGAACTCGCACCGCTCCCGTGCGGCGTTCACGCTAAGCCGGGTACTTCCTCCGCCCGAGCCGCCCTCCGCGCCAGCCAGTAGTTGATCTCGGCGCCGAACACGATCACGTTCGCCATCACGTACAGCCAGAGGAGCAGCAGAGCCGGGCCAGCGAACGCCTTCACCGCCGTCGCGTTGCCCGCGAGGCGGAGGTAGATGGGCAGCACCTGGAAGGACGCCTCGAGGACGACCGCGCAGACGAGCGCTCCCGGGAGCACCTCCCGGACCGTGAGCTTCTCGTTGGTGAGGAAGTAGTACGACGAGAGCACGAAGAGGAAGACAGTGAGGAGCGAGACCGTTATCGAGAGCGTGTAGGCGACGTAGCTGTTGCCGATGAATCCCGGCGCGAAGCGCTTGAGCACGTCGTATCCGATCGAGCCCATCAGCAGGCCGACGAACAACGTCACGAGCAGGCCGACGAGCAGTACGACCGCGAGCGCTTTGCCGTGCAGGAACGGCCGGTTCGGGCGGCCGTAGACGATGTTGAACGCCGACTCGAGGACGCTGAAGAGCGAGAGTGAGCTCCAGGCGAGGAACACGCCTCCGAGGATCCCGAGCTCAGTCGAGTGGTTCTGGATCCTCGTGACCGTATTGATGATCTCGCTGATCGACACGCTGGGGAACGCCTTCGACAGCTCTTTGACGACGAAGCTCGTCTCGCTCGGGCGGCCGGATACCCCCAGGAGCGAGAAAGCCAGGAAGACAAGCGGGACGAACGACAGAAGCGCGAAGTAGGCGATCATCGCCGCCAGGTGCGTACCCCGGTCGGCGAAGAACTTCGAGAACGGGCCTCTCACGAGGACGGAGTATGGGGTAGCGTGAGGCCGTGGACCCCGGACAGGCACTCGCCGAGCTGAAGCAGATCTCTGCACAGGTCCAGGACGCGGTGATCTTCGACGACTCGGGTGCGGTCGTCGCGTCGACGCTCGCGGAGGAGCGGGCCCCGGCGATGGCGCAGGCTGCCCACCGGCTGCTGGAGCGCGCGGCGGGGGCGGTCGAGAGAGGTGACGAGATCGTCCAGCTCGAGGCGGCGCTTCCCGAGGGCAGTGTGATCGTCGCCCGTGAGGGCGCGACGGCCGTCGCGGCTACCACCGTTCCCGATCCGACCGTCGGCCTGATCTTCTACGACCTGCGTACGTGTCTCCGTGCCCTGTCCGAGCCCGAGGAGAAACCGAAGCCGCGGCGCAGGGCTCCGGCTCGGAAGAAGAAGGAACCCGATGCGGATTAGGCGCATCCTTTTCCTCGTCCTCCTCGGCGCGGCGGTTGCGGCGGTCCTGCAGCGGCTCAGGCAGCGTGGCCAGCAGGCGCGTGTCGACGTCTACCTGGCGGACGGCTCGCTCACCTCGCTCGGCAGCGACGTCCCTGAGGGAGCTTTCCTGCTCTCGCTCGCCCGCGACGTCCGCTCCGCCGCGTGACCGACGAGCTGGGCCGGGCGCTCGTCGAGCACGGATATCTCGAGGGCGACTTCGTCCTCCGCTCGGGCAAGCGGTCGCGCTTCTACTTCGACAAGTTCCGGTTCGAAACGCAGCCGGACGTGCTCGAGCCGCTCGGTCGGCGGCTGGCCAGCGCCGTCGAGGAGCTCGAGCCGGAGGCGACGAGGCTGGCCTGCCCCGTGCTCGGGGCAGTCGTGCTCGCCGCCTCCGCGTCCATCGCGTCCGGCCTCCCGTTCGTGATCGTCCGGGACGAGGCGAAGGAGTACGGAACGGCGAACCGGATCGAAGGCGTCTTCGAACCCGGCGACCTGGTGTGCCTGATCGAGGACGTGGTCACGTCGGGCGGAGCGTTGTCGGACGCCGTCGCGGCGCTCCGCGACGCCGATCTCGAGTGCCGAACCGCAGTCTGCGTCGTCGACCGTGAGGAGGGCGGCGCGGACGCGCTCGCGCGCCTCGGAGTGAGGCTCCATCCGCTCTATCGGGCATCATCGCTGCTGGAAGTGCAAAAAAGTGCCGCAAAGCCGCATGGTTGAGCGGAAAGCAAGAGCCTGTTAGTCTCAGAGCGGCCCAATTGAACTTCTCAAGGAGGAGCGTCCCGTGGCAAACGTGACAAAGCAGGACTTTATCGACCGCGTCGCGTCAAAGTCTGATCTCAGCAAGCGCGATGCGAGCAAGGCCGTCGACGCGTTTCTGGACACGGTCACCGAGTCCCTCAGGCGTCGCGACTCGATCACCTTCACCGGCTTCGGCAAGTTCTCGACGGCGGACCGCGCGGCGCGGATGGGCGTGAATCCGCGGAACCCGAGCGAGAAGGTCCAAATCCCGGCGTCTACGGTCCCGAAGTTCTCAGCGGGCAGCGCCCTGAAGCAGGCCGTCAAGGGCGGCGGCGGAGGCGGCGGCTACTAGAGCGTCGGTAGCTGGGGGAACCTCCCGGTTCCCCCAGACCCACTTCCCGGAGTCGCTGCCGCGGCTTTCGCGGGCCAAGCAGGAAAGCTCCGCTCGCGCCGGTACCTTATGTCGTGATGGAGGCCACGGCAGCGATCGGCACGACCCTGTTCGCCGATCGGCTGGCCGCGGCGGTGGAGCACAAGCGCAGCCAGCTCCTCGCCGGCCTCGATCCACGGCCCGAGCAGTTCCCGGTCGAGCTCCGCGGCGAGGCGTCTCTCGGACGCGCACAGGCCGCGGCCGCCTGCACGCGGTTCTGCTGCGGCATCATCGACGCCGTCGCGCCGTACGTCGTCGGGGTCAAGCCTCAGCTTGCGTTCTTCGAGGCGCTCGGGTCGCACGGCATGAAGGCGTTCGAGGACGTCTGCGCGTACGCCCACTCCGCCGACCTGGTGGTGCTGGCCGATGCCAAGCGCGGTGATATCGGCTCGACCGCGCGCGCGTACGCCTCCGCCTACCTGGAACCCCACAACGGCGATCCCGCGGTCGCCGATGCGATCACGGTGCACACCTACCTCGGACGCGAGTCACTGGAGCCCTTCCTCCAGACCGCCCGGCGCAACGGCGCCGGCATCTTCTGCGTGCTCAAGACCTCCAACGCCGGTGGCGATGTCCAGGACCTGAAGCTCTCGGACGGACGCCCGCTCTGGCACCAGGTCGCGGAGCTCGTCGCCTCATGGGGCGAGGACCTGGTCGGCGACTGCGGGCTCTCCAGCATCGGTGCGGTCGTCGGTGCGACCCATCCGCGCGAGGTCGGCGAGGCCAGGAGGCTGCTCCCGCAGGCTCTGCTGCTGCTTCCCGGGATCGGCGCGCAGGGGGCGACGCCGGCCGACGTAGCCCGGGCGTTCACCAGCGGCCCGTCGAGCGCGCTTGTCAGCGTCTCGCGCTCGCTCATTTACGCGTTTCGCTCCTCCGACCTCGACTGGCGGACGGCGACCGGCGCCGAGGCCGCCCGGCTCAGACGGGAGGTCTGGGCCATCTCAGGGTGGTAGAGCCGTGGGAGTCCACGGGTGGAGGACACCACTCGCCCGTTACGCGGCGCCGATTGCCTTCCTGGCCGCAGCGACCGCGGCCATACTCCTGATCAGAGCCGGATTGAACGCTGGAACCGACCGGCCGTCCTCGCCGGGATCCACGGTGGCGGCGGTCGTTCCGGCCGGGAAGCGCGTCTTCTACCGCGTCCGCGCCGGCGACACGCTCAGTGTGGTGGCGGAGCGATTCAGCACGACGCTCGACGACCTGGTCGCGCTCAATCCTCAGATCGACCCCAACGCGCTGAAGATCGGCCAACGCCTGCGCATCCACTGAGTCAACGCACCGCCGGCTCGGTTCACTAGCATCAGGCCACGTGAGGCCTTCGAAGGCGCTCTTCGCCGCCGCAGCTTCCGCCCTCGTCTTCTCCTCGTCGGCACTCGCCGGGCCACCGCCCGTCCGCGCGGGCGCGTACATCGTCGAGAACGGCGCGACCGGCGAGGTGCTCGCCTCCGGCGACGCGCGGGAGCGGCGGGCAATCGCGAGCATCACGAAGCTGATGACGGTGTTGGTCACGCTCGAGCATGCGCGGTTGAACGCGATCGTCACCGTCCCGCAGGAGGTGACCACCGTCGGCGAATCCACGATCTCCCTGCGCGAGGGAGAGCGGATCCCCGTTCGCGACCTGATCGAGGCAGCGCTGATTCCGAGCGCGAACGACGCCGCCGATGCACTCGCCTGGTACGTCGGCCACGGGAGCCAGCAGCGCTTCGTCGCGCTGATGAATGCCAAGGCGCGGCAGCTCGGGCTGGAGGACACGCACTTCGTGAGGCCCGATGGGCTGGACAGCCCTGGCCACGTCTCCAGCGCCCGCGACGTGACCAAGCTCGCCCGCACGCTCATGCGCCGTCCGGTCGTGAGGAAGATCGTTCGCGAGACGAGCGACACCATCTCGGGCGGACGCACGATCTACACGAGGAACCGCCTGCTGTACTCGTTCCCGGGTCTGATCGGGGTCAAGACCGGCCACACGGGTCTCGCCGGCTGGTCGGAGGTCGCGGCGGCCCGCCAGAACGGCACGACGATCTACGCCACCATCCTCGGCTCGCCGACCGAGGAGCAGCGTGACGCCGATCTCGCCGCACTGCTCCGCTGGGGCCTGTCCCAGTACCGGCCGGCGACGATCATCTCCGCGGGCGGGACGTACGCGCAGGCAGCGACCGGCTTCGGCCGCGGCACGGTCGATCTGGTGGTTCCGCGCTCGCTCGTCCGTCCGGTGCGGGTCGGGCGGCCCGTCGTGGAAAAGGTCATCGTCCCGCCCGCGCTCGATCTGCCGGTCGAGCGGGGCGCCGCCGTGGGTCAGGTACGCATCTACGCGGGTGGCCGGCTCATCGGCGCGCGTCCGCTCGTGACCGCGCGGTCCGTCTCCGCCCCCGGTCTCGTCGATCGCACGGGTTGGTACATCGGCCGGGCGTTTTCCAACCTTTTCGGGTGGATGTAGGTGACCAGATGATCGTCACGGTCACATTGAACGCCGCCATCGATCGGACTCTGACCGTCCCGAACTTCCAGCTCGGCCACCGCCATCGAGCGAGCCAGGCGCTCACCCTCGCTGGCGGGAAGGGGATCAACATCGCCCGTGCGCTGAAGCTCCTGGACGTCCCGGTCGTCGCCACCGGTCTGGTCGGCGGCCGGCCGGGCACGCGCATTCTGGAGGAGCTCTCGGAGGAGGCCATCCTCAACGACTTCGTCCGGATCGAGGACGAGTCCCGGACGTCCACGGCCGTCGTCGACCCGACGGCGGGCACGTTCACCGAGATCAACGAGTGGGGCCCGCACGTGACGCTGGAGGAGCTCGAGACGCTGCTGGAGAAGCTCCACTATCACGCGCAGGCGGCTGACTTCGTCGTCTTCGCGGGCACGCTTCCGCGCGGGGTGGACGAGGGGTTCTACGGGGAGGCGATCCGCGACCTCAACCGGCACCGCGTCCGTACCGTGCTCGACACGGAGGGGGAACCACTGCGCCGCGGAATCGAGGCCGAGCCCTTCCTCGTCTCGCCGAACCAGGGCGAGGCCGAGGACCTCGTCGGCCAGGAGCTTGCCGAGCAGGAGGACTTCACGTTTGCGCTGGAGGAGATCGCCGAGCTCGGTGCGCGGAACGTGTTCATCACGCAGGAGTCCGGCTGCTTCGCGCTGCTTCGCGAGAACCGGCACAGGACCAGCTACCACGCGAGCGCGGCGCTCGTGGACGCGATCTCGCCGGTAGGCGCGGGCGACGTGCTCCTCGCCGGCTTCATCGCGGCGCTCGCAGCCGGCCGGACCGCGGAGGATGCCCTGCGCAGCGCGGTGGCCGCCGGGACCGCGGCGACCCTCGAGGTCGGCGCCGGCCGTTTCGATCCCAGACAGGCCTCGCGGCTCGCCTCCGAGGTGGACGTCCGGACGCTCGATCCAGTGGCGTCGGGCTGACTTGCTAGGATCGCTGGAAGTTGAGAGGCGCGACAGAGAGATGTTCTCCGACCCAGGCGGTTGTTTGCGTCTGGGTCTTGCGCGTTAAGGGGGAGATGAGATGAGTGTCGAGCTCTCCGCGGCCGACGTCGAGCGGCTCCTCGCGCTCGACGAGAAGTTCTCCAGGGAGGGACTCACGTTCGACGACGTGCTCCTCCAGCCCGCGGAGTCCCACGTCCTCCCGAACGACGTCTCTACTGCGACGCAGCTGACGCGGACGATCACGCTCCAGATCCCGATCGTCTCGGCCGCGATGGACACGGTCACCGAGGCGCGTCTCGCGATCGCGCTCGCGCGCGAGGGTGGGATCGGGATCGTCCACCGGAACCTCTCGATTCAGGAACAGGTCGCCGAAGTGGACAAGGTCAAGCGCTCCGAAGCTGGGATGATCGTCGAGCCGGTGACGCTCTCGCCGACCGCGCTGGTTTCCGATGCCAAGGCGCTGATGGAGCGCTACCACATCTCCGGCGTTCCGATCACCGATGCGGAGGGCGTTCTCGTCGGGATCCTGACCAACCGCGACCTCCGATTCGAGGAAGGAGCGGGCCGTCCGGTCTCCGACCTGATGACGAGCCGCGACCTCGTCACCGCGCCGATGGGGACGACACTTGCGGAAGCCGAGGCGATCCTCCATCGCCACAAGATCGAGAAGCTGCCCGTCGTCGACGCTGAGGGCAGGCTCAAGGGCCTCATCACCGTCAAGGACATCCAGAAACGGATCCAGTATCCGAACGCAACAAAGGACGAGCACGGCCGGCTGCGTGTCGGCGCGGCCGTGGGGGTCGGGCCGGACGCGGAGGAGCGAGCGAGCGCTCTCGTGAAGGCGGGCGCGGACGTACTCGTGGTCGACACCGCGCACGGACACTCGGGCGCGGTGGTCAAGATGGTGCGGAAGCTGAAGGGGAAGCTCGACGTCGAGCTCGTCGCGGGCAACATCGCCACGCGCGAGGCCGCACAGGCGCTGATCGACGCCGGGGCGGACTGTCTCAAATGTGGAATCGGCCCCGGCAGCTCGTGCACGACGCGCATCGTGGCCGGCGTGGGCGTTCCTCAAGTCACGGCGGTGTTCGACGTAGCCCAGACCGGCGCCGCACACGGCGTTCCGACGATCGCGGACGGTGGCCTGCGTTCCTCGGGCGACATCGCCAAGGCGGTCGCCGCGGGCGCCGACGGAGTCATGCTCGGCTCGCTCCTCGCCGGCACGGACGAGAGCCCGGGCGATGTGATCCTCCATCAGGGGGAGCGCTTCAAGGAGTACCGCGGCATGGGCTCACTGGGTGCGATGCGCGCCCGCGGATTCTCCAAGGATCGCTACTTCCAGGGTGACGTCGAGGACGTCGCGAAGATGGTTCCGGAGGGGATCGAGGGGCGCACGCCGTACAAGGGGCCGCTGGCCGGGATCATCTACCAGCTGGTCGGCGGGCTGAGGCAGGCGATGGGCTACTGCGGCGCGCCGACGGTCGAGGCGATGAAGGCCGCCAGGTTCGTGCGCATCACCGCTGCGGGCCTCCGCGAAAGTCACCCGCACGACATCACGATCACGAAGGACGCCCCCAACTACGGTCGGTTCTGATGGCGCACGTCATCCCGCTGCCGGTCGAGGAACTTCCGGCGGAGGAGCGCCCAGTCCTCGTCGTCGACCTCGGTGGCCAGTACTCGCAGCTGATCGCGCGGCGGGTCCGCGAGTGTCGCGTGTACTCGGAGCTGGTCGCCCATGACGTCGCGGCCGAGCGGATCCGCGCCCGCAACCCGCTCGCGCTGATCCTCAGCGGCGGCCCTGCGTCCGTCTATGCGGAGGGGGCGCCGCGCGTCGATCCGAGGCTGTTCGAGCTCGGAGTCCCTACGCTCGGCATCTGTTACGGCGCGCAGTTGATGGCCCTCGAGCTCGGGGGCGCGGTCGATCGCACCGGCGTCTCCGAGTTCGGGAAGACGCCGCTCGAGGCGCAGGGCGGCCGGCTCTTCGAAGGGACGCCGGATGAGCAGAGCGTGTGGATGAGCCATCGCGACACTGTCACCCGGGGGCCGGAGGGCACGCGGGTGGTGGCAACGTCGCCGTCGACGCCTGTAGCTGCGTTCGAGAACCCGGAGCGCAACCTGTACGGCGTCCAGTTCCATCCGGAGGTCGCGCACACGCCGCACGGCCAGGACATCCTCAAGAACTTCCTCTACGGCGTCGCCGACGCCCCGGCCACCTGGACGGCTACCGCCGTCATCGAGGAGCAGGTCGAGCGGATCCGCGCCCAGGTCGGCCGCGAGCGCGTCCTCTGCGCACTGTCCGGTGGAGTGGACTCGGCCGTCGCTGCGCTGCTCGTCCACAAGGCCGTCGGCGACCAGCTCACGTGCGTCTTCGTCGATCACGGCCTGCTGCGCAAAGACGAGGCGGCGCAAGTGGTGGAGACGTTCCGGGGGCACTTCCACGTTCCCCTCGTCCACGTCGACGCGGAGGCGCGCTTCCTCGCCCGGCTCGAAGGCGTCACCGACCCTGAAGAGAAGCGCCGCGGCATCGGCGAGGAGTTCATCCGCGTCTTCGAGGAGGAGGCGGCCAAGCTCGGAAGGATCCGCTACCTCGTGCAGGGCACGCTCTACTCGGACGTGATCGAGTCCGGCGGCAGCGAGAACGCGGCCACGATCAAATCCCACCACAACGTCGGCGGACTACCGGAGGACATGGAGATGGAGCTCATCGAGCCTCTTCGGCTGCTCTTCAAGGACGAGGTGCGGCGGGTCGGCGCCGAGCTCGGCCTGCCGGAGAGGATGGTCTGGCGCCAGCCGTTCCCAGGCCCGGGCCTCGCCATCCGGATCATCGGCGAGGTCACGCGCGAGCGGCTCGAGATCCTGCGCGAGGCCGACGCGATCCTGCAGGAGGAGGTTCGCCGCGCCGGCCTGTACCGCGACCTGTGGCAGAGCTTCGCTGTGCTGCCGGCGATCCGGTCGGTCGGCGTGCAGGGAGACGAGCGCACGTACGCGTACCCGATCGTCATCCGCGCGGTCACCTCTGAGGACGCGATGACCGCCGACTGGGCGCGCCTGCCCTACGACCTGCTCGAAACGATCTCGAGCCGGATCATCAACGAGATCCCGGCGGTCAACCGCGTCGCACTCGACATCTCTTCGAAGCCCCCCTCCACGATCGAGTGGGAGTAGGGTTCGAGTCGGTGCCGACCGAGCAGTACCACGAGCCGCCGGACGAGCTCTCCGAAGAGGCGCGCACCTTCGCCCGCATCTGTACCTCGCTGATCGAGGAGGCCGAGGCGATCAACTGGTACCACCAGCGTCTGGACGTCGAGAAGGACGAGGAGGCGCGGGCGATCATGGAGGACGCGCTGGGCGAGGAGTTCAAGCACTTCGGGATGGACCTCGAGTTCCTCATCCGCCGCAGCCCCCGCTGGCGGGACACGCTCAAGGGCATCCTCTTCCAGCCCGGCGACATCGTCGAGCACGGCGATCAGGCGGAAGAAGCGACCGAAGACGAGCCCGCTTGAAGCGCAGCCTTCGGGCCCGCCGACTCCGAGTGGAGTCGCGGGGCGGAGCCGGGCCTCGCCCGAGCGCAGCCCAGCGGGTTGCTCGCAACAGAGAAGGCGTGAAGGAGGGGGCTCACGGGGGAACCATGGGTTCCCCAGTGCTGGGCATCGTCGAGCACGGCGATCAGGCGGAAGAAGCGACCGAAGACGAGCCCGCTTGAAGCGCAGCCTTCGGCGCGCCTAGGGCTTGAAGCGCGGCCAGCGCGCGCGCACGTCGTCCACGAACGCCGCCAGCCGGTCGGCGAGTGCGGAGTCGTGGATCTCCACCACGTTCTCGGCGTTCTTCTCACCGCGGCGCGAGAGGTTGAAGCTGCCGGTGAAAACGACGTCGTCGGCGACGGTGACCTTGGCGTGCATGAAATCGTGGACGCTGTGCGCCTCGTAGGGCGACGAGGGCTTCCCTGAGAACGGCGCTTGCAGCACTCGCTTCAGGATCGGGATCTTCCAAGCAGCGTTGCCGTCGCGGTGCCAGTCGTGGAACACACCGTTGATCTGCGTCGCGTCGATGCATCCGGCAACGTCGAGGCCGCCCTCCGAGACGCGCTGTGCGAGGGTCGAGATCACCGGCGCGGCCGTCAGAACCGGCGAGCAGATGCGCACGCGCCGTTGCGCCCGACCGATCGCATTCGCGATCCGGTGCGACACGTCCTCGCCGTACGTCGGCGTGAACCAGGCGCGCACTTCATGCCCGTCGACGTCGACGGCGGACGGATCCACACGACCGGTCTCCTCAACCGCCCCCGAGTCCCACATCTGCTCGAAGTCCTTGCTGAACGCATCGGCTATGCGGCCGGACCGGATGACGACCACGACGTTTTCCTGGCGCGACCACGAGTCGTCGGTCCAGTTCAGCGAGCCGGTCCAGACGCTCTCGCCGTCGCGGACGACGAACTTGTGGTGCATGAGGTCGGGGGCGCCGGCGATGGGTTTCGACGGGACGCCGAGCGAGGAGATCAAGGCCACGTCGGGTTCCGGCGGTGGCGGTACAGGGATGGGCAGGCGATGGTCGACGTTGTAGGCGATCCGGACCGCCACTCCGTGCGCGGCCGCGTCTCTGATCGCGTTGCCGACGACCACCCTCGTCTCCGGCCCGAGGTTGAAGTCGTACTGAGCGATGTCGAGGGTCGTGCGTGCGACTTTGAGGAACTCGACGAGCTCGCGCGCGACCTCGAGCGGATGCTGCCCGCCGTCTGTCAAGGTGCGGACCGTGATCGCGGACGTTGTCGAGGAGCTGGCCAAGGCGGAGATCGGGGACACGTTCAACTTCTACCGGGATGGGCCGCGGGCGAATCTTCGGCGGCGGCGGCTCCGTGAGTATCTCGGCTCACGCGTGGACGCGCCGTTTCTGCTCGTCGGGGAGGCGCCAGGCTATCGCGGCGCGCGCGTCTCAGGGATCCCCTTCACGTCCGAGCGGCAGCTCAATGGAACCGGCCCAGCGGAAGCGACCGCGTCCATCGTCCACCGCGTGCTCGACGAGCTCGGCCTGGAGGAGAGCGTTTTGCTCTGGAACGTCGTCCCCACGCATCCGGGCACCGAGAGCTCGAACCGGCGCCCTGCGCGGCGCGAGATCGAGGAGGGCGTGACCTTCGCGCACCGGCTGGCTCGCGGGCGCCAGGTGCTCGCGGTCGGCCGGCTCGCGGAAGGGGCGCTCGGCGCGCCTTACATCCGGCACCCGTCCCACGGCGGCGCGGAATCGTTTCGAGCGGCACTTGCACACCAGTGCTGCTCCGCACCGTGAGCGTGGGCGCAACGCACAGGGAATCGCCCCCGTCGAGATCGGCTGGATTCGGCGCTCTGTTGCTAGCATTCCTCCCCGGCGGACGCTTCGTCCGCCGCTTCTATGCAGAAGACGTGGAACGCAAAAAACGGCGAGGTCGCTCGCAATTGGTACGTGGTGGACGCCGAGGGTCAGATCCTGGGCCGCCTCGCCACGCGCATCGCCGACACGCTGCGCGGCAAGGACAAGCCGCAGTACACGCCGCACACCGACACCGGTGACTTCGTCGTCGTCGTGAACGCCGAGAAGATCGGCGTAACGGGGAAGAAGCTGGACGAGAAGATGTATCGGCGGCATTCCGGCTACCCGGGCGGCCTCAAGGAGCGTCCGCTGCGAGAGCAGCTCGAGCGCCGGCCCACCGATGTGCTGCGCAAGGCGGTCAAGGGGATGCTTCCCCGCAACCGGCTCGCGCGCCAGCAGCTGCAGAAGCTGAAGATCTACGCAGGCCCCGATCATCCTCACGAGGCGCAAGCGCCGAAGCCCCTCGATCTCTCATGAGCTCCTCGCAGACAGAGCGCGCCCAGTACGCGGGAACCGGCAAGCGCAAGACCGCGGTCGCGCGCGTGATCCTGCGGCCCGGCGACGGCGCGACCTGGTTCAACGGCCGCACGATGGAGGAGTACTTCCCCCGCCAGGCTCACCGCGAGATGGTGCTCGCGCCGCTGAGGATCGCGGGAGCGGAGGGGACGTACGACCTCCGCGTCCGCGTCCACGGCAGTGGCCCGAGCGGACAGGCCGGCGCCGTCCGCCACGGCGTCGCTCGCGCACTCGTCGAGGCCGATCCCAGCTTGCGTGTCCCGCTCAAGCGCGCCGGCTTCCTCACGCGCGACGCGCGCATCGTGGAGCGGAAGAAGGCCGGCCTCCACAAGGCCCGCAAGGCTCCTCAGTTCTCAAAGAGATAGTTGGCGCGCCGGTTCTTCGGCACTGACGGCGTCCGGGGCGTCGTCGGCGACAGCCTGACGTCCGACCTCGTCGAGCGGCTGGGCCGCGCCGCGACCATCTGGGCAGGCGGCGGCCGGGTCCTGGTGGGCCGCGACACTCGGGGGTCCGGCCCTGAGCTCGAGGATGCGCTTGCGCGCGGCATCGCGTCGGCGGGTGGGGCGGCGGTGCTCGCAGGCGTTCTGCCCACGCCGGCCGTGGCGCTCTTCGCGCTCGACCTGGGCGCGGTGGTCTCCGCCTCGCACAACCCGCCCGAGTACAACGGCGTCAAGCTCTTCGACGGCGACGGCGCGAAGCTCACCGACGACGTCGAGGAGGAGATCGAAAAGCTGCTCGACGCAGGCGGACCCGGGGCTGGGACGATCGAGCGCACCGACGAGATCGCCGACGACTATCTCGAGCATGTGCTCTCCCGGTTCGGCACCGATCTGGGCGGCCTGCGAATCGCAGTCGACTGCGCGAACGGGGCCTACTCGGCGATTGCGCCCGAGGCTTTCCGGCGCCTCGGTGCCGACGTGACGGTTGTCGCCGCGGAGCCGGACGGGACGAACATCAACGCGGGATGCGGCGCGACCGACCTGGCGCTCCTCTCCCGAACGGTCGCCGAAGACCGGCTCGAGCTCGGCGTCGCCTTCGACGGCGACGGCGATCGCATGCTCGCCGTCGACGCCGACGGCACCTCGGTCGACGGCGACCAGATCCTCGCGATCCTCGCGCTCCATCTCGGCGTCGACGTCGTCGCGGTGACGCAGATGACGAACCTCGGCTTCCACAAACTGATGGCCGAGCGGGGCATCCGCGTGGTCACCACCGACGTCGGGGACCGCTACGTCCTCGAAGCTCTCCAGAGAGAGGGCGGCAAGCTCGGCGGCGAGCAGTCGGGCCACCTGATCTGGTTGGACGGCCATGTCACCGGGGACGGGCTCGTGGCCGCACTACTCCTCTGTGCCGCGCTCGACGGACGGAAGCTGGCCGAGGCGGTCGCGCTGATGCGGCAGTACCCGCAGATGCTCGAGAACGTGCCGGTTCGCACGAAAACGCTGCCGGAAGCGGTCATGGTCGAGGTCGAGCGTTTGAACCGAGAGCTCGCCCACACCGGCCGGGTTCTGGTCCGCCCCTCGGGCACGGAACCGGTCATTCGCGTGCTCGCGGAAGCGGAGACGGAGGAGGAGTCTGAAAGGCTCTGTGCTAGGATCTCTGCTCTCGTGCGACGAGAGCTCGGGCGCTGATCGACGACGATCGGCGGGCCGAGCTCGACGCGTTTCGGGAGGCGTTTTCCGTCGAACAAGGGGAAGCCGCGATGTGCGGAATCATCGGATACGTCGGCCCGAGAGCGTCCAAGCCGCTCCTCGTTGCCGGCCTCGAGCGGCTCGAGTACCGCGGGTACGACTCAGCCGGCCTCGCCCTCCTCGAGGACGACGGGCTCGACTACGTCCGCGCCGTCGGGAACCTCCAGAACCTGAAGAAAGCCGCGGGCGAGAACGGCTCTGCCTCCACGACCGGACTCGGCCACACGCGCTGGGCGACGCACGGCGCCGTGTGCGAGCAGAACGCGCACCCGCTGACCGGCTGCGACGACCACGAGGTCGCGATCGTCCTGAACGGGATCGTCGAGAACTACCGCGAGCTGAAGGAGGCGCTTCAGGCGGACGGGCACTCCTTCAACTCCGAGACCGACGCGGAGGTCGTTGTGCACCTGATCGAGCAGGCCTACGACGGTGATCTGGTCGAGGCGGTGCGCGCTGCCTACTCCCAGCTCGAGGGGCATTTTGCGTTCGTCGCCATCCACCACGACCATCCGGATCTTCTCGTCGGCGCGCGCCTCCAGTGCCCGCTCGTCGTGGGGCTCGGCCGGGGCGAGACGTTCCTGGCGTCCTCGATCGCGGCCTTTCTGACGGAAACCAGGCAGGTGCAGTTCATCGAGGATCAC
>Ga0075428_100000192_pt1 | contig 57853 bp, 45 predicted proteins | sample RhiMetdeltSRZDD2_FD_75291 | JGI IMG/M metagenome (GOLD analysis project Ga0075428, IMG submission 75291) | Populus rhizosphere microbial communities from Tennessee, USA - Rhizosphere MetaG P. deltoides SRZDD2 | ecosystem: Host-associated > Plants > Roots > Rhizosphere > Soil | place: USA... | reverse complement strand
TCGGCTCTGCCGCGCGACGTCGACATCAGCACGCGGTTCTGCCGCGGCGTCTCGCTGCAGGCTCCGATCGCGGGCGCCGCGATGGACACGGTCACCGAGTGGCGCATGGCGGTAGCGCTCGCGCAGCAGGGTGGCATCGGCATCGTGCACAAGAACCTGACGGTCGACCGGCAGGTCTCCGAGGTCGACAAGGTCAAGCGCTCGGCGAACGGCGTGATCCAGGATCCCGTCGCGGTGTCGCCCGACGACACGATCGGAAAGGCGAAGGATCTCATGCAGGCGCACAAGATCAGCGGCCTGCCCGTCGTCGACGGCCGCCGCGTCGTCGTCGGCATCCTGACGCACCGCGACCTTCGCTTCGTCGAAGCGCGCGACGCCAGGGTCTCGACCGTGATGACGGCACAGAATCTCGTCAAGGCCGCGCCGAACACGACGCTCGACCAGGCGCGCCAGATCCTGCGCCGCAACAAGGTCGAGAAGCTGATCCTCGTGCAACAGGACGGCACGCTCGCGGGCCTCATCACGATGCGCGACATCCGCGGCACCGAGGAGTTCCCGGCCGCTGCGCGCGATGTCCGTGGCCGCCTGCTGGTCGGCGCCGCGGTCGGCGTGCACGATCTCGACCGCGTCGGCAAGCTGCTCGAGGCCGGGTGCGACGTCGTCGTCGTCGACACGGCGCACGGTCACAGCAAGAACGTCATCGACACGGTGCGCGCGATCAAGAAGGCGTGCCCTATCCCCGTGGTCGCCGGCAACGTCGGCACCTACGACGGGGCGAAGGCGCTCGTCGACGCGGGCGCCGACGGCGTCAAGGTCGGCATCGGCCCCGGTTCGATCTGCACGACGCGCATCGTCACGGGCTGCGGCGTGCCGCAGCTCACCGCGGTGCTCGACGCCGTGCGCGCGTGTGCTCCGGCTGCGGTGCCCGTCGTCGCCGACGGCGGCGTGCGCCAGTCGGGCGACATCGTGAAGGCGCTCGCTGCGGGCGCTTCGTCCGTCATGCTCGGTTCGCTGTTGGCCGGCGTCGAAGAATCGCCGGGCGAGACGATTCTCTACCGCGGCCGCCAGTTCAAGACCGTGCGCGGGATGGGGTCGCTCGGCGCCATGGAGCAGGGCTCGGCCGATCGCTATGCGCAGGGCGAGGTCAAGGAGCGCATCAAGTTCGTGCCCGAGGGCGTCGAGGGCATGGTGCCCTACCGCGGGCCCGTCGCGGAGTTCATCTACCAGCTCACGGGCGGCTTGCGTTCCGGCATGGGCTACTGCGGCGCGCGCACGCTCGCCGAGCTCTCGGGCAGAGCGAAGTTCCTGCGCGTGACCGCGGCCGGTCTGCGCGAGTCGCACCCGCACGACATCCAGATCACGAAGGAGGCGCCGAACTACAGCGGCGAGCCATGAGCACGAACGCGAACACAGGTCCTAGCGGCGGCGTCCTCATCGTCGACTTCGGCGCCCAGTACTGTCAGCTGATCGCGCGGCGCGTGCGCGAGCTCGGCGTCTACTCGCGCATCACGGTGCCCGAACGCGCGATGTTCTCGTTCACGCACATGAAGCCCGACGCCGTGATCCTGAGCGGCGGTCCGCGTTCGGTCTACGAGCACGATGCGCCCGAGCTCGATCCTTCGATCCTGCAGCAGGGTGTGCCGGTGCTCGGCATCTGCTACGGGCTGCAGTGGCTCGCGCAGCACACCGGCGGCCAGGTGGACCCGGCCCAGTCGGGCGCCGAGTACGGCCGCACCGAGCTCGACGTCGTCGATCGCACGGACTTCCTCGCCGGAGTTCGCGACAGACCCACGGTCTGGATGTCGCACGGCGACAAGGTCGCGAAGCTCGGCCCCGGGTTCGAAGTGCTCGCGAAGAGCGAGCCGTCCCCGTTCGCAGTCGTCGCGGACAAGAAGCGGCGCATCTACGGGCTGCAGTTCCATCCCGAGGTCGCGCACACCGAAGACGGCGGGCGCATGCTCGAGAACTTCGTGATCGGCGTGGCGCGGTGCCGCACCGACTGGAACCCCGGCAACATCGTCGACACGAAGGTCGCCGGCGTGAAAGCACTCGTCGGCGAGCAAGGCGACGTCGTGATGGGTCTGTCGGGCGGCGTCGACAGCTCGGTCGCGGCCGTGTTGATCCACCGCGCGATCGGCAAGCGCCTGCATTGCGTGTTCGTCGACAACGGACTCTTGCGGCACGGCGAGCGGCAAGGCGTCGAGACGCTGTTCCGCGACCAGCACCACATCGACCTCAAGGTCGTCGACGCGAGCGAACGTTTCCTCGGCGAGCTGAAGGGTGTCGTCGACCCCGAGCAGAAGCGCAAGATCGTCGGACGCCTCTTCATCGAGGTCTTCCGCGCCGAGGCCAAGGGCTGCCGCAACGCGCGGTTCCTGGGCCAGGGCACGCTCTATCCCGACGTGATCGAGTCGGTGGCCGCGCACGGTGGCGCGACCTCGACGATCAAGAGCCACCACAACGTGGGCGGGCTGCCGAAGGACCTCGACCTCGTGCTCGTCGAGCCGCTCAGAGACCTGTTCAAGGACGAAGTGCGCACGATCGGCCGCCAGCTCGGCCTGCCGGCGGCACTCGTCGACCGCCAGCCGTTCCCGGGCCCCGGCCTCGCGGTGCGGTGTCTCGGCGAGGTGACGCGCGAGAAGCTCGAGCCGCTGCGCCACGCCGACCGCATCCTGCGCGAGGAGGTCGAACAGCGGTCGCTGCACAAGGGGCTCTGGCAGTACTTCGCGGTCTATGTGCCGCAGAAGTCGGTCGGCGTGAAGGGCGACGCGCGCGTCTACGAGGACATCTGCATGCTGCGCATCGTGAGCAGCCAGGACGCGATGACGGCGGACTGGGAGCTGCTGCCCGACGTCGTGCTGAAGCGCGTCAGCAGCCGCATCCTCAACGAAGTGAAGGGCTTCTCGCGCGTCTGCCTCGACATCTCGAGCAAGCCGCCCGCGACGATCGAGTGGGAGTGAGCAGAGACGGGTCAGCGCTCGTTCGGCGGACCCAGCCTCGGATCCTCGTCGCGCAACGTCACGCAGACAGGGTCTGCGCCGGCACGCACGCTGGCGAGGCGTCCTGACCACGTGCGGCCCTCGCGCAGCATCGTGAGGAACAGCACGAAGTCGCCTTCTTCAGGGAGCCCGCGGAACGTGAAAGTGCCGTCGGGCCCGGTCAGCGCGGTGCGCGAGTCCGGTCGCAGGAGGCCGCGCGGGTCGCGCAGCGTGACGAGCACGAGGGCCGCTGGTTTCCCATCGGGCCACGACGCAGTCCCCGTGACGCGGCTGCCCTCTGTCACGGTGACGCGCACGCCGTCGGTGGGGATCGCATCGAGCGCGATGTCCTGGTTCGCGAAGCGGGCATCGCTGATGCGCAGACTGCCGGGGGCCAGCGCGCGGCCCAGTTCGGCGCGGCCACGGCCGTCGCTGTGAGCGGCGACGGCGGCCACTTCCTGGCCCTCGGGAACATACTCGACCTGCAGGTCGACGATGGGGTCGCCGCGAGCGTCGCGCGCGGTCACGAACAACGGCACGCCTCGCTGCAGCTCGAGCGCCACGGGCTTTGTCTGCGACCACGGCCAGGCCCGTGGCGCATGGCCATCGACCACGAGCAGCAACCAGGTGTCGCCGTCGGGGGGCGCTGGCATGAGGAACCGGCCGCGTGACGGCGCCGTGGCGCCGAGCACGTGCCAGCGCCCGCCCTCGCGACATTCGAGGCCGAAGAGCGTCGCGTACGAGCTCTTCTCGTTGGGGTCCGGGAATTCGAAGGCAGTGGCGACGGGCTGGCTGCCTCGAGGTTCGGGACTGGCGGGCGGCCACCCGAGCGGTCCCGGTGTCGGCGGCGAAGGCAGTACTTGTCCTGTCAGCACGCGCGCATCGGAGAAGGCGAACGTCGCCGTCAATGGTGCCGACACCGCCGAACCCAGCAGGACGAAACGACCGTCCGGCCCGCGCAATTCGATCTCGGGTTGGCCGGACGGATGGATGTGGGAGGTGTTGGGACTGTGCACCAGTTGCGCCTTGCCCGTGAATTGCAGCACGGATCGCTGCCCCGACACGAGGTCGAGGCGCTGCCAGATCCAACCGTCGCTGTTCTGCGCCCACACCTCGTAGGTGCCGGCCGGAAGGCGGTGTTCGGTGCCCGTGCTCGGTTGCAACGTCACGGTCTCCCCGGCCGGCAACGTGGCGCGTGCCCACAGGGTGAACTGCTCCGTGCCCGTCGCGGTGGTCACGGCCGCCATCGGCTGCAGCACGAGACGCTGGGCTTGGCCGGGCCGCAGTCGGCCCACGAGCGCGCCGAGACCCTGTGCCGTGAAGACGAAGCCCGAGCCCGCTCGCGCCCCCTGGTCGTTCCCGTGAAACAGAAACCGCAGGATGCCCTTCTCGTCGCTGTTGCCCGTGGCCAGCTTCGTCGGCGAGATGGTGCGCTCGCTGTGCGAGAGGCCGCGCAACACCGGCAGCTCCCAGGCGGGCTCGCAGACGAGGTAACCCGTGGCCTTGGTCGCGGGCCCACCCGATGGCTCGCGCAGCATCAGGACGAGCGCGTCCTGGTTCTGTGGCGGGGGCGCTCCTGCTGCGGGGCCAGCGGCACAGCAGGCCGCGAAGGCTACGGCGAACGGGCGCAGCATGGCTCGGGACAACGAGCTACCGCGCGCCGTGGTTCATTCAGGCAGCTCTTCGCGCTTCTTCACGACCTTGTGCACGAGCCCGTACTCGAGCGCCTGTCCCGCATCGAGCCAGAAGTCGCGGCGCGCGGATTCGAGCACGGCCTCGGGCGTCTTGCCACAGGTCTCCGCGATGATGCGGTTGTAGCGGTCGCGCAGCTTGAGGATCTCCTTGGCCGTGATGTCGAGGTCGCTCGCGGTGCCGCGGCCCATCGTCGACGGCTGGTGGATCATGAAGCGGCTCTCGCTCATGCAGAAGCGCCGCTTCTTGTCGGCGGCGAGGTGGATCAGGATGCCCGCCGAAGCGCAGAGGCCGTTCACGACCGTGATGATCGGAGGCTTGATGAAGCGCAGCAGGTCGAAGAGCGCGAAGCCCGCGTCGGCGCTGCCGCCTGGCGAATTGATGAAGACCTGGATCGGCTTCTTCGGGTCCTTCTGCTCCATCGCGAGACAGCGAACTGTGGCCTCGCGCAGCATCTTGTCGTCGACGGGTCCACTGATCAGCAGCGTGCGAGCGTCCAGCAGGGCTTTCTCGAAGGGGCTCGTGTGGTGCCGCGGTTCGCCGTTCTGGCCGGGCTCGTGCCCCTCGTCGTCGTCTTCATCGGGGCGCAGGCGGCGGGGATCGAGGTCGAAGGGATTCTGCATCGTGCGTTGGTTCCGGTCGGTGCGCGGGTGATCCCGCTGGCTTGATTTCGGTGTTCGGCGGCCTCCGAGTTGAATCGCAACCGCCGATCGCAGGGGCACGTGGATAGCGCAAGCCGGGGGCGCTGGCAACCATGCGGCAGGTCGCCGTCTCGTGGTGGCGCGGCTGCGAGAAAACAAGGATGTCCGCTTGCGTGAGGCCAGCGTGCTCGTTATCGTCTGGATTCGTCTCTGGCCCGCTGGTAGACAGCGAGCCGGCGACGCTCGCCCTGACCACGTCGAGTCCGAAGAGGGCTTCGCAGGTAACCTCGGCCAGCGGCTTGATCCAGCATTTTGATCCGCAGCTCATGCTCGGATGTCGATGCTGGGTTCGTGATGTGGGTGGCGAGGCGGCGCGGTTTCGATGACGTGTTTGCACGTCGTCGACTGCCGGGCCGGATTGGGATCCAACGCCTGGAGCTGGAGCCCCTGGAGCTGGATCCCATCGAGTACAGATAACAGCCGCTCGTGGCAACGGCCTCCTGCGGCAGAAACAACGGTGGGTCGATGGAGCGCGCCGTTTGCGATGGCGCGTCGATCGACCCCGAGAAGACCGCCAGCCAATCGTGCTGGCTGATCGGGATGCACCGGCATGAGCATCAGTGAGAACGAGTTTACTGGCGGAATGGACGCGGCCTCCGACCAAGGCGGCCCCGAACGCAAGCGTTGGCGGGGCGGCCGTAGACGTCGGCGCCGCCGCGGCGGCGGTGGCGGCGGCGGAGGTGGCGGCGGTGGCTTCGGCGGCGGCCAGGGCCCTGGCAATGGCGGGGGCTATGGCGGGAGCGGCACGGCTGTCGGCAACGGCGGCAATGGCGACTCCGGCGTCGCGGATGCGCGTCCGATCGTCGAGGGTCCGACCGAAGAGACGATCGGCGTGCTCGAATACACGAAGGAGGGCAATGGTTGGCTGCGCAAGAAGCAGAACAACTACATGCAGGACACGATCCCGAACGCGGACGTGTTCGTGCCTTCGTCGCTGATCCGCACGCATCGCCTGCAGGAAGGCAGCGAGATCCGCGGGCAGGCGGGTTTGCCGAGCCGCGGCCCACAGCGTCCCACGATGGTGACGGTCGACGAAGTGGACGGCATGTCGCCGCAAGAACGCCGTGAGCTCAAGGCCTTCCGCGACCTCACCGTGATCGATCCGGAGCCGATGTTCGTGCTGGCCCCCGGCGACGACGACGTCAGTCTGCGCGTCGTCGACCTGCTGTGCCCAGTGGGGCGCGGCCAGCGCGGCCTCGTCGTGGCGCCGCCGCGGTCGGGCAAGACCGTGCTGCTGCAGAAGATCTGCCACGCGATCGCGACCGCGTATCCCGAGGTCCACATGATGGTGCTGCTGATCGACGAGCGGCCCGAGGAAGCCACTGGCTGGAAGCGCAGTGTCGAAGGACCGAACCGCGAAGTGCTCGTGTCGACGCTCGACGAAGGGCCAAAGCACCACATCGAGGTCAGCGACATCTGTCTCAAGCGCGCGATGCGGCTCGTCGAGACGGGCCGCGACGTCGTCATCCTGCTCGACTCGATCACGCGCCTCACGCGAGCCTACAACAACTTCCTCGGCGGCCGCGGCGGCGGCACCATGTCGGGCGGCCTGTCGGCGAAGACCTTCGAGGTGCCGAAGAAGTTCTTCGGCAGCGCTCGCAACTGCGAGGAGGGTGGCTCGCTGACGATCCTCGGCACGACGCTCGTCGACACCGGCTCACGCGCGGACCAGGTGATCTTCGAAGAGTTCAAGGGCACCGGCAACATGGAGCTCGTGTTGAACCGCCAGCTCGCGGAACGCCGCATCTTCCCCGCGATCGACATCGAATTGTCGGGCACGAGGAAGGAGGAACTGCTGTTCGGCGCCGAGACGACGAAACGCCTCTACACGCTGCGGCGCGTGCTCGCGCGCATGAACGCGCTCGACGCGATGCCGCTGTTGATCGACCGCCTGATGAAGACCGACAGCAACAAGGCGTTCCTGGATTCCTTCCGTCTCGAGGAGTGACCGGCACGGCTGGTCGGTGTACGAGCAAGTTGCCCTGACGCGACAGCGATGCCCATTTGGAGCGTGCAGATGACGGTTTCTGATATCGGAGCGACGGAACGATGATCGAGGTCGATCGGCTCGAGAAGAGTTACGGCTTCGCTCGCGCCTTGAAGGGCATCTCCTTCACGGTGCAGAAGGGTGAAGTCGTCGGTTTCCTCGGCCCCAACGGCGCCGGCAAGTCGACGACGATGAAGATCCTGACCGGCTACCTGCTGCCCGACGGCGGCAAGGCGACGGTCGCCGGCTTCGACGTCGTCGGAGCCTCGCTCGACGTGCGCCGCCGGATCGGTTATCTGCCCGAGAGCACGCCGCTCTACGGCGAGATGCGCGTCGACGAGTATCTGCGGTTCTGCGCCGAGATCCGCGGTGTGCCGGTAGACCGGTGCCACGCCGCGATCGCCCGCGCGATCGAGTTGTGCGGCCTCTCGCGCGTCGTCGGCAAGAACATCGTCGAACTGTCCAAGGGTTACCGGCAGCGCGTCGGTCTCGCGCAGGCGATCGTGCACGAGCCGCCCGTGTTGTTCCTCGACGAACCGACCTCGGGCCTCGACCCGAACCAGATCGTCGAGGTGCGCAAGCTCATCGAACGCCTCGGCGCCGAGCACACGGTCGTACTGAGCACGCACTACCTGCAGGAAGTCGAGAAGTCCTGTTCGCGGATCATCATCATCAACCAGGGGCAGATCGTCGCCGACGGCACGCGCGAAGAGCTGGTCGGCAGCCACCCGGTCGGGGCCTTGCTGGCGCGCGTGCGCGGGCCCGAAGCGAACGTGCTGTCGCAGAGCCGCGAGCTGTTGAACGGATGCCCGATCAGCGTCGTGGCGCGCGGCGCGGACGGGATCGACTACCGCCTCGAGGTCGGAGCCGGTTCGGCGCCGATCGAGGAGGCGTTCGCGCGCCTCATCGTCAAGAACGGCTGGGCCCTGCTCGGCCTGCAGCGCGAACGTGCGAGCCTCGAGGACGTGTTCCGATCGCTGACGCTGGAGGCGCAGAAGGAGGCTCTCCATGCGTGAGACGCTCGTGATCTTCCGCCGCGAACTGAAGAGCTACTTCACGTCGCCGATCGCCTACGTGTTCGGCGTGCTGTTCCTCGGCTTCCTGCTGTTCTTCTCCTCGCAGAGCAGCCTGCAGCACGGCGCGCAGGCGAGCATGCAGAGCTTCTTCGGTCTGTTGCCGTTCCTGTTCCTCTTCTTCCTGCCTGCGCTGACGATGCGGCTGTGGGCCGAGGAGCGGAAGCTCGGCACGATCGAGCTGCTGATGACGTTCCCGGTCCGCGTCTCCCAACTCGTGCTCGGCAAGTTCGGCGCCGTGGTGGCCTACCTCGGCCTGGTGCTGCTGCTGACGCTCGGTCTGCCGATCACCCTCGGTGTCTTCGGACGCGTCGACTGGCCACCCGTGATCGCCGCATACGTGGCGTCGCTGTTGTTCGCGAGCAGCTTCGTCGCGGTCGGCATGTTCTGGTCGAGCACGACGCGCGACCAGCTCGTCGCAGTCATCGTCTCGTTGGTGTCGTTGGTCGTGCTCTACGGGCTCGGCTATCCGATCCTGATCGAGTGGATGGCCGACTGGATGCCCGCGTGGGGCGTCGACGTGCTGAACGCCACGAGCCCCTATCGCTACTTCGAGAGCATCTCGCGCGGCGTGCTCGACACGCGCGACATCGTCTACTTCGCCTGCTTCTGCGGGTTCTTCCTCTACGCCAACGCGCTCGTGCTCGAGACGAGGCGCCACCGCGGGTGATCGCATGAAACGCAAGCACCCAGTTTCTTCACGAGCAGGCGAGTGCGGAGCCGCGCTGGCCGTGACCGTGCACCTGCTGCTGCTGCTGGTCGTGCTCGGCCAGGTCGTCTACCTCTGCTCGCGCCACCGCCTGCGCTTCGACCTGACCGCGGACTCGCTGTGGTCGACCACCGAGTCGACGCGCACGCTGCTCGGCAGGCTCGACAAGCGCCTCGTGATCGAAGCCTACTTCAGCCCGAAGGAGAAGCTGCCGGTCACCCTGCGCGAGAGCCGCGCGATCGCCGACAACTTCCTCGACGAGATCGTGCAACTCGGCCACGGCAGGGTCGTCGTGCAACGCTTCGATCCGAACGCCGACAAGGCGGTTGCCGATCGTTGCCAGCGCATTGGCGTGAAACAGGTCGACCTGCGCAGTACCACGTCGACGTCGATCTCCGTGGACCGCCACTGGCAGGGTCTGCGTCTCGTGTATGGCGGCGGCAAGCAGAAGGTGATCGCCCAGTTCGGGCCGAACAGCTCGTTCCTGGCCGAGGCCCTGCTGACTCCGGCGATCAAGGAAGTGACGACCGACCAGAAGCGCAAGATCGGCTACATGGAATGGCCGGCGCACGCGGCCGGCCAGCAGACGCCGGGTGGCATCGGCTGGAACGTGCTGCGCACCCACGAGGGCATCAGCAAGCGCTACGAGTTCCAGAACTTCAAGGACGACGACGGAGCGCTGCTACCCGCCGACCTCGAGACGCTGTTCCTGTTCCGGCCCAAGGACCTCACCGACCGGCAGAAGTACGTGCTCGACCAGTTCGTCGTGCGCGGTGGCGCGCTGGTCGTGTTCGCGGACGCAGCCGAGTACGTGCTCGGACCGCAGCGTGCGTTCGCAAGAGTCCCCTTCCAGGTGGACGCGGGAGGCAGCACGAAGCCGTTCGGCGACATGCTGCTGCACTACGGCATCGACTGGAAGCAGAAGCTGCTCGCCGACATGTGGGGGGACGCGCACACGCCGCGCGACCGGATCACGCAGGCGTTCGAGTATCTCGCGGTGCCGCAGATGAACGCGTTTGGCCAACAGCAGCTGGTGTGGGTGCCCTACCCATACTTCTTCCACGCCAGGGATTTCGATTGGAAGAAGGCTGCCGACGAACTCAGCAAACAGCTCAACAAGGACGGGCGCGGTCAACCCGACAAGGAGCTCGCCGAGACCTTTCGCAAGCTGTTCGTCGCGGGCATGCCGAGCGACGACTTCCTGTTCAAGACGTTCAAGCAGATCGGCCGCGGGCCGGGGTTCTACTGGCCGACGTGGGTGGGCCTGCGCCAGCGGGCGGGCGGCTTGCTCGACCTGCCCGAGGATGTCGAGGGTCGGGTGTTGTTGTGGTCGAGTCCGGCCGTGCTCGTCGAGGATGCGCCGCAGATGTTGAATCCGATCGGGCAGAACCCGCAAACGCGCAAAGCGGAACATGACAAGTTCCTGCTGAAACTCAAGGAACGCTTCCTCGCCGAGCCGCGCCAGCAGGCGCCGCTCATGGCCCAGGTGAGGGGTCGCTTCAGCTCGTTCTTCGCGGGGGCGCAACGCCCCAAGCGCCCCTCCGAGATCAAGGAGGAGGAAGCGGCGGCCGCCGCCAAGGACAAGGAGAAAGCCGGAAAGGATGCGGCCGACAGCGGGCAGAAGCCCGACGCGACGCCCGAGGCGAAGAAGCCCGTGGATGGTCCGGAGGCGCAAAAGCCCGTCGAAGCGCCGAAGCCCCCGCCTGAGCCCGAGCCGTTGACGAAGGGCGACAGGCCGGGCCGCATCGTGATGATCGGCGACTCCGACTTCGTGCGCGACGACTTCGTGCGCGGCGACTACGCCCAGGCAGGCGGTCCGTACTCGATCCTGGGGCCCGCGTTCTTCGTGCAGTTGCTCGACTGGATCGCCGAGGACTCCGATCTCGTCGCGCTGCAGGCCCGGATGCCGGTCGATCGCACGTTGAAGCTCGTCGAGGAAGAGGCCACACCGACTGCCGACGCGCGTCTGCAAGAACAGTCCCTGCGCAGCAAGACGAGCTGGCTGCGTGGCCTCAACGTCGTGTTGCCTGCCGGCCTGCTCGCCGTGTTCGGGCTCTGCGTCTTCCTGGTTCGCCGCGCGCAGAAGCGCACCTTCCTCACATCCCTTGGCTCCTGACCGCCGATGAATCTCGCCAAACAGAACCTCGTGCTGGGAATCGCCGCGATCCTGCTCGCGGTGCCGACCTGGTTGCAGCTGACCAGCGAGGCCGAGAGCTTCAAGGACATCGCCCGGATCCCGCTGCTGTTCGACGGCTTCACGTCGGACAACGTCGGACAGATCCTGCTCGGGCAGCCCAAGAAGGAACAACCGCCACCCGACCCGCAGAACCCCGACCAGAAGCGCCCGACCGCCTACGACCAGCTGCACATCGTGAAGACCGACAAGGGCTTCGTGTTCGGCAACCTCGTGGCCGGTGACCTCGTCGGGGCGCCGGTCAGCAAGGAACGCGTCGAAGCGGACGTGTTCGTGCACCTGCGCGCGATCCGCATCGACCGCGACGTGCTCGTGCAACCCAACGCGACGCCCGAGCAGCTCGTGACATTCGGGCTCGACGAGGCCCAGGCCTTCGTGATCAAGGCCGTCGACGCGACCGGCCAGAACGTGGTCGCCGAAGTCCTCGTCGGCAAGGATGCGAGCGCCGGGCAGACCGGCACCGAGATGGTGCGCGGCGTGTTCGTGCGCAAACGCGACAGCAATGACGTCGTGCTCTACGAGTTCGACAAGGGCTGGCGGCGCGACGTGCAGCAGGACCAGTGGCTCGACAAGGTCCTCGCGCGGCCCGAGCCCGAGAAGGTGCGGCGGCTCTCGATCCGCAACGCGGCTACGGCCGGCACGACCTTCACGTTCGAACGCAAGGACAACAAGGCGTCGTGGACCGCCGTCGAGCCGCCCGCGGACGTCGGTGCGCTGCGCCAGAGCGAAGTCGAGTCGCTGCTGCAGCGCCTGCGCTGGATCGCCGTGCAGGACTACCGGCTGCCGCTGCAGCGCGCGGGCAACCTGCAGGCGCTCGGGCTCGTGCCGCCGCAGATCGAGATCGTGCTCGCGTTGCGCGACGGCGAGCTGGACCGCGAGATCAAGCTCTCGGTCGGCGGCAAGGTCGAGGGCAAGAACGAGTTCTACCTGCACAGTTCGGAGTCGGCGTTCCTCATGACTTGGCCGGCTGGTACCGTCATGTCCTTCGAGCTCGACGTGAAGGCGCAGCTGTTCGATCCCGTGCAACCAACCGAGGGTGTGAAGCCCGGTGAGGACAAGAAGCCCGGCGAGGTCAAGAAGGACGACAAGGCTGGCGAGGTCAAGAAGGACGAGAAGCCCGGCGAGGTCAAGAAGGACGAGAAGAAGGGCGAGGTCAAGAAGGACGAGAAGAAGGGCGAGAACAAGGAAGTGAAGAAGACCGGGGGCTAGGCCGCCCTGTACGCCTGTGCCTGTCGGACCCCGACACGAGCCCGTTCCGCAGTGAAGTCGTGGGACCGCGTTTGTCCCTGTGCGGGACCCGCAGCCATGCCACGTTGCCACCGTCTCGATCGCGACGCCTCCGCCACCGCATGCAGGCTGACACCAGGATCGTGTGCACGAGGCGCACCGGCGGCGGCCGATGCTGTGGTGTCTCCTCCTTCTGAGTAGGCCGGGGACGGGGGTGCGTTACCCCCGTGCCCGGCCATTTTCTTGTGCGCTGCGCCGCTGCATGATGGCAGGCGTGCACGAGACTGCGATCGAGGGTGGCCTGGACGCGGCGCCTGACGGGCGCCTGCTGGCCTTTGCCGCGCGGCTGCGCCGGTTGCACGTGCGCCGCGCGGCGCTCGGTGCGATGGGGCGCTCGCTGCTGCTCGTGGCCGGTCCCGCGATCGTCGTCGCGTGGCTCGTGCCCGAGGTCCGGTGGCCCGTGGCCATCGCGCTCGCGTCGTTTGCGCTGGCCGCAGCACTGCTCGCGGGCTTCCGCACGTGGGGTGTCACGGACGCGGCGCTGTTGCGCACCGGCGGCGGCTTCCAGGCTCCGGGCGGGCTCGACGTCCTCGGCGACGAGTTCGCGACGTGGCTCGAGTGCCACCGCCGCGCGCGCGCCGACGTGCCGATGGCGCGTTGGCTCGGCGAAGACGTCGCGGCGAAGCTGCCTGCGCTGGCTCCTGTCGTTGGCCAGATCGGCCGGTCCGGCCTCGGCCGTCGCCGCTGGCTCGTGCCGATCGTGATCCTGCTGCTGCTCGCCTGGCTGCTGAGCGAGTGGCTCGCGCCGCCCTGGCCCGGCGTGCTCGGTGGCCGGCCCTCCGTCGACGGTCCGGCCGCGGGAGACGGTGCCGGCTCGAGCAGCGGCGGTGGGGGCAGCGCCGTGCCCTCGCCCGGTGGCGACGAGGAGCCGGAGTCGAAAGACCCGCAGCAGAAGCCCCCGCCGGAGTCCACGCCGCCGCCGCAGCCGCAACCACCACAGCCGACCGAGAGCCCGGACCCCGTGACGCCCGAGGCGCCGGCCCCGCTGCTGGATCTGCCCGCACAACAGCGCTTCATCGTGCCGGAGTTCGTCGGCGACGGTCCGACGCGCCGCGTTCGCATGCACGCCGCGGAGCTCGAACGCGCCGGGACCACGGCGCCCGGCGCGAGCGGCACCTCGGGCGGAGAGGGCGCCGTGCCGCCGCCGCGTTCGCGCGAAGAGTTCGAACGCGCGGCCGAAGCGGCGCAACGCAGCCGGCACGTGCCCGCCGAGGAGCGGCCGATGGTGCGTCGCTATTTCGAACTGCTGCGACAGGCGGCGAAGTGAAGCGGCGAACCCGCAACCTGCCGGAGGTGCCCGAGCGCTTTCCGCGCGCGTTCCAGAACCTGCTGCACGACCTGCTCGCGCGCGGTCCGCGTCTGCCGGGCGGCAAGACCGAGCACGAACGCAGCAAGCGCCGCGTGCTGAGCCAGAGCGGCACGTTCGTCGGCCACCGGCGCTACGTGCGCGGCGACGACCTGCGGCGCATCGACTGGGCCGCCTGCGCGCGCACCGGCGAGTTGTTCGTGAAACTGTTCGAGGAGGAAGAACGGCGCGCCTTGACCTTGTTGCTCGATCTGTCGCCGAGCCTGCTGGCCGGAGTTGCGCCGCGCCGCCTGTTCATGCTGCGGCTCGCGGCGATCATCGGGGGCCTCGCGCTGCGCCATCTCGACGGCCTGACGGTCATCGCGCCCGGCGGGGGCGGCGCCGCCGTCGCGTCGTTCGAAGGGCCCGGCGAGCTCGACGCCCTGCTGGCGCACCTCGACGCGCTGCCGGTCGCGCCGGCGTCTGCCGAGGCCGCGATCGGAGTCGTCCTGAAGCGCGGCGTCGCGGGGCGCCTGCACTGGATCTCCGATTTCGTGGATCCGACCAGCTGCGAGCTGCCGCTCGCGGCGCTGCGCCGCCGCGGGGCCGCCGTGACGGGCTGGCTGCCGATGCTCGCCGAGGACCGGCAGGCGCCTGTGCGCGGGTACCTGAGGCTCGCCGATCTCGAGACCGGCGCGGAACTGATGGTCGCGGTCGACCAGGCTCTCGCGGCCGAGATGCAGCACCAGCTCGAACTGCTCGCGCGCCAGCAGGATCGTCTGTTCGCGCAGTTTGGTTATCCGCTGCGCCGCTGGCCGGTCCCGGCGCCGGCCGACTTGCAGGTCGCGTCCTACCAGCAGATCGTGCAGTGGTGTTCGCGATGAGCCTCATGCATGCAGCACATCTGTGGTGGCTCCTGGTGCTGCCGCTGTTGTTCTGGCTCGCGCTGCCGCCGCGGCCACGGCAGCAGGCGTGGACGGCGCATCTCGTGCAGTGGCGGCTCGCGCAGAAAGCGCTGCGGCAGAAGCCACCGCGGTTGTCGGGTCTGCGGTTCTTGCTGCTGGCGCTCGCTTGCTTGGCCGCGGTCGTGGCGCACGCGGGTCCCGTGCTGGCCGGCACGCCGGGGCCGACGCGGCTCGTCGTGTTGTTGGATGCTTCCGCGAGCATGGCGGCGCGCCACGACGGTCGTTCGGCGTTCGACGTCGCGACGCAGGCGGTGGCCCAGAAGCTGGCCGCGCTGCCCGACCACGTCGAGGTGACCGTGCTGCGTTGTGGCGGCGACCTCGTGCGACGGCACGGGCCTGCGGCGCGCGCGCTGCAGGACATCGGCCGGCCCGCGGGTGCGCTCGCGGTGGATCTCGAGGCACTCGCGGCCGAGGTCGCCGGTCCGAACACCGTGGCGTGGACGCTGACCGATGGTCAGGGCCAGGGCCGGTTGCCGGCCGCAGGAGCGCTCTTGTGCGTCGGCGCTGCCGGGCCCAACGCCGCGATCGTCGCGGTGCGCACGATCGACCGCTGGCCGCTGCCGGGGTTCAGCGCTGCGGTCGACGTGTTGTGGTGCGGCCCGGAGGCCTGTACCGGCGAAGTGCAGGTGACCGGCGCCGTGCAGGACACGCCGCCGCTGTCGATCGAACTGTTACCACGCGCGGTGCAGACGGTGCCGGTCGACCTCGAACGGCTCGCGAAAGGAGGCCTGCTCGGACTGCGTCTCGTCGTCGCGGGCGACGTGCTGCCCGACGACGACGTCTTCGAGGTCGAGCTGCCGCCGTTGCCGGCCCCGCGCATCGCCGTGCTCGTCGATGCCGAGGCCGGGCCGTTTGCGGACCTCGCGGCGAAGACGCTCGCGCAGGAGGTCGGCGGGCAGGTCGTCCCGGCCGCCGCCGGCGCCGAGGTCGGCCTCTTGCTCGTCGACGGCGGCAACGTCGCGATCGCGCCGGGCCGCGTGCGCTCGATCTGCTTCGGCAGCCAGTTCGACGCGCAGCAGGTTCCCGTGCCCTGGCTCGAGCCGCAGTTCGCCGATTGGGACCGCGGCTCCCCGCTCACGGCCGGGCTCGACCTGTCGGAGCTGCGTGTGCACTGCGCTTTCCGCGAGACGCTGCCCGCAGGACAGGCGTTTCTCTGGGCGCAGCACGCCGTGCAGGGGCGTGTGCCGCTAGCCGTGGTCGCCGGTGACGAACGCCACGCGTCGGTGCACTTCGGGTTCCGGCTGCAGGACAGCAACCTGCCGTTCTTGTCCGCCTTTCCGCAACTGCTGCGGCGCGCGTTCGTGCGCTGCTACGGCGCGGCCGCGAAGCTGCGGGTCCGGAGTCCGGCGATGGCGCCCGGCGAACAGGATCTGCAAGCGCGGGCCGTGGGCGTCGACCGGCCGCTGCCGCCGTTCGGCACGCCCGATCGCGAACTCGCGGCGTGGTCGCTGCTGCTGGGCCTCTGTGCCCTGGCGCTGCGGGCGTTCGTGCCGTAGCAGGCCAGCGCACCCTTGCTTGTGACCGCGGGAGTCCTTACAACGTTCGGCCCTTTCCGTAGCGAACGTACTGCCGCGGCCCTCGTAGGCGCCGCGGCCGGACTTCTTCGCGCGAGCAAATTGGAGTTGGGTCATGACATCCGGCAATCGCATGCTCGGCATTCTCGGCAAGAAGATCGGCATGACGCAGATCTTCAAGGAAGACGGCACCTGTGTCCCCGTGACCGTCGTGCAGGCTGGCCCGTGCAGGGTCCTTCAGGTCAAGATGGTGACCGCGGCCGAACATCCCGAGGGACATCGCACCGCGAGCGTCAACCTCGGCAAGAAGCGCGGCCGGCAGAACAAGCCCCGGTCCGCGGACGGCTACTACGCCGTGCAGCTCGGATTCGACGACAAGCCGGCGCGCATCAGCAACAAGGCCGAGCTCGGCACCGCGAAGAAGGCGGGTCTCGACCACGCAATGCGCTTCGTCCGTGAGTTCCGCCTCGACGCGGCGCCGACGCAGAAGCCCGGCGAGGACGTCACGGTCGGGTTGCTCGCGCAGACGAAGCACGTCGACGTGACGGGCACGAGCAAGGGCCGCGGTTGGGCCGGCACCATCAAGCGCTGGGGCTTCAGCCGCCAGCCGACGTCGCACGGCAACTCGCTGAACCACCGCACCGGTGGTGGCCTCGGCCGCCAGCACTCGATCAGCAGCGGTGTGCCGCGCGGCAAGCGCATGGCCGGCCACTACGGCGTCGAGAAGGTGACGGTGCAGCGGCTCGAGGTCGTCAAGATCGACGAACCGCGCAACATCGTCTACCTGGGCGGGGCGGTGCCCGGCCACAACAACGGCTACCTCGTGCTGCACAGTACCGTCAAGAACGAGCGCGACATCGCCGACAAGCCGGGCCTCCAGGTCAAGAACGCCGCGGCCAAGGCCATGGCTGCCAAGGGCAAGAAGTAACCGACCAACCCCGACTGCAGGATTCCCACGATGGCTCGTTCACGACGCAAGAACGGCGGCCCGACGCGCGGCCGCTTCAAGAGGAAGAAGCTCGGCAAGGGCTACATCGCGAACCGCGCGAAGCCGATCGGCACGCGCCCGGTGTTGCGCATCTCCGAGCCCGACAGCACGGCCCAGGACACCACGGGCAAGACCGCCAAGGCCACGACGGGCAAGCGCTGACGCTGGCGCGGTTCGTTCCGTGACTGCCGTCGAAGTGCTCGTCGTCGGTGGGGGCGCGGCGGGTCTGATGGCCGCGATCACGGCGGCGCGGCGCGGCCGCCGCACGGTGCTGCTCGAGAAGAACCAGCGCCCGGGGCTCAAGATCCTGATCAGCGGCGGCGGCCGCTGCAACCTCACGACGACGCGCAGCGGCGCCGACCTCGAGGCGCAGTTCGGTCCTGTGCGCGGCCGCTTCCTGCGCCACGCGTTGCGCGCGTTCCCGCCCGCGGCGCTGCGCGAGGTCTTCGAGATGGCCGGCGTGCCGCTGCAGGAGGAGGACCTCGAGAAGGTCTTTCCGGTTTCGCAGCAGGCGCGCGACGTCGTCGAGGCGCTGCTGGCCCTCGCGCGTGATGCCGGCGTCGAGCTGCGCACGGGTTCGCCGATGCGCGGTGCGCGGTGGACCGGCTCGGGGTTCGAGATCCAGACCGGCAGCGGTTCGCTGACCGCGGCGAGCCTCGTGCTCGCGACCGGTGGGCTCAGCTATCCGAAGACCGGGACGACCGGCGACGGCTACGACTTCTGCCGCGGCTTCGGTCACACGATCACGAAGACCTGGCCCGCTCTCGCGCCGTTGGCCGTCGACGCGGCCTGGGTGCACGCGCTGCAGGGCATCGTGCTGCACGGCGTCGCGATCGCAGCGCTCGCGGCCGATGGCCGGGAGCTGCAGGTCCGCAACCGCCCGATCCTGTTCACGCACAAGGGCCTGTCCGGGCCGGCCCCGATGGACCTCGCGGGCGACATCGAGGAGCAGCAGGGGGCAGGGAGCGTCCGGTTCGACTTTGCGCCGGGTGTTCTGCGAGAAGCGCTGCAGGCCGAGTGGCTCGCCGCGGCGCAGAGCCAGGGCGCGCGGCGCGTCGAATCCGTGCTGCCACCACACCTGCCCGAACGGCTACGCGCGACGCTCGTGCAGCTCGGGGGCGCCGAGGGCACTCTTGCGGCGTTGTCGCGACAAGCGCGCCTGAGCCTGCTCGGGCTGACCAAGGATCTGCGCGTGGCGGTGCCACGCAGCCTCGGTTTCGACCACGCCGAGGTCACGCGCGGCGGCACAGCACTCGACGAGATCGATCCGCGCACGATGCAGAGCCGGCGCCAGCCGGGCCTGTTCGTGTGCGGCGAACTGCTCGACATCGACGGCCCGATCGGCGGCTTCAACTTCCAGGCGGCATTCGCGACCGGGCGCCTCGCGGGCCTGCACTCGTGAGTACTCCGGCATAATCGCGCCATGCTCGGCGACACGATCGTGGCTCTGGCTTCCGTCCCGGGAGCTGCCGAACGCGCGGTGCTGCGCATCTCGGGCCCGCGTGCGCGCGAGGTCGCCTCCAGGGTGTTCGAGCCGGCGCTGCCCGCCGTTCGCGCGCAGTGCGCGGGTCGCGTGCGCGTGCGCGACGGATTCGTCGACGCGATGGCGCTCGTGATGATCGGGCCGGCGTCGTTCACGGGCGAGGACACGGTCGAGCTGCACGTGCCCGGCAGTCCGCTGCTCGTGCAACTGCTGCAGGACGCGATGCTGCACGATGGGGCCGCGAATGGAGTGCGGCAGGCGCTGCCGGGCGAGTTCACGGCGCGCGCGTGCCAGAACGGCCGCCTCGACCTGTTGCAGGCCGAAGGTGTGCTGCTGCTGCTGCACGCGGCCGACCAGCAGGGGGCCGCGGCCGCCGTGCAATGGCTGGAAGGCGGGCTGTCGGCCGCGGTGCGCGACGTTCGCGGGGCGCTGCAGGACGTGCTCGCCACGCTCGAAGCGGGGCTCGACTTCACCGACGGCGAGACCGGCGAAGTACCGGCCGCGAGCTGGCGCGTGCCGCTCGCGCAGGTCGGGACGCGCCTCGGCGAGCTGCTGCAAGCGTTGCCGGCCGCGGCTCCGGGCGGCGAAGTGCTGCTGCTCGGTCGCGCCAACGCCGGCAAGTCGTCGCTGGCCAACGCGATGGCGAACCGCAAGCAGGCGCTGGTCGATGCGACCCCGGGCACGACGCGCGATCTGCTGCGCATCGAGATCGCGCCCGGCGTGGCGTTGTGGGACGCGCCCGGGGACCTCGAGAGTCCTTCGGCTCTCGACCAGGCCGCGCTCGCGCTGCGCGAACGCCTCTCGGGTCGCGCTGTCGCGGCGCTCTGCGTGCTCGATGCGAGCGAACCCGTCGCTCCGGCGCTGGCGCTGCAGAGTTCGTTGCCGTGGCTCGCGGTGGTGTGGACGAAGTGCGACCTCGCGCCGGCACCGCCGCTGCCACCTGCCGTCAAAGCACGGCTCTCGCCCAGTGTGCCCGTGTTCGCGACGAGTGCCGCGGCGCGCACCGGGCTCGAGCCACTGCGTGCGCTGCTGCAGCGTTGCGCGCGAGGCAGCGTCGTCGACGCGGGTGGGCCCGTGCGGGCAGGCTTGCAAGCCGCGCGCGCTGCGGTGCTGCGCGTCGAAGCACTGGACGACCGCGAGACCGAGCTCGCGGCCGTCGAGTTGCAGCAGGCGCTCTCGGCTCTCGACGGGTTCGTCGGCACGCATTCGCCCGAGCAGCTGCTCGATCGCATCTACGGGCGCTTCTGTCTCGGCAAGTAGTGTCCACCGCATCCACCGATTGGTGGCGGCATAACCTTTGACACACAACGGGTTGGGCCAGTAAGGTCCGGCTCGTCTGCAAGGTCGGAGCCGGGGTCAGCCGGCTCTGGTCAATGCCGTGTACCGCAAGCACCGGGCCCGCTTCTCAGCGATTGGGCTCGGTGCCTGAGGGGCGAGCTGCCATGCGCTGTCCGTACTGCAAGACCGACAACGATCGGGTCATCGACTCGCGCGCGAGCGCCGACGGGTTTGCCATCCGCCGGCGCCGTGTCTGCGCCGACTGTGGGCGGCGCTACACGACCTACGAACGCGTCGAGACCGCGCCGTTGCGCGTGGTCAAGAAGAACGGAGAGCGCGTGGTGTTCGACCGCCAGAAGGTGCTCGGCGGCATGCTGCGCGCGTGCGAGAAGCGGCCGGTTCCCCTCGACCAGCTCGAGGTGATCGCCGACCGCGTCGAACGGCAATGCATGGAGGCCTTCGACAAGGAGGTGCCGAGCAAGGTGATCGGCAACCTCATCATGCAGGAGCTGCGGCAGCTCGATCAGGTCGCGTACGTGCGGTTCGCGTCGGTCTACCGCGAGTTCAAGGACGTCACGCAGTTCCTCGACGAGTTGAAGCCCATGCTCGAAAAGCGACGGGAGGATGGTCATGAAGCGGCGGACGGAACATCTGGTTCTTAAGCGCGACGGGCGCACGGAGTTCTTGCGGGCCACGAAACTGGCCCGCTCGATCCATCTCGCGCTGCACAGCGTCGGCGTCGACGAGGATTGGCGCGCGATCGAGATCGCCAGCGTGGCGCTGCAAGCGCTGCGACGGAAACGCGGCGAGGCCGACGGTGGGGAGCCGGTCCTGTTGACGACGAGCGAGCTCTCGGACGCCGTGCAGCATCTGCTCGTCGTGACGGGGCAACCCGCGGCGGCCGTGGCGTACGGCGCGGTCGCGGCCGAACGCACGCGCCGGCGCCGTTCCGTCGCCGAGTACGGGCGGCTCCTGGCGCTCGGCTCGGCGAAGTCGGAAGTCGCCGAGGACCCGTGGCGCCACCGCCGCATCGGTCTGGAGTGATTGCATGAGGCTCAAGCGCCTGGTCGCCCGCGGCTTCAAGTCGTTCGCGGACCGCACCGAGTTCGAATTCGACACGCGCCTCACGGGCATCATCGGCCCGAACGGCTGCGGCAAGTCGAACGTCGTCGATGCGATCAAGTGGGTTCTCGGCGACCAGCGCGCCAAGAGCCTGCGCGGCTCCGAGATGACCGATGTCATCTTCAAGGGTGCCGAGGGCCGCGAGGCGATGGGCATGGCCGAGGTCACGATCACCTTCGAGGACCCGCAGGGGCGCATCGAGGGGCGCAACGAGATCGACATCGCGCGCCGGCTCACGCTCGACAAGGAATCGAGCTACCTGCTGAACGGCTTCGAAGTGCGGCTCAAGGACGTGCGCGACGTGCTGCTCGACACGGGGCTCGGCACGGGCGGCTACTCGGTCATGGAGCAGGGCCGCATCGACGCGGTGTTGTCGGCCAACCCCGAGGCGCGGCGCACGATCTTCGAAGAGGCCGCCGGTGTCGCGCGCTTCAAGCTGCAGAAGAAGGAAGCGCTGCGCAAGCTCGAGCGCACGGACCAGAACCTCGCGCGCATCACCGACCTGCTCGAAGAGCGTTCGCGCCGCATCCGCAGCCTGCGCATCCAGGCGGGCAAGGCGCGCCGCTTCCACGAGCTGCAGGGCGCGCTGCGCGATCTGCGCTCGGCGCTCGCGGTCGTCGACGGCAGCATCCTGCGGCGCGAACTCGCGGCGAAGGAGGCAAGGCTCCAGGAGCTCCAGCAACAACTCGCCGCTGCCGATCAGGGGCGCGCCGCGGCCGCCGAACGCGTCGCGGCCGCCGACGAAGCGATCACCGCGTGCACCACGGCGCTCGAGCACGTGCAAGAGGAGCTGCGCACCTGCCGCGGCGAGCTGACCACGCACCGCGAACGCGCGGAAACACAGCGCCAGCGCGCGGCCGACCTCTTGGCCGAGCTCGAACGCGGCCGGCAACGCGCCACCGGTCTCGAGACGCAGCGCGGCGAACGTCAGGCCGCCGTGGAGCTGGCGCGCGACGAGCTCTCGCAGAAGGAGGCCGAGTTGATCGAGCTGCACAAGCTGGTCGACGGCCAACGCCAGGCTGCGCAGGCCGCGGTGCTCGCGCGGCGTCTGTTGCAGCAACAGCGCGAGCTGCTGCGCGAACGCCAGCTCGAACTGCTGCATCGCCGCACGCGGGCGCGGAACACGGCGGCCGATGCGACCGCGAAGATCGCGGCCGCGCGCGCGCGCGAGCAACGCCTCGCCGAGCGCCAGGCCGTGCTGCAGGCCGAAGTCGCGCGCATCCTCGAGGAGACCGGCAAGTGGCGCGCCGAGGTCGGCGAACAGGGCACGCGCGAACGGATCCTCAAGGAACGCGAGGCCCAGGCGTTGGCCGATCTCGAAGGCGCCGACGCGGCCGCGGCTGCCGTCGCGGAGCAGGAGTCGGCGCTGCGCGGCGAGTTGACGCAGGCCGAAGGGCACAGCCAGGCGCTGCTCGCGATGGAGGCCCACATGGAGGGCTTCGACCAGGGACCGCGCTACGTGCTGCAGCAGCAGCCTGTAGGCCTGCGCGGCCGCCTGCTCGACCTCATCGACGTCCCGCTCGAACACGGCGAGGCGCTCGAAGCCGCGCTCGGCCCGTTCGTGCAGGCGCTCGTCGTCGATACGCGCGAGCATGCGGCCGCCATCGTGCGTGAGCTCGCCGAGAAGCGGCTCGGCCGCGTGCTGCTGCTCGTCGAGGAGCAGTTCGGCGACGAGCTGCCCAATGGATCGCGGCTGTGGCCGGCACCTCCCGGTGCCAGCTACCTCGCCGACCTCGTGCGCCACATCGCCGAGGACAGCGGCAGCCAGCGGCTGCTGGCTTGGTTGCTGCGCGGCGTCGTGGTCGCCGACTTCGACGTCGCCGACGCGAGCCGCGCCGACCTCTGTTTCGTGACGCCCGATGGCACGCTCGTCTGCGGGCCGCGGCTCGAAGGCGGGGCTTCTGCCGAAGGGCACGCGGGTCTCGTCGTGCGCCGTTCGAAGATCCACGGACTCGCCGCGACGGCCGAGCGCCTGCAGCAGGAGCTGCAGACCCTGCAGGCCGGCAAGGAACAGGCGACGGGCCGCGTCGATCACCTGAAGCGCGAATGCAAGGCGATCGGCGAGGCGCTGCAGAGCGTGGCCAAAGCGCTGGCCGCCGCGGCGGCGCAGGAGGCGCGGCTCGCGGCGCGTACCCAGGACGTCGAACGCGAGCTCGGCGAGCTGGCCCATGAGAGCTCCGAGCTCTCGCTCGCGAACAGCAGCGATCTCGGCCGCCTCGGCGGCGCGCTGTTCGACCAGTTCCTGCTCTCGCGCGGCGAAGCCTCGGCCGCCGCCGAGGAACAGGACATCACCCAGCGCATCGACGCCGCCGAGTCCACCGCGCATGCGCAGCAGCGCGCCGAGCAGGAGCTTCGCATCCGGCAGGTGCAGGCCGGCGAAGCGCGCGAGGGTCTCGTCCGCTCGATCCGCATGCACGAGCACGCGATCGGCGACTTCGAACGCGCGCTGCAGGAGCTCTCCGACCGGCAGCACGACGCCGAGAACGACCGCGTGCAAGCCGAGGCAGAACAGCAGCGGCTCGCGGAGCTCGCGGTCGGGCTCGAGCAGCACCTCGTGGAGCTGGAAGCCCAGAAGCAGGAGCGCCAGGCGGCCGGCGACGAAGCGCGCCAGCAGCGCAGCCGCGTGCAGCAGGGGCTGCAGGAGTCGGAAGCGGCCCGCGCGAGTGCTTCCGAAGCGTTGACCGAGACGCGACTCGGCACGGCCGATGTCGAACATCGCTTCACGCGTCTCGAAGACCGCCTGCGCGAGGAGACCGGAATCGAGCTGCGCCGCTGTCTCGGCGAGATCGACGGCCTCGGACTCGAGGACCAGAGCAAGCACCACGGTCCGCCAGCACCCTTCGGCCTGGTCGAAGAGCTGCAGGGACCGCCGCTGCCGCCCGCCTTCGTCGAGGCGTGGTATGGCCTGCAGCGCCTCTGGGAGCAGCAGACCTTCGACATCGGCGAGACCCGCAAGGAGGTCCAGGTCCTGCAGAGCCAGAAGGACCGCCTCGGCGCCGTGAACGTCGACGCGGTCAAGGAGCTCGACGCCGAAGAGGGCCAGTTCTCGACGCTCGAGCAGGAAGTCGTCGACCTCAAGGACGCGCGCCGCTCGCTGATGGAGACGCTGCGCAAGCTCGAGGTCGAGTCGAAGACGCTCTTCGAGCACACGTTTCACGAGGCGCGCAAGAACTTCCAGGAGATCTTCCGCAAGCTGTTCCAGGGCGGCAAAGCCGACATGTTCCTCTCGAACATGGAGGACCTGCTCGAAGCCGGCATCGAGATCGTCGCGCAGCCGCCCGGCAAGCAGCTGCAGTCGATCAACCTGCTCTCGGGCGGCGAACGTTCACTGACGGCCGTCGCGATCCTGTTCGCGCTGTTCAAGGTGCGGCCGAGCCCGTTCTGCATCCTCGACGAAGTCGACGCGGCGCTCGACGAGACGAACGTCGAGCGGTTCCTGCGCGTGCTGCGCGACTTCACGGCGCAGACGCAGTTCTGCATCGTCACGCACCACAAGCGCACGATGGCCGAATGCCAGGTGCTCTACGGCATCACGATGCAGAAGCGCGGCGTCAGCTCGCGCATCGCGGTGTCACTGCACGAAGTCGACAGCTTCCAGGAGGGCGCGGTCGTGGGTGCCGGGGCCGCGGACCCTGCGCTGCAGAAGCGCATCGCGGGCGAGGAGCGCGTCGGGTTCTCCTGAGGTCGTACCGCTCGGCGGCACGGGTATCAGTCCTTGGTGCCGGGTGTCGACTCGGGGGTCGGCTCGGTGATCTTCCTCGTGGCGGGTCGGTCCCAGTCCAACGCTCCGAGCCCGGTTTCGCGCGCGGGGCGCGTGGTTGCGCGCGCTGTCGTGATCGTGGTCGGGGTCGTGGTCGTGGTGGTGCGCTCCGTCGTGGTCGTGCGCTCCGTCGGGGTCGTGGTCGTGCGCTCCATCGTGGTCGTGGTCTGGGTCTGTTCGTCCCAGCCCATGTCGACCTTGCCCCGGAAGCGCGCTGACTCGGCCAACACGACGCGGCTGGCGCGGATGTCGCCGATCAGCGACCCCGTTGCCTCGATCTCGACCTTCTCGTCAGCCTCGATGTTGCCGACGACCTTGCCTTGGATGACCACGCAACGCGCGAGGATGGTCGCCTTGATGTTGGCGTTCGGTCCGATCGTCACCGTGTGGTCGCGCACCTCGATGCGTCCTTCGACCTTGCCGTCGATGGTCACGTCCTCCTCGCCCGTGAGCTCGCCCTGCAGGCACAGCGTCGGGCCGAACGTCGCCGTCGCCGTCGTCGTCGCCGTGGTGTCGTCGGTTGTCGTGTCCGTGGTTTCCTCGGTCGGAGTATCCTGCGTTTGCGGATCGAAGAAAGTGTCCGGTATGTCGAGGGTGGCAAGGTCGGTGCCGGCGTCGACAGACTGCCCCTTGGTCAGCGCTTCTTTTCGTTTGCCCCAGCTCATGGTTGGTTTCCCCGCGGCCAGCGACCCGGAACGGGTCCGCACGTGGCCGGGCCGCTCATCGGTTCGAATCGTGTCGTAGTTGAGCAGGCGCGCGGCGCCCCGTGGCCAGCGGGGGATCCGCGAACTCCCCTTGGTTCCTGGCGAGCCGCGCAGCGGACTCGGGTACAGGATCGAGACGTAATCTGCGGCGACACGACAGCTACTCCGATCGCACTCAGCGACCGGATCGCGGTGACGTTCCTGGCAGAATGATCGCGACGTTGCATCCGGGCTGTCTCGGCCGGGGTGGTACCGTGCATGTCCTCCCTACCGGAGTCCCCGAGTGTTGCCCGCGAGCTGGTCGCGCACAGCGGCGCGCTGCGGCGTCTTGCCAGGGACCTCGTCGGCCGCACCGACGCCGACGACCTCGTGCAGGACACCGCGGTGCGCGCGCTGCGCGCGCCGCCGCCGAACCCGCACAGCCTGTTCTCGTGGTTGTCGACCGTGATGCACAACCTCGCCTCGAACCGCCGCCGCGGTGAGCAGCGGCGGCGGCAGCACGAGGCTTCTGCCGGCGGTGGCAGCAGCCCGCCAGCCGACGCGGACGCCGTGCAGCGCGACTCGGTGCGCGCCGTGACCGAGGCGTTGTGGGCGCTGCCGGAGCCGTATCAGAGCGCGCTGGTGCAGCGCTACTTCGAGGAGCTGTCGCCCTCGCGCATCGCGGCGCGCAGTCGCGTGCCGGTGGCGACGGTGAAGAGCCGGTTGCAGCGTGGCCTCGAAATGCTGCGCGTCGAGCTCGAGCGGCGCGAAGGCCGCGCCTGGCGCGCCACGATCGGGCCCGCGCTCGGGCTCGGCGTCCGTTCTGGCTGGTTGTTCCGTGCTCTCTCGGTGTCGTCGATGTCCACTCTCGCCAAGTCCGGGGTCGTGCTCGCCGCGTGCGCCATCGCGGCATTCACGTGGTGGGTTGGTGCGGGTGCGGTCGTGCCGCCGGCGTCGGCTGCCATCGCGAGCGCGAACGAGTCCGCCACGCCGTCGATCACTCCGGACGTCGAGAAGGACCGCGGTGCCGAACGCGCGGTCGTCGCCTCCGAGTCGCCGGAAGTGCTCGCACTCGCGCAGCGATACGAGTTCGAGTTGCGCGCGCGCATCGTCGACGGGAACGGCATGGCGATCAGCGGCGCCTCCCTGGCTCTCGCGCCGTCGGGGTGCGCGCTGGCCCTCGTGCAACCACCGAGCGACAACGACGGCCGCATCACCGTGAAGTGGCGGGGCCGCGTGCCCGCGATGAAGGTCGCGGTTGGTGTCGGGATCGCGGTTCCGCATACCTCGCTGCAGGAGGTCCAGGTTGCGGCCGGTGTGCCGGCGGAGCTGCACTGCGTCGCCGGGGTCGCGCCGTTGCCGGCGCAGGTGCGCGTCGATGAGCTCGGGCGGCAGATCGTGACGATGCCGGATTGCAGCCAGGGCAAAGCGGATTGCCGGAGCTGCCATCAGGGGATGGCCGGCGCGAGCCTGTTCGAGGCGCGCGGTCGGTGGCGCGTCGGCTTGCATCCGGACGCGACGTTCGGGGACCTGGTCGCGATCCCGCCCGAGGATCCCAGCGGAGAGCCCGGTGACCCGGACGCGGTCGACGACGTCACGGTGGGCGTGGAGATGGTTTCGTCCAGCGACCCCGGCGCGATGAAGCGCTCGATCGAGGGGCGCGTCTTCGGTGCGGACGGGAAGCCGCTGTTCGGTGTGCGCGTCGAAGTGAATCGGCCGGACTTCACGGGAGGGTCGACACAAACGACCGCCGATGGCAGCTACCGGTTCGCATGGCCGACGCCGGGCAACGGCCCCGTGTCGCTGCGAGCGGGCGGGGGACCAGAAGGCCTCGCGACACGCACGATCGAAGTCGTCGACGATCACACCGTCACCGTGGACCTGATGCTGGAGACCGGTCGCACGTTGCGTGGACGCGCTATCGGCAGCAACGGCGAGAGCTTGAACGGCGCGCGGGTCGAGTACGTAGCACCAAGCCACGACGGCGACGTCGCGACTGTTGGCCCTGACGGCCACTTCGCCTTCGCCAACTTGTCGCCGGGTCCCGCGCGCCTCTTGCTGTGGGGCGTGCAGGGTGAGAAGTTCCCGATCGCCGAGGAGCTGTCGGTGCTGCCCGATTCGGGCGAAGTGCTGTTCGATCTGCGGCAGCGGGCGGCCGCGAACGGCGGCCTGCGCGTGTTCGTGCGCGGCCACGATGGTGAGGCGCCGGCAGGCATCGAAGTGCGCGCGTGGCAGGTGCAGACGGGACGCGGCGCCAGCCTCGATCCGCAGGAGGACGGCGGGTATTACGCACACGGTCTCGCGGCGGGCTTCTACCGCATCGAGATCGGCGCGCTGGCGAGTGGCTTCCGCGACTTCGGGCAGCACTGGGTCGACGGCACGGCGCAGGCGGACCTCGGCACGGTGCAACTCGCGACGCCCGGCCGGCTCGTGATCGAGGGCAGGGACAACAACGACGGGCTCGAGCTCTACCGGAAGCGCGCCGACCTCGACGTGCGCGCCGACGAGATCGTGCCGTGGACGCGCGACGTGCTGCTGCCCGCCGGTCGCTGGGTCGCGCTGTGGAAGCGCGACGGCAAGGTCGCGGTGCGCGAGTTCGCGCTCGAGGCCGGCGGGACGACGACGCTGTGCACCGATCGCTGACGACGCGCTGTGTCGGCCGCTCGTCACTGGCAGGCAAGGACGGCGACGGGCACACTGCGCGCCCATGCGGGCCAGCCTTCGTCTGCTCTTCCTGCTCGGTGTCGGGTGTGCGGTACCACCACGACCGGCCACTCCCGGACTCGCGCGCATCGCGGCCGACATCGGGCCGTTCGTGACGCGTTACCTCGAGCAGATGCAGATCCCCGGCGCCTGCGTCGCCGTGATCGACATCGACCCGGCGACGGGCCGGCAGGCGTGCTGGGCGGAGGGCTACGGCCAATGGCGCGGCGAAGGCACCGCGATGCCGTACGATGCCGTGCACCGCGTAGCCTCGATCAGCAAGCTGTTCACCGCGACCGCGGTCATGGTGCTGGTCGAACAGGGACGCCTCGACCTCGATGCGCCGGTGCAGCGTTACCTGCCCGCGTTCGCGCCGCACAACCCGTTCGGCGGCGAGATCACGCTGCGCGCGCTGCTCGGCCATCGCGCGGGCATCGTGCGCGAGTCGCCGGTCGGGCACTACTTCGATCCGTGCGAACCGACGCTCGCAGCGACCGTCGACAGCCTCGGCAGCACGACGCTCGTGCACGCGCCGGGCACGACCTTCAAATACAGCAATCCCGCGGTCGGAGTGCTCGGGCTCGTGGTCGCAACCGTCACGGGCAAGCCGTTCGAGCAGGCCGTGCGCGAGCTCGTGCTGCAACCGCTCGGACTCGAGGACAGCGACTTCGCACCGCGCCCGGAACTCCTCGCACGCCAGGCGAAGGGCGTGATGTGGACCTACGATGGCCGCGCGATCCCGACTCCGGACTTCGCGTTCGGCTACGGTCCTGCTGCGAACCTGCGCAGCACCACACTCGACCTCGTGAAGTTCGCGGCGAGCTGGATGCCCGACTCGACCGAGCGCGTGTTGCAGCCGGCGACGCTCGCGTCGATGTGGCAGCTGTCGCCGGACGGTCGCGGCTGTGGTCTCGGGTTCTTCGTGCGGCAGTGCGAGGGGCACCTGCAGGTGGGGCACAATGGCGCGGTCTACGGGTTCGCTTCGGAGCTCGAGGCGCTGCCCGACCAGGGGCTGGCCGTCGCGGTCGTGCTGACGAAGGACTTCGCGAACAAAGTCGCCGAGGCGATCGCCGATCGCGCGCTGCGCGCTGCGCTGGCGAACCGGCGCGGTGAGTCGCTGCCGGCGCCGAACCATCCGGTGCCACTCGGCGTCGCGCGGGCCCGGGCCCTGCAGGGTCACTGGCGCGTCGGCGAGAACTGGGTCGAGCTCAGTGAACGCGGCGGCGATCTCTACTACGACCCGAACATCGGCTTGCGCACGCGTCTGCGGCTCGCGGCCGACGGCGCGTTCGTGAGTGATGACGTGCTCTCTGTAGGGGGCCGCTGCCTGCGCGAGCTGGGCAACGGGCGATTGAGCGACGGCGAGGAGGAATACGTGCGCGACGATGGCATGCCGGCGGAGGCGCCGGCCGAACTGCTGCCGCTGCTCGGCGAGTATGGCTGGGACCACAACGTGCTGGTCGTCTACGAGGATCAGGGCCGGCTCGGCGTGTTGATCGAGTGGGTCGTGCGCGACCTGCCCGAACGCGTCGGCCGCGATCGATACGTGTTTCTGCCGGGCATGTATGGCGGCGATGGGCTCGTGTTCGAACGCGACGCGAACGGGTCGGTGGTGGCGGCCGTGGTCGGCGGCGCGCGCTTCCCGCGGCGCCCGGATCCGGTGCCCGGCGGCTTCCGCATCGCGCCGCTGCGGCCGATCGACGAGTTGCGCGCCGAGGCGGCGAGGTCGGCACCACCGGTCCAGCCAGCCGGTCTGCAGCCGTTCGATCTCGTGGAGCTGTCGTCGCTCGACCCGACGCTGAAGCTCGACGTGCGCTACGCGACGGCCGACAACTTCCTCGGCACTGCGGTGTATCCGGCCGCCGTCGCGAAGCTGCAACGTCCGGCCGCCGAGGCGCTCGTGCGAGTGCACCGGGCCCTCGCGGCGAAAGGTCTCGGCCTCTGCGTGTTCGATGCGTATCGGCCGTGGTCCGTGACGAAGGTTTTCTTCGAAGCGACGCCGAAGGAGCTGCGCCACTTCGTCGCCGACCCGAGCCAGGGGTCGCGTCACAACCGCGGTTGCGCCGTCGACCTGACGCTCTACGACCTCGCGACCGGCGCCGTGGTGGCGATGCCGAGCGGGTTCGACGAGTTCACGCCGCGTGCTTACCCCGACTACCCGGGTGGGACGTCGCGGCAGCGCCACTGTCGCGAGGTGCTGCGGCGTGCCATGGAGGCGCAGGGCTTCACTGTCTACGAACACGAATGGTGGCACTTCGACTACGCGGAGTGGCGCCGCTACCCGGTCGGCAACGTGCCACTCGGGCGATGAGGCACGCCCGCGCCGCGGCACGGCGGGCACCTGCCATACTGCCGAAGGGATACGAGCCTGCACAGCGGGTCGCGGGGCGCCGCCGCAGGTGCAGGAGCCTCAGCCTGGAGAGCAGTCAGGGTCTGGAAGCGGTCAGCCGTGGAAGCAGGCAGGGACAGTCAGGCTCGGCAAACGAGTCGCCGTGCTTCCTTCGGTTTCCCAAGGGCCCCCCCGACCTCCACGGCCCGTCCCAAGCGTGTCTTTTGATCCACGAGCCATGTCAAGGCATACTCTCACGCCCCGACCCCCAAACGATGCTGGTGCTGCTGCTGCGATGACCAACGAGACCATTCCGAAGATCGCGAAACTCACGCTCGGTGAACACGAGATCGACCTGCCCGTGATGGTCGGCACCGAGGGCGAGGTGGCCATCGACATCCGTCAACTGCGCGCGAAGACCGGTGCCATCACCTACGACCCCGGGCTCGGCAACACGGGTGCGTGTCTGTCGAAGATCACGTTCCTCGACGGCGAGCAGGGCATCCTGCGCTACGCGGGCTACCCGATCGAAGAGCTGGCGAGCAGCAGCCACTTCGTCGAGGTCATGTGGCTCTTGTTGCACCAGCAGCTGCCCAGTGCCGCGCAGCTCGCGCAGTTCACGCAGGAGGTCACCTACCACACGATGCTGCACGAGGACCTGAAGCGGCTGTTCGCGAGCCTGCCGAAGGCCGGGCACCCGATGGCGGTCTGCGCCGCCGCGGTGGGGGCGCTCTCGACGTTCTATCACAAGGCATCGCCGAACACGCGCGAGCAGAACTGGATCGACGCGGTGCGCCTGCTCGCGAAGATGCCGACGATCGCGGCCTACTCGTACAAGCACAGCATCGGCCAGCCGTCCATGTATCCGCGCAACGACCTCTCGTTCGCGGGCAACCTGCTCTACATGATGTTCGCGACGCCGTGCGAGCCATACGAGCCGAACCCTGTCATGGCGCGCGCGCTCGACCTGCTGCTGATCCTGCACGCGGACCACGAACAGAACTGCTCGACCAGCACGGTGCGCACGGTGGGCAGCTCGGGCGCGAACCTGTTCGCGAGCGTGTCGGCAGGCATCTCGGCGCTGTGGGGGCCGCTGCACGGCGGCGCCAACCAGGCCGTGATCGAGATGCTGATCTCGATCCGCGACGGGAAGCGGACGGCCCGCGAGTTCATGGAGCTCGCGAAGAAGAAGGACAGCGGCGTGCGGCTGATGGGGTTCGGTCACCGCGTCTACAAGAACTACGATCCGCGCGCGCTGATCCTCAAGCAGGCGTGCTACAGCGTGCTCGGCGAGCTCGGGCGCAAGGATCCGCTGCTCGACATCGCGCTCGAGCTCGAACAGATCGCGCTGAGCGACAACTACTTCATCGAGCGCAAGCTGTATCCGAACGTCGACTTCTACTCGGGCATCATCTACAAGGCGCTCGGCGTGCCCGTGGAGCTGTTCACGGTGTTGTTCGCGATCGGCCGCATGCCGGGCTGGATCGCGCAGTGGCTCGAGTACCAGTCGGACCCCGAAGCGCGCATCACGAGGCCGCGGCAGATCTTCATGGGGGCCACGCCGCGCAGCTACAAGAAGGTCGAAGAGCGCTGAGTGTTCTGATCACTTCTTGATCGCGCCGGGATCGACCTGCTTCGTCGGAGCGCCAGCGGGCGGCGGTTTCGGCTTCCAGTTCTTCTCCTGCTCCTTGAGCACCGGGATCATCTCGCGCAGCTTCTGCGACCGCTCCTCCGATGGCGGGTGTGTGCTGAGCCATTTCGGCGTGCCGCTGCCGCTGAGCTTCGCCATGCGGTCCCACAGCCTCGGTGCCTCCTCGGGTTTGTAGCCCGCGCGGATCGCGTAACGCAGCCCTTCGATGTCGGCTTCGGTCTCGTTGTCGCGGCTGTAGGGCAGCAGCACGCCGACCTGGGCACCTACGCCGAGTGCCGCCATCACGCCGGCCTTCGCGTCAGGGCCCATCTCCGACAGGCCGAGGCCGGCTTCGACGGCCGCGAGGCCCACGCTCGTGAGCGTGCCCTGCGTCATGCGCTTGCCGCCGTGCCGAAGCACGGCGTGCGCGACTTCGTGGCCCATGACGATCGCGAGACCGTCTTCGCTCTGCGTGATCGGCAGGATGCCCGTGTAGATCGCGATGCGGCCATTCGGCAGACAGAACGCGTTCGGTGTGTCGTCCGCCTTCAGCAGCTTGGCCTCCCAGTGGAAGTCCTCTTCGCACGCCGCGGCGATGCGCTTCGCGACGCGCTGCACCATCTCGTACTGAGGTCCCGAGGTGATCGGGGGGTGCTCCTTGCACGCTTCCTCGTACGCCTGCAGGCTCAGGGGCTCGAGTTGCTCGTCGCTGTAGAAGTTCAGGTTGGCGCACGCCGTGGGCAGCAGGGCCATCAGACAGACGAACAGCCGATGCAGTGGCTTGCACATGCCGGCAGATGCTAGAGCGGCGGGCCGCGCAGCGCGACAGCCGGCCGCCTCGCTGCGTCGTCTCTTGCAACCCCGAACTTGCGCAGCAAGGGGGCTTGTTCGATGCTCTGGGCAATGCGACCAGAACTCGTGATCGTGGGCGGTGCGCGCACCGCCATGGCGGAATACTCGGGCACGCCCGGCTTCGGCAAGTTCAAGGACGTCAGTGCGATCGACCTCGCGACCCATGCCGCGAAGGCAGCCTTGCAGCGAACCGGCGTGCAGCCGTCGATGGTCGACGAGACGTTCGTCGGCAACGCCGCGCAGAGCAGCAGTGACGCGATCTACGGGGCGCGTCACGTGGCTCTCAAGTCCGGCGTCCCGATCGAGAAGCCCGCGCTGACCGTGAACCGCCTGTGCGGCTCCGGCATCCAGGCCGTGGTCTCGGCCGCGCACACGATCATCGCGGGCGAGGCCCAGCTCTGCCTCGCGGGTGGCATGGAGAACATGAGCCAGGTGCCGCACGTGATCCGCGGCGCGCGCGAGGGGTTCCGCTTCGGCGCCGAACCGAAGATCGAGGACCTGCTGTTCGCGGCGCTCTACGATCCGTTCTGCAAGTTCTTCATGGCGCAGACCGCCGAGAACGTCGCGAAGAAGCTGACGATCTCGCGCCAGGAACAGGACGAATACGCGCTGCGCAGCCACCAGCTCGGGGCGGCGGCCGTGAAAGCCGGCAAGTTCGCGGCCGAGATCGCGCCGCTCACGATCCAGCTCGGCAAGAAGGAAGTCGTCGTCGACAAGGACGACCACATCAAGCCCGAGACGTCGCTCGAGGCGCTCGCGGGGTTGCGCCCGGCGTTCGGCAAGGACGGCACCGTGACGGCCGGCAACGCGTCGGGGATCGTCGATGGGGCCGCGATGCTCGTCGTGACGACGGCGCAGCGCGCGAAGGAGCTGGGTCTCAAGCCGAAGGCTCGCATCCGTTCGTGGGGCATCGCGGGCGTGCCGCCCGAGCTGATGGGCCTCGGCCCCGTGCCCGCGATCCAACAAGCCTGCAAGAAGGCCGGTCTCCAGGTCGGCGACCTCGACCTGATCGAGATCAACGAGGCGTTCTCGGCGCAATACCTCGGCTGCGAGAAGGAGCTGAAGCTCGACCGCAAGAAGTGCAACGTGAACGGCGGCGCGATCGCGCTCGGCCACCCGCTCGGCGCGACGGGAGCGCGGCTCCTGTTGACGCTCGTGCGCGAGATGGAGCAGGGTGGCAAGGCGCTCGGCTGCGCCTCGGCCTGCATCGGCGGCGGCCAGGGCATCGCGATGATCCTCGAGCGCATCTGAGAGGAAGAGACACACCGATACAGCACACCGATGATGACGAAAGCCCTGAAGTTCGAAGGCCGCGTGCTCCACCTGACCGAGGACCAGGAGCTGCTGATGCAGCAGCTCGCGGGCGCGGTCACGCTGACCTGGGACGAGAAGCGCAAGCTGATCGACAACATCTCGACCGACGAGCTGACACCCGGTTGGGTCTGCTACTACTACGACGAGACGCTCGCGCGCTACTGCCTCGTCGGCCTGCGCGGCGGCAACGTGAAGCAGGACGCGATCAAGAACGGCGGGTTCTCCGTGATCGTGAGCGGCGTGTCCAAGGGCTGCGGCAGCTCGCGCGAGACCGCCCCGTACAGCGAATTGAAGGCGGGCATCAAGCTCGTGATCGCGAAGAACATCGAGAAGATCTACAGCCAGAACTGCCAGAACATCGGTCTGTTGACGTCGACGGACTTCTCGCTGCTGCCGCGCATCGAACGCGGCGAGGCGATCCCGATCGAGGAGTTCACGAAGGGTCTCGATCCGATCGCGGCCGAGGTCGTGCGCCACGGCGGTTTGTTCGCCTACAACCAGGCGCGTCTGCGCGGCGCGACCGTGCCACCGGCGGTGACGACCAAGGCTCGGGCGATGACGCTCTGCGAGAAGATCATCAGCCAGCGCGCGATCGCCGATGCGAGGACGGGCCGGCTCGGCATCCCCGCCGTGGCGCCGGGCGACGCGCTGTTCGTGCGCACCGACGTGCGGTTCTCGCACGAATACGTGACGCCGATGGCCGAGGCGTTGTTCAAGATGGGGCTCGGCGCCGACGCGAAGGTCACCGATCCCGAGTCGGTCTACGCGTTCCGCGACCACCTGACGTTCCTCGACCGCATCATGCCCGAGGCGCACGTCAAGATGGGCCTGAAGCAGCAGGCCGCGTCGCTCGCGACCGTGCAGGAGGCGTTCACGAAGAAACACGGCGTGAAGCTCTACGGCGAGGTCCACCGCGGCGGCAACCTCGTCGGCAGCGAAGGCATCTGCCACAACATCGTGATCGAGGACATCGCCGAGCCGGGCCAGCTCGTGATCGGCAGCGACAGCCACACCTGCATGGCGGGCGCGATCGGTTGCTTCGCGTTCGGCGTCGGCTCGACCGACATGGCGAACTCGTGGTTCACGAAGGACGTGCGCGTCAAGGTGCCCGAGTCCGTGCGCGTGAACCTGCGCGGCTCGATGCGACCCGGCGTCTGCGCGAAGGACCTGATGCTGCACCTGCTCAGCGACCAGTTTTTCAAGACCGGCGCCGGCATCGGCAAGGTGCTCGAGTTCGCTGGCCCCGCAGTGACCGCGATGTCGCTCGACGAACGCGCGACGCTGACGAACATGGCTGTCGAAGCCGGCGGCTTCACGGGCATCATCGAAGCCGACGAAGTCGTCGTGGACTACATCGCGACGCTGCGCGGCACGGACCGCGCGAAGCTGCGCCGGCAGATCGTCAAGGCCGACGCGGGTGCTCTCTACTGCAAGACGTTCGACATCGACCTCGTCGCACTCGAGCCGACCATTGCTCTGCCGGGCGATCCACGCAACGGCATTCCGCTGCGCGAGCTGCGCGCCCAGAAGGGAAAGGTCGAGATCGACATCGCCTACGGCGGTTCGTGCACGGGCGGCAAGAAGGCCGACATGGACATGTATGCCTCGGTCGTGCGCAGGGCGCTCGACAGAGGGCGCACGCTCGCCGCGAAGACCTACATCCAGTTCGGCAGCCAACGCATCCGCGAGTACGCCGAGCGCATGGGCTACGTGACTTTGTTCGAGCAGGCCGGCGTCGAGCTCATCGACCCGAGCTGCGGCGCCTGCATCAAGGCCGGACCCGGCGTGTCGTTCACGGCCGACGAGGTCACGGTCTCGGCGATCAACCGCAACTTCCCCGGTCGCTCGGGACCGGGCCAGGTCTATCTCGCGAGCCCGCTCGTCGTCGCGGCGAGTGCCTTCCTCGGGTACGTCGGCGGACCCGAGGAGTTGTAGGCGCTGCCGCACGCGCGGCGCGGCTCAGACGCTGCGTCTCACGGCCGCCCAGCGGATGAAACACGCGACGAGCAGCACCGGCACGCACACCGCGGCGACGACGAAGGCCCAGGTCCACCGCGCGGTGGCGCCACGCAGCCAACCGGGACCGTCACACAACTCGAGCAAGAGGCACGACGCGGCCACGAGCACGATCAGCAGGCTGCCGGGGCGCACGGCTGTTCGCGAAGTCGGCGTCCGCGTTTCGGCCAGCGTCATCACGCCGACGAGCAGGCTGGTGCAGAAGCACGTGAACCCGGTCGACGTCTGCCAACCCGGCGGGCCGACTAGTTCGCCCCAGAGGCGGTCGAAGCGGACGCAGATCCACGGCCAGGTCGCGGCGAGCGCCGTCGCGAACGCACTCGCATAGAGCAGCCACCGCCAGCCCGGGTGATCGGGTGCTCTGGCCATGGGGACGCTGTCCGGTTCGGGCAGGAAACGCATGAAGTCGAGATCGCGGGAGGCCCCATGGTAGGGCAAGCCGTGCCAGGACCAATCCCCGCCGTCGCGAGGGTGTGGTGCGTCACGCGTTTTCCCGAGGTGAGTCCCTGCAATCGACGATGCCGTGGGGGAGACCGGATCGGGACCGCAGTCGCAGGCGTTCGCGGTCGAAAGAGAAGCAGCAGGAGGGCTCATGACCGCCGCCGACCAGACCGACGCCGTCCACCCCGATCCCGTCGATCCCCATGCCGACGATTGGGCTCCGTTGCCCGAGGAAAAGCGGATCCTGCATCCTGGCGAGCTCATCGATGATGCGGCACACCCGCCGGCCGCGCCGGCACCAGCGCTCCCGAGCGTGGAGACGCAGGAGGCTCCGGTGGCCGAAGCGGATCCTGCCGCCGAACAGGCCCTCCGCGATCTGAAGGCGCAAATCGCGGCCCACGCGCCGGCGACGAGTCTCGTCGCGGAGGTCGTGCACCGCGAGGAGAAGAAGGAACGGCAGCAGCGCGCCGTGAGCGCCGTGCGCGCGGCCGACGCGGCCATCATGAAGGGCGGCAAGCAACCGCGAGATCCTCTGCCGATCGAGTACGACGCCGGCGCGCACGGCCGGGACCAACGCGAGGAAGACGCGTGGTTCAAGGCGTTGCCGGCCGAGGAACGCAATCGCCTGCACGCCGCGTGGGCGCAGAAGCGCCAGCAGGTCTTGACGAACATTGCGAACCATCGCCGCAACGGCAATCGGCGGCTCGCCGCAGCTCTCTTCGTGTTCGCCGTGGTCGCGCTCGCGGGAACGCGAGTCATGTGGGCAGCCACCGCCGGCGCTGGCATCTGCTGCGGCATCTGGTGGCGTCAAGCTGTGCCGGATCGAATCCGGGACCCGCTGCGCGCGGTCGGGTGTCTGCTCGGGATGCACGCGGTCGGGATGCTCGTGTACGGCTTCTTCGATGCGGCGGTCTTCATCGATGCGGTGGTCGTGGTGGGTCTCGCGACCCTCGTGGGATTCGACGGTGAGATGCGCCGCGCCGGCGGCTTCGACACGCATTGACGCAGTGCGCTACGGCACGACGAACCGTTCCTGCTGTCGCTCGCCGGCGCGCAGAGTCACCGACTGTTGCAGGCGCAGCCTGCCCGCGACGGACACTTCGAGCGAGTAGGTGCCCGCCGGCAATGCCTCCGCGGGTCGAACCGGGCCCACGCCGGGCAGCGCCCCGACTGCCATCGCCGCGGTCTGGCCGCTCGTGACGACCCACATGCGGGGCACTTCAGGTCCGCCGGGCAGACGCAGCTGCAGCGTCACGGTGGCCCCGACCTGCTGCGGGTCGAGAAACGCGCCGGCGCTGTCGACGAGGTCGAAGGCCGGCAGGCAGCCCGGTTCGAGCGTCACGTCCTCGACGTATCCGTTGTCGCCGGTCAGCACGAACGTGCGCGAGTATGGCAGCAGTGGTTCGAGATTGCCGTCGGCGTCGGTCGCAGCGACGCGAATGCCGTACTCGCCCGCGGGCAGCGGCGGCAGCTTGTAGCGTCCATCGGGTGCCGCGGTGCGGCGAGCCCACAGCGCCTTGCCGTGATGCCAGGCGGTCTCGCGCGACTCGTTCGTCAGTACGAACGCATCGACGCGCACGTTCGCGATCGGCTTCAGCGCGGTGTCGTGCACGAACAACGTGATGCCCGCGGCAGGGACGGTCGGAGTCAGCAGCACGTCGACGGCGGTGATCCCTTCGGCCACCGTCGCGAACTGGGGCCGCACGAACGGCGAGTAGCCCGTGGCCTCGACGAGCAGCTCGCCGCGCGCGGCGTTCGGCAGGTCCAGCGTTGCGCGCCCGTCGGCACCCTCACCGCGTTGTTCGGGTCCGTCGCTGCGAAAGCGCCAGCGAAAGGCTCGCACGGCCGCGAGGTTCTGCAGGTCGCGCACGGTCATTTCCACCTGGCTCCGCCCCGCAACCGGCGGCAGCGGCAGAGCTGGTGGCACCGTGGGCGCCACCTCGGGCTGGTTCGGTGGCGGCTCCGCACTCGCGGGGTGTTCGCCCGGCGCGACCTGGCTGCGTTCGGGCGTGGGCACGGGCACCGTCCGGGCGGCGCGCGGCGCGGTCTCCGCGCCTGCAGGAGGGGTCTCCGAATCGCTGGTCACGAGCCACCAGCCGGCGGCGGCGGCGATCGCGAGCAGGACGAACAAGACAACAGCAGCGCGCATTGCCCGTAGTCTCGCAGACCGTCGCGCTGCGCGACAGAGCGAGCGATCGCCTGGCGCGCAGGCTACGCTCACGGCCTGCCTTGAAGACCCTTCGCCGCCTGCTGTTCTGGTCGTTGCTACTCGGCGGGCTCGTGCTCGGCGGCGTCTTGCTGACGCGAGAGCAGCCGCCGACCGTCACCGTGCACAAGGTCGCGCGCGGCGTCGTCGAAGCCACGGTCGCGAACACGCGCGCGGGCACCGTGCAAGCCAACCGCCGCGCCAAGCTCGCGCCGAGCACCGGCGGCCAGGTCGAGCGGCTGCTGGTCAAGGAGGGCGACCGCGTAGTCGAGGGGCAAGTGCTGCTCGAGCTGTGGCGCGAAGACCTCGAAGCGCAGCTCGCACTCGCGCGCAGCGAAGTCGAACGCGCGACGGCGCTGGCCGAACAGGCGCGACTGCAGGCCGAGCTGGCCGAGCGCGAAGCGAAACGCGCCGAGGAGCTGCAACAGCAGGAGATCGGCGCCGGCGACGTCGTCGACCGCGCGGTCAGCCAGGCGAGGGCCGAGCGCGCGAGGGAGCGCGGCGCCGTTGCGGAAGCGCTGACCCGGCAGAAGCAGGTGCAGTCGATCGAGGCGCAGATCTCGCGCATGACGCTGCGCGCGCCGTTCGCGGGCATCGTCGCCGAGGTCAATGGGGAGGTCGGCGAGTTCGTGACCCCGTCTCCCGTGGGCATCCCGACGCCGCCGGCCATCGACCTGATCGACGAGGCTGCACCCTACGTGTCGGCTCCGATCGACGAAGTGGACGCGGCACGCGTGCAGGTCGGCATGACGGCGCGCGTCACGCTGGACGCCTTCGGCAAGCGACAGTTCGCGGGGCGCGTGCGGCGCATCGCGCCCTACGTGTTGGATCGCGAGAAGCAGGCGCGCACGGTCGACGTCGAGATCGAGTTCGTCGACCCGCCCGGCGACAGCAAGCTGCTGCCGGGCTACTCGGCGGACGTCGAGATCCTGATCGATACGCACACCGACGTCGTGCGCGTGCCGACCGAGAGTCTGCGCGACGGTTCCGTCGTCTTCGTCGTGCAGGACGACGGGACTCTGGCCACGCGCACGATCGAGGTCGGGCTCGCGAACTGGCGCTTCACGGAGGTCACGAGCGGTCTCGCCGCCGGACAGCGCATCGTCGGCGCGCACGCGGGGCTCGCGGACGGGATCAAAGTGCACCTCGAAGGAGGCGGCGGGCGCCCGTGATCGAGCTGCGCGGCGTCGATCGCGTGTTCCAGGTCGGCGATCAGGCTGTACAGGCGCTGCGCGCAGTCGACCTGCGGATCAGGAGCGGCGAGTACTTGTCGCTGATGGGCCCGTCGGGCTCCGGCAAGTCGACGCTGCTGCACGTGCTCGGCCTGCTCGACCGACCGACGCGCGGCACCTATCTGCTCGATGGCCAGGACGTGACGGCGCTCGACGACGTGGCCCAGGCGCGCACGCGCAGGCTGCGCATCGGGTTCGTGTTCCAGGCGTTCCACCTCGTGCCGCGGTTGACCACGGCGCAGAACGTGGCGCTGCCGCTCGTGCTGGCCGAGGTGCCGCCGGCCGAACGGCGCGAGCGCACGACGGCGCAACTGCGGGCGTTCGGGCTGCTCGACCGCGGTCACCATCTGCCCGACCAGCTCTCGGGCGGACAGCGCCAGCGCGCTGCGATCGCGCGCGCGACCGTGACGCGACCGGATCTGCTGCTGGCCGACGAACCGACGGGCAACCTCGACCGCACGACGGGTCACGAGGTCGTGCGGATCCTCGAGCAACTGCACGACGGGGGCATCACACTGATCGTCGTCACGCATGACCAGGAGCTCGGCGCGCGGGCGCACCGGCGCCTGCGCATGGACGACGGCCGCCTCGTCGGCGACGTCGGCCAAGGCCGCGGGCCCGAACACAACGAGGAACCGAGATGAAGCTCGGCGACCGCGTCGGTTTCTGCCTGCAGAGTCTGCGGTCGCAGCCCGCGCGCACGCTCTTGATCGCTCTCGCCATGGCGATCGGCACCGCGGGCGTCGTCGTGCTCACGTGGCTCGGCGAAGCGGCGCGCCACTACGTCGTCGGCCAGTTCGACGCGCTCGGCACGAACCTCGTGATTGTGCTGCCGGGCCGCAGCGAGACGACCGGTTCGGCGCCGCCGCTGCTCGGCGAGACCTCGCGCGACCTGACGCTCGACGACGCGCAGGCGGTCAAGCGAAGCCCGGCCGTGCGCCGGCTCGCACCGGTGGTCGTGGGCGGCGCGGTGGTCGCGTTCGGCAACCGTTCGCGCGAAACAACGGTGCTCGGCTCGACGGCCGAGCTGCTGCCCGTGCGGCGCCTCGCGCTCGCGATGGGCCGGTTCCTGGCGGACGATCACGCGGCCGGCGGGGCCGTCTGCGTGCTCGGGGCCACGGTGCGCAACGAGCTGTTCGGCGAGCAGAACCCGATCGGCGAGTTCGTGCGCGTCGGCGACCGGCGTTACCGCGTCGCCGGCGTGCTGGCTTCGGGCGGCATGTCGCTCGGCACCGACCTCGACGAGATGGTCGTGCTGCCCGTCGTGGCCGCGCAGGCGCTGTTCGACAGCCCCGGCCTGTTCCGCGTGATCATCGAAGCGACGAGCAAGGCCGCCGTGCCGCGCGCGGTGGCCGACGTCGAACGCATCCTGACCGAGCGCCACGAAGGCGAGAACGACGTCACGGTGATCACGCAGGATGCGCTGTCCTCGACGTTCGACGGCATCCTGCGCGCGCTGACGCTGGCGGTCGCCGGCATCGCGGCGATCAGCCTCGTCGTCGCGGGCATCCTGGTCATGAACGTGATGGTCGTCGCGGTGACGCAGCGGCGCGCCGAGGTCGGCCTGCTCATGGCGCTCGGCGCGGAGGCGGTGACGGTGCGGCGGCTGTTCCTCGGCGAAGCGTTGCTCTTGTCGCTCGGCGGCGGCTGCGCGGGTCTCCTGCTCGGCGAAGCGACGAGCCGGCTGCTGCCACATTTTGCGCCCGTGCTGCGGCCTGGCGTGCCGTGGTGGGCCGCTGCCGCGGCGCTGCTCGTGGCCGTCGGTTGTGGCCTCGTGTTCGGGACGGCCCCCGCGGCTCGCGCCGCGCGGCTCGACCCGGTCACGGCCCTCGCGAGGCGGTGAGATGCGCTCCAACGACGCCGTCGCGTTCGCGTTCTCGGCCGTGCGCAGTCAGCCCGTGCGTTCGCTGCTGACGGCGCTCGGCATCGCGGTGGGCATCGCGGCCGTGGTGCTGCTGACTTCGCTGGGCACCGGGTTGCAGCGCTTCGTGCTGCAGGAGTTCACGCAGTTCGGGACGAACCTGCTGCAGGTGAGCCCTGGCCGCAAGACGACGCTCGGGCTGTCGGGCTCGATGATCAACAGCGTGCGGCCGTTGTCGCTCGAAGACGCCGAGGCGCTCGCGACGCTGCCACACGTGCGCGGCGTCTGCCCGTCCGTGTTCGGCAACGTGGCCGTCGAGGCGGGTGGGCGCAGCCGCCGCGCGATCGCGAACGCGGTCGGCTCGACGATGCCCGACGTGTGGCGGTTCGAAGTGGCGAGCGGGCGGTTCCTCCCTCCCGACGAGCCGCGCAACGCGCGTGCGTTCGCGGTGCTCGGTCACAAGCTGTGGCGCGAGCTCTACGGCGACCAGAATGCGCTCGGCGAGGTCGTGCGGATCGGCGGCGATCGCTATCGCGTGATCGGCGTGATGGCGCCGAAGGGACAGTTCCTCGGCTTCGACCTCGACGACGCGGTCTACCTACCGGTCGGACGCGGCCTCGAGCTGTTCGACCGCGAGGGCCTCATGCAGATCGACGTGCTGTTCTCGAACGAAGGCGTCGTCGACGAGGTCACGGCCGCCGTGCGGCGCACGCTGATCGCGCGCCACGGCGTCGACGACTGCACGATCACGGCGCAGCAACAGATGCTCGACGTGCTCGGTTCGGTGCTCGGCGTGCTCACGTTCGCAGTCGCGGCGCTGGGCGGCATCTCGCTGATCGTCGGCGGCGTCGGCATCCTCACGATCATGAGCATCGCGCTGCGCGAACGCGTCGCGGAGATCGGGCTGCTGCGCGCGATCGGGGCGACGCGGGCCCAGCTGCGATGGCTGTTCCTCGGCGAAGCGGCCGCGCTCGCGACGCTCGGCGGCACTGCGGGTCTGGTAGTTGGCGCTGGCGCGGCGTGGTTGCTGCACGCGTTCGTGCCGGCCCTGCCCGTGGCCGTCACGCCGTGGCACCTCGTGCTGGCCGAGGGGGTCTCGCTCGCGATCGGCCTCGGCGCCGGCGTACTGCCCGCGCACCGTGCGGCGTTGCTCGACCCGATCGAAGCGCTGCGCGCGGAGTGAGCGGTCAGCAGCGCCGACTGTCCGGGGTTCAGCTGCGGAGCCAGAGCCAGAACGCGGCGATCGTCAACGTGATCAGCGTGATCGGCACGCCCGTGCGCAAGTGCTCGACGACCCAGCTGCGGTCCTGCGGCCGGACGCCGAGACGCAGGGCCTGCTCCACGACGATCAGGTTGGCGATCGATCCGACGAGTAGCAGGTTGCCGGCCAGCGTGGTCGCGAGCGCGAGGATCGCACCGGCTTGCGGGTGCTCGGCGACCGGCAGCAGCAGCATCGTCAGCGGCACGTTGGAGACGACGTTCGAACCGACGACACTCGCGGCGAACAACGCTGCGGGATCCCGGAACTCGAGCCCGTGCGCGTGCAGCCAGTCGAAGCCGGCCGTCGCATGGCCGGCCTGCTGGAACGCGTAGTTGCAGACGAACAGACCCGCGAACAGGACCAGCAGCTGCCAGTCGACGAGGCCGAGCAGCGTGTGGCTCGACAGACGCCGCGACACCAGCAACACACCGCCGGCCAGCAGCGCCTGCACTTCGCGTGCCATCGGCGCGAACAGCAGCCCCGCGGTCAGGAGCCCCAGCACGGCGAGGCCCTTGCCGCTCTGCCAGCGATCGAACGGCTGCTCCGGTGGGCGGGCGATCGCGAGCTCGCGCGCAAAGCGGTCGGAATGAGCACGCGCAAGGATCCACCACACGACGAACAGACCGAGCGCGGCCGGCAGAGCGCCGTCGAGCAGGTAGGTCGCGAACGGCAAGTCGAGGGACTGCCCGATCAGCATGTTCTGCGGATTGCCGATCAGCGTCGCCGCCGAGCCGACGTTGGCAGCGGCCGCGAGGCCGAGCAGGAACGGCACGGGATCGAGACGTCGCTGGACGCAGACGTCGACGAGCACCGGCGCGACCGCGAGGCAGACGACGTCGTTGGTCAGCAGCGCCGAGAGCACGCCGACCGTGACGACGAGCTCGAACAGGAGCCGGCGCGGCGAGGTCGGCCGCATCGCGAGCCAGCGCGTGAGGTGCGAGTAGAACCCCGAGAGCCGGAACTGGGCCGAGACCAGCATCATCCCGAACAACAGACCGATCGTGCCGAAGTCGATCGACTGCCAGGCGGCCGCACTCGACACGGCGCCACCCGCGAGCACCACGATCGCGCCGAGCAGAGCGGCTGCCGTGCGGTCGATGCGGAGACCCGGAGCCCGGCCGAGCATCATGACCGTGTAGACGAGCACGAAGACGCAGAGCGACAGGTCCAAGTGCGCGCACGCTACGCGGAAGGCACGTCGTACGACAGCAGGGAGTGTGCTCGTACGCGGACAGCGGGTAAGCTCGGTGGCGCTCGCTGGCGCCTTGGCTTGCCGGCAATCCACTCACCATGAAGAACACTCTCTTCGCGGCGCTCTCGCTGGCGGCCACCATCACCGCGCAGACCTACACGTTGACTGACCTCGGCACGCAGTGTGGGGGCGACCTGCAGGGGCAGGTGGTCACGGCGCCGGCGGGCGTCGTGCTGCGCCTGGGCGTCACTGGCGCCGCTCCTCGTGCGCTCGCGCTGCTGGTCATCGGCAGCCCGCAGCCTGCGCCGGTGCAACTGCCGGGCAGCCAGTGTCTGTTGCTCGTCGAGCGGCGCGTCGTGCTCTACGAAGTGACGACGCTGACGGGCAGTGCGCGGTTCGCGTTCCGCGTGCCGCCCGTGCTGCCGATCACATTCGATTGCCAGGCCGTGATCCTGGATCGTACGCCCACGGGCCCGGTCGCCACGTCGAGCGACGTCGTGCGCCTGACAGGGGTCTGAGCCAACGCACCCGCACGGCTGCCAGGACCACGTCGACGTCAGCGGATGACCTGGACGTCACCGGCTCGTAGCGCGACCGGCAGACGTTGCTCGCGTTGACCGTCGCCAGAGGTCACGACGAGCAGCACGGCACTCTCGGAGACGGCGAGCACCTCGGTCTTGCCGTTGTGCAGTTCGAACACCTCGCGGCTCATGGTCGTCCTGCCACGCTCCTCGACGATCGCGAGCATGGCGTCGTTCGCGTCGAGAAACCGGATCGTGCCAGTGGCCCATGCGGGGTCCGCGAGCTCCACCTTCACGTGGCACCGCCGCAGCATCACGAGGCGGATGTTCTCGCGGGCTGCTGCGTCGTCGAGCGCGAGGTCCTGGTTGATCCACCCGCTGCCCTTGAAGGAGAGCCGGACACCGAGCCGCGGCATGCGCGCGAGGTGGAAGCGGCCCTCCGCGTCGGTCTCGGCAGCGACCGGCAAGCCCGCGGCGGCGAGCCCACTTTCGGTCGCGAACACGACCACGTAGGCGGCCACGGTGACGCCGGCCGCGGGTCCGCCGTCGCGCGTCACGAGCGTGCCCGCGACGGGACCGGTCGGTTCCGCCGGCAGCTTCACCAGGACATCTTCGGTGCCGGCCTCGATCGCAGCGGTGGTCCACGCCCAACCGCCGCGCTGGTCGTAGACGCGCAGCCGATACGGGCGACGCCCGAGGCCCGCGACGACGAACCGGCCTTCCTGGTCGGTGAGCCCGAACGCCCGCACGAGGTTGCCTGCCAGCGACAGCGGATCCCGGGACGCCGGCGCCGCCATGTCCTCGGCCGTCTCGCGGTCCGTCAGCTGCGAGAGCTGCCACGGGTAGACCGCCACGCCAACACACGGAACGCCGTGAGGATCGACCACGCGTCCCGCGATGACGAGGCTCTGCTGCTGAAGTTGGAGGTCCTGCGTCACCGAGTCCACGCTGGTCTGCAGGCGTTCCCCGAAACCTCGCACGACAGCCGGATACCAACCGTCGTGCGCCGCGAACAGCGACGACGAAGGATCGATCGAAGCGCCGGCTTCGAGCTCGAGTACGTAGTCGCCCGATGGTCCGGTCGCCGTCGTCCACTGGCCAAGTCCGACCCTGGCCCCAAAGACGTAGGCGCCGCGCGCGTCGGTGACGACTCCGGTCACGAGACGCTTGCCACGCGCAATCGATCGCATCGTGACGACGAGTTCCGCAAGCGTCGACTCGTCGATCGCCACCGTGATCGGCACGCAGCCGGGCTTGCGCAGCAGCACGAACGTGTTGGCCAGCGGCAGTCGTTGCCAGGAGTGCCTGCCCCGCTCGTCGCTCGACGAGATGCCCGGCAGCGACTCGATCGCGTCGTCGAGCACCTGCGGGAAGTCCACGAGGCCGTACCAGGTCACCGCACCGGTGGTGCCGAGCAGCGGCCAACCGCGTTCGTCGAGAACCGTGATCGTCTGCGTGCGGCACGGCGCGACGACGACCAGCGGCGAGGAACGGAGCGGCTCACCAGGGACCGGCCACGGCCGGTTTTGACTCGGGGGCCGCACCGCGAGCTCGCGCCACGGAGCGGCGACGAGGACGCCCTTCGCCGGCCACGGGTCGGGAACCGGGAAGTGGCCGTTCTGGTCGGAGACGGCGAGCGACTCGAATGCGCCGCCCTCGCCGAGCCCGATCGAGACGGCCGCGACGGGCCGGCCCTTCGTGTCGAGGACCGTGCCCTGGACCCCGGCTGCCGCCTGCGGTGCTGGCGTGCCCGCCACGGCGGTGCGGTCCTGCTGGTTCACGGTCGTGCTGCCTGTCGCTCGAGGCGGCGCCGCTGCGACAACGCCGCCGGGCAGCGCGGGAGCATCGGGTTCGGGCGCCAGGAGGCGCGGCGCGAGCAGCGCACCACCGACGACGGCCACGAGCAGGACAGCGACGAGCGCGAGACGGATCTTGTTCATGGCGAGCAGCAGAGGCAGCGCCGTGGGTGCGCCGGCGCGGAAGAGAGGAACGACCAGGGCGAGCACCGCGCGCGACCGCCGCCAATCCTCGCCGAGCTCTCGCGCGAGCCGTTCGCGCATGGTCTCGAGGCCGCGATGCAGGCGCTGGCGCACGTTGGCCGGCGTCGTGTTCGTCCTCGCTGCAACCGTCTCGATGTCGAGCTGGTGGTAGTGACGCAGCAGGATCGTCGTGCGGTAGGGTTCGGGCAGGTCGCTGACCGCAGTGCTCACGGCGCGATGCACGGCGAGCCGTTCGACGGTCTCGAGCGTCGAGTCGGTCGGGACGCCGCGTTCGATCGCCGCCTCGTGGCGCTGCCGGCGTCGTTCCTCACGGCGGTGGGTGAGCGCGAGACGCGTCGCAACCGTGCGCAGCCAGGTCCGCAGCGCAGCTTGGGCGCGCGGTGGTTTCTGCCAGGCGCGCAGCCAGGTCTGTTGCAGCACGTCGCTTGCCGTCGCGTCGTCGACGAGCTCGCGCAGCACCGGTCGCAGCCACGCCTCGCTGGCGCGGAGGTGTTCGAGGCTCAGGAACATCTGGCTGTCGCTCACGGTGCTCAGTGGACGTCCGCGACGACGCCTGAGTGACAAGAAACCGGCTCACGACCCGCGGTGCGAGGGCCGTCAGGCAAGGTTTCCGCGGTTGCCGTTGTCAGTCGCGCGGGGCTTCCTTGCTGCCGACGATCGTGAGGTTCATGCCGATCTGCACCGAGACGGCCTTGCCGTCGACCATCACGGTCGTCTTGCCGTTGAGATACCAGCCGAACGAGCCCGTGGAGAAGGACTTCACCTCCGCGAGCATCTCCTGGCCGTTGATGCTGACCTTGAGGGGCTCGGCCTTCTCGAGGAACTTCGCTTGCGACAACGGGCACGAGGACTTCGCCATGCGCCGCATGGTCGCAGTCTCGCGACGGCTTGCCAAGGTCGGACCGGGCAACCCCCGGTTTCGCGGTCGAGCGGTGAGGCGACGCGTGTCATCCGGAGCAGCATTGCTGCGGGCCGCGATCCGCAGCTCGAGAAGGCGATCGAGGTCGTGCTCGCGAGCTCGCCGCGAATCCGCCTGCCACTCCGAGTCAGGATCGCCAATTCGGGACGCACCGATCCTTCTCGGCGAGCACGATCTTCGGCGCTGCATCCCGGTGCGCGAAACCGACGAGGGCCTTCGTTGCCGAGGAGCCGCCGATGGGCACCGTGATCGCGTGCGCCACGATCGTGTAGGGCGCCGTGAGACCGAGCTTCTCCAAGGCCGGACCAACGCCGCGCAGATCGGGGAAGCCGTTGCGTGCGGCACCTCGATCCAACGCGAAGCTCGCACACTTGACCTTGATCTCCGTGCTCCACAGCCTGGGCTCACAGTCCTTGTTCAGGTCGATCACCTTCGTGCCGAGCGCGTTGGACTTCGAGAGATCGTCATGGCTCAGCGCGACGAATGCATGCGTGATCGTTCGAGGGTCGATCTGGATCGGAGGATCGCCCGTGCCCTGGTTCACGAGCTGTGCAGCGCTCGCGCGCGGCGCCGCCCCGGTTTCGCCAGAAGGCGGTCCCGATCCGCGCACGCCGAACAGACCGAACAGGCGCTTCCAGAAGCTCATTCGTCACCTCCGATTCTCGCGTCGCATGAGCGCGACGCTTCGGCTATCGGCATTTCAGCTGCCGATACCGTCGCGAGCGAGGTCTTCGCGCGCGGCGGGTGCCGCGACACTGCCGGGCGGATGCACGTAGAAGCCCGGGTCGTCGTAGTTCGTGATGTTGTCGCGCACCTTCAACACGGTGACCATGCCGCCCATCGTCACATAGCCGAACCCACCCTGCCCGCCGACCATCGGCAGGCTGTTCTTCGGCAGTGTTTGGTCTTCGCCCATCGGATCGTGCTGCTTGCCCATCTCCGCGAAGCCCGGCAGCACCTCGGTCAGTTTCTCGTCGAACAAGCTCGGGTCGACTCCGGTCAGGTTCGGGATGCCGTGCCCCATCTGCGTCATGACGTGGTGCGTCATGTGGCAGTGCATGGCCCAGTCGCCCGGAGTGTCGGCCACGAACTCCACGACGCGCGTCTGGCCCGGCGCGACGAGCACGGTCGTCTCGGGCCAGCGCGCCGACTCGGGAATCTGCCCACCGTCCGTCTCGATCACCGCGAACGAATGCCCGTGCAAGTGGATCGGATGGTGGTCCATCGCACTGAGGTTGCCGATCCGGATGCGCACGCGCTGCCCGGTCTTCACGACCATCGGTGCCGTCGCCGGGAAGACCTTGCCGTTGAACGTGAGCACGTTGAAGTCCGTCATCTCGTTCGGGTCGGGCCGCTCGGTGCCGACCTTCAGCGCCCATTCGCTGAGCATGTAGACGAAGTCGCGGTCCGGCAGCGGTCCCTCCGCCTGCTTCGGGTGCACGACGATCATGCCCATGAGACCCATCGCCATCTGCACCATCTCGTCGTGATGGCTGTGATACATGAACGTGCCGGGCCGCTGCAGCGTGAACTCGTAGCGGAACGTCTCGCCCGGCTCGATCGAGCGCTGCGTGAGGCCGCCGACGCCGTCCATGCCGTTCGGCAGGTGCACTCCGTGCCAGTGCACGGTCGTCGGCGCGTCGAGCTTGTTCGTCACGTAGATGCGCACGCGGTCGCCCTGCACGGCCTCGATCAAAGGCCCGTGCACGCGGCCGTTGTAGCCCCAGCAGTTCGCCGCGAGGCCGGGCGCGAACTCGTGGCGCACGCGTTCCGCGACGAGGTGGCCCACCTTGACGCCGTTCACGACTTTCCAAGGCAGCGTGACGCCGTTGGGGTGCTCGCAAGGTCGATAGTCGGCGAACGGCGCGGGCGTGCGCGGCGTCGCCGCGGCGGTGCGCGCGGCGAGGCCGGTGCCGAGGCCGGCGCTCGCGGACAGCAGCAGGAATTGGCGTCGGTCGTGACTCATTTGGTCGTGACTCACATTCAGTGTCCCTCCGTGACGGTGGCGATGTCGCGCGTGATGGCCAGGATGGGCGGCGGGGCGTGTTGCGGCAGCCCCCCGGCCAACAGTTCGAGCAGGTCGAGACGGGCAAGGTGGGCGTGGTGCAGCAGCACCGCGTGTTCGCGGTCGTCGGCGAGCTGCCGCTGCTTCTCGCGCAGCACGTCGAAGGCGCCGATCTGCATCGCGTTGTAGTGCTGCAGCGTCGTGCGCACGACCTCGGCGCGGAGCGGCCGGTGTACTTCGCGCGAGAAACGCAGGCGATCGGCCAGCAACACGAGCCGGTCGCGCAACAGGCGGGCTCGCGAGCGGACCTCGACGGACTGCTGTACGTGCTGGTGCAGCGCTTCGCGCAGCGTTGCCTCGGCCCTGGCCTGCCTGCCGGTGCCGTGGTCGAACAATGGCAGCTCGAGCGCGAGGTGGGGACCGAGACCCCAGTCGCCGCCGCGTTCGCGCAGCGCGCTGAGACCGATGGCGCCGTCGGGCAGCCACCCGCGCCACGACTCCAGCCCCGCGCTCTGGGCCGCGACGTCGGCGGCCGCACGGCTGGCGCCGAGCACGAGCGACGCCGCCACCGCGCGCGCTTCGACGTGCTCGGTGTCGACGCCTGCGAGCGGATCCTCGCCGAGCGTGCCGGCGATCGTCCACGCGGTCGCTGTACCCCAGAGGCCGAGCAGCTGCTGCAGCGGCTCGCGCGCTTCGGCCGCGGCCTGCTCCGCTGCGGCCAGGTCGAGACGCGCCGCGGATTCGCCGACGCGCGCCGCGGCGAGCGCCTGGTCCGTCGTGTTGCCGGCGGCGTGCAACTCGAGCGTCAGCTCGTGCCCGGCCACGGCGGCCGACAGCGCCTGTTGCTGCACCGTGACGAGAAGTTGGGCCGCGAGCAGGTTCACGACCGCGCGCCGCGCGGCGAACACGAGGTGCACGAGCTCGTCGGCGACGAGCAGCTTCGCCTTCGCGAACTCGTGTTCGGCAAGACGCTCGCGCAGCGGCCGGTAGAACAGGTCGAGGAACGGCTGCGCGAGCCCGAGCTCGATCTCGGTGCCGCCGTCGAACAGGAAGCGCGCATCGCCGTCGAAGATGGGGTTGCGCAAGAGACCCGCTTGCACGAGGTCGGCGCGGTGGATGCCGAGCCGTTCGTAGGTGGCGCGAACGCCGTGGTTGTTGAGCAGGGCGATGCGCACGGCGTTGTCTTCGGTGAGCGGCGCCTGCAGCAGGGCCATGACCTCGCTGCTGCACGCGGTGTCTAGGTCGGTGGGACTCGGCGGCAGGTCGGTCTGCAGGCGTTGCGACAGGTCGAGGCGCGTGGCCTCGCGGTCGTTCTCGGGTGGGAGCTGCGTGCAGGCAGCCAGCGCGAGCGCGAGCGGGGCGGACAGCGGGAGACGGTGCATCTCAATGGCCTCGCGGGCGTGCTTCGCCCGGTGCGCTCGTCTTCGCGGTGCGGGCCGGCATCGTCAACGTGGTGCCCGCGGGTGGTGGGTTCGCTTCCTCGGCGAGCGGGGAAGCGGGATGCGCGGGCGGTGGATCGGGCATGGGCGGCGCCGCGGCACAGCCCGCGAAGATCGCGATCGCGAACCACGCGCCGCGTCGCCGCGTGATGGCCCTCACTTGGCCCCCTCTTGTTTGCCCGGTGGCGGCGGCGCCTTCTCGCCGGCTTTCTCGGCTGGCTTCTTGTGTTCGTGCGGGGGTTTGGGCGGCTGCGCCTTCGCGATGGCCTTCGCCTTCTCGAGCACGCCCGCTGGATCCTGCTTCACGTCGTCGACGAGCTGCGGTGACGAAAGGTGCACGATCGTTTCGCCGACGACCGCGAAGGCATTCTTCGTGACGGACTTGCCGCTCACGGGACAGGTCTCGTTGCCGAGATCCTTGACCTTGCGCGTGAGCTTCGTGAGCGTGATCTGCGAATGCGTGCGCGCCTGCTCGACACACGCCGCGCAACACAGCTTGAACGAGTAGCCCTGCAGCGTGATGGTCACGGCGCCGTCGGCGATAGGCTCACCCGACACGGGGCAGACGTCGTTGCTGACGTCCTGCACGACCGGGTAGGCCGTCTTGTGGGCGGCCTGCAGGTCCGCGGCGATCTTCTTGTAGCAGGGTTTGCAGCAGACGTAGAAGCGGCCGAGCTCGGTGTCGATGAACAGCGGCATCGACACCTTCTTGCCCATGATCGGGCAGGTCGGATTGGCGAACGTCGGTACTTCGACCGTCAATGTCGCCTTGTCGGGCGCGGGGGGATCCTGGGCGCTGACACCAAGGACGAACACGATGCATGCAAACAGCGAACGGAACATGACTGCCACCTCGCGAACGGTAATGAGACCGGCCCGACGAACGGAAACGAAGGGCCGCTGAACCGGGACGTCGTGCCGCGCGTGCCCAGCTCCGAGCTGGGTAGGGCAAGGACGTCGAGGCGCCAAGGTCGACGGCGTGACGCCGGCCTCGGGCCAGCGCTTACAACAGCAGCGGGAGATTGCGGTGGTGGTCTCGGGGCGGCGGGCGTGCGACCTCGAATCTCTGCAACCTGCGACCGGTGTCGGCGAGCACGGGGACGACACCTGCGCTCGTGGGCGGCAGCGCGATGACGTCGGAGCTCGGTGGCTGCTGCGGCAGCAGCGGCTTGGGCTGGTGGTCCGGCACCTTGACCCAGACGCACTTGCAGCTACGAGGCGTCACCAGCACGGCGCCGTGGTCGCTGCGTTTCTCCCCGCGGCAACAGTGGTCGCAGCAGGTCGATGGCAGCGGGGCCGGTGTCACGGCCTGGTGTGCCGCACAGCAACAGGCCGTTGCACTGGCCGCACTGGGCGTCGCGGCGGCGGTGCTCGCAGCCGCGGCACAGCGGCAGATGCGCCACAGGAAGCCCGCCGGAAGCACGAGGCCCGGCAGGGCCAATAGCAGCACCAGCAACGTGGCAAGGGATCGCATGCACTCCCGCAGACAGCCCGGATCATCGGCTATGCGTGCGGGCTTGGCAAAGGGCGGCCTGTAAACCTCCCTTGCCGAGGCGGCAATTACACGTTCTCGGCCCTCGGGACTCGAGCTAGCGACGGCGTCGATGCCGCACGATCTCTCCCTCGACGAGGAAGATCACGTCCTCGGCGATGTTCGTGCACTGGTCCGCGATGCGTTCGAGATACTTCGACACCGACATCACGCTGATCGGTCCCTCCATGTTGGCGGGATCCTGGCGCGCCAGCGTGTGCATCTCGCGGACCATGTGGCGGTGGATCCGGTCGACGATGTCGTCGGCGGCGAGCACGCGTCGGGCAATGTTCACGTCGGACTCGATCAGCGTGTCGAGCGAATCCGCGACCATGCGCTTCACGGTCTCGACCATCGTCGTGAATTCCGCCGGCAGGCGGACCGGGGCGCACTTGATCAGCTCCTCGGCGCGAGCCGCGATGTTGCCGGCGAGGTCGCCCATGCGCTCGAGCTCGTTGTTGACCTTCAGGACCGTGATGATGTAACGGAGGTCGACTGCCACGGGCTGGTGCAGGGCCAGGATCTTGAGGCACTCCTCCTCGACCATCACCTCGCGCCGGTCGATGGCATCGTCGCTCTTCAGCACTTCGGCGGCGAGCGCCGGCAGCCGTTCGAGCAGAGCCTTCGTCGCTTTGAGGATCGAGCCCTGGACCATGGAGCCGACCGCCAGGACTTGCTTCTTCAGGTGTTCGAGATCGCGCAGCAGGTGTTTGGTCATTGCGATTTGGGTGCGGTCGTCGCCCGACGCGTGATCACTTCATTGTGCATGTCGGACTTGTCCGGCCCAGCGTGAAGCCACAGTTAAGACGGCGTCAAGACTCTCGGCCCCGCGTGCGGCCGCGGCGCAGTCGCTCTTCACACAGCATTCACAGTGATCGACCCTTGTCTTCACCGAGCACTCCTAGGGTCTGCAGCGAATTGCCGAGCCAAGGAGTGAGCCCAGCGGGGCACCTTGATTGGCGTTACCAACCAGGAGGTGAACCCAATGAGAGAGTCGATGAGCAAGCTGATGTCGTGGTCGATTCCGATCGCTGTGCTGGGCGTCTCGTGCGCAGTCGTGCGCGCGCAAGCCACCGTGAAGCTGGACGGGTCGAGCACCGTGTTCCCGATCGCCGAAGCGGTGGCCGAGGAGTTCCAGAAGGCGAAGAATGGCGCGATCAAGGTCACGGTCGGCAGCTCTGGGACCGGCGGCGGCTTCAAGAAATTCGTGCGCGGCGAAACGGACATCTCCGATGCCTCGCGTCCGATCTCGAAAGAAGAGATGAAGGCCTGCAAGGGGGCCGGCATCGAGTACATCGAGCTGCCGATTGCCTTCGATGCGCTGACGGTGGCGGTGAGCGCGAAGAACGACTGGGTCACTTCGATCACCGTGGAGGAGCTCAAGAAGATCTGGGAGCCGGATGCCCAGGGCAAGATCACGCACTGGAACCAGGTTCGCCCCGAATGGCCCGCCGAGAAGCTCGTGTTGTTCGGGCCAGGGTCCGACTCGGGCACCTTCGACTACTTCACCGAAGCGATCTGCGGCAAGGCCAGGGCGAGCCGCGGGGACTTCACGGCGAGCGAAGACGACAACGTGCTCGTGCAGGGCGTCGAGGGCAACAAGTACTCGCTCGGCTACTTCGGCTACGCCTACTACGAGCCACACAAGGATCGCATGAAGGCACTGGCGATCGAGTGGTCGAAGAACTCGGTGAAGACCCCGGTCATGCCCAGCACGGAGAACGTGCTGAAGAGCATCTACAACCCGCTGTCGCGCCCGCTGTTCATCTACGTGAACAAGAAGTCGGCCGACAGGCCCGAGGTCAAGGAGTTCGTCGAGTTCTTCCTCAAGGAGGCCGAGAAGCTGACGAAAGAAGTGAAGTATCTGCCGCTGCCTCCCTGGGCCTACCAGACCGGGCTGCAGCGTTTCTCGAAGCGCGAATGCGGGACCGGCTTCGGGGGCGTGCCGGAGGTCGGGCTCACGATCGATGCGCTGTTGCTTCGCACGCCGACCATGGAGGCAAAGGAAGCGACCCCGGGAGCGCCGCCCGCCGAGAAGAAGTGAGCCGCCAGCAGCAGGTCGTAGGACACGCGGAATGACCGTATCCGACATCGCGATCCAGGAAGCGCCCGCTCGAGTCGACTCGAGGCGGCGCTGGCGTATGTACAGCGATCGTTTCGCGGCCGTGCTGCTGTGGGTCGCCGCGATGTCGTCGGTTGCGATCACCTGCGGCATCGTCGCCGTGCTCGTGTTCGAGTCGATCCCGTTCTTCGCGCACGTCGGTCTGGGCACGTTCCTCACGGACACGGAGTGGATGCCGCTGTTCCTCAACCCGCGCTTCGGCATCCTGCCGCTCGTGACCGGAACGCTCGTGACCACGGTGATCGCGCTCTGCGTCGCGATGCCGGTCGGCACGGTCATCGCGATCTACCTCAGCGAGTTCGCGCCTCACCGCCTGCGCGAGATCCTCAAGCCGGTGCTCGAGCTGCTGAGCGCCGTGCCGACGGTCGTCTACGGCTACTTCGCTCTCTTGTTCGTGACGCCGCTGCTGCAGAAGCTCATTCCGGACCTGCCCACCTTCAACATGCTGGGTGCCGGGATCGTGATGGGGATCATGATCATTCCCTACGTGAGCTCGCTGAGCGAGGACGCGATGCGCGGCGTGCCGAGGTTGTTGCGCGAAGGGGCCTACGCGATGGGGGCCAACAAGATCCTGACCGCGATCAAGGTCGTATACCCCGCCGCCCTGTCCGGCATCGGATCGTCCTACGTGCTCGGCATCTCGCGCGCGGTCGGCGAGACGATGATCGTCGCGATCGCCGCGGGCCAGCAGCCCACCCTGACGATCAACCCCACGGAGCAGGCCGCCACGATCTCGGCGTTCATCGTGCAGGTGAGCATGGGCGACCTGCCGCACGGCACCATCGGCTACCAGTCGATCTTCGCGGCCGGTGTGGTGTTGTTCGCGATGACGCTGGTCTTCAACATCGCCGGCTACCGCCTGCGCAAGCGATTCCGGGAGGCCTACTGATGCGCACGATCCAGCAGACCGTCGCGTTGCGTGTGCGCCAGGATCGGTGGTTCCAGGTGTTCGGCGTCACGTGCACGCTGCTCGGCGTCGCCACGCTGTGCGCGCTGCTCGGCAACCTGCTGCTCGACGGCCTCGGCCGGATCGACTGGGGTTTCTTGTCCTCGTTCCCGTCGCGCTTTGCGTCCAAGGCGGGCATTCTCGCGCCGCTGGTCGGCACGCTGCTCGTGATGCTGGTCACGGCTGCCGTCGCGGTGCCGCTCGGCATCGCCGCCGGCGTCTATCTCGAGGAGTATGCGCCGAAGAACAGGATCACGGCGATCGTCGAGGTCAACATCGCGAACCTCGCCGGTGTGCCTTCGATCATCTACGGCCTCATGGCGCTCGGCGTGTTCGTCTATGCGTTCGGCTTCGGTCACAGCATCCTGACCGCTGGCCTGACACTCGGTTGCCTGATCCTGCCGATCGTCATCGTCGCGACGCGCGAAGCGTTGCGCACGATTCCGCGGTCGATCCGCGAGGCCTCCTACGCGCTCGGTGCCACGAAGTGGGAAACGGTGCGACACCACCTGCTGCCATACTCGACCGGTGGCATCGCGACGGGGATCATCATCGGACTGTCGCGCGCGATCGGCGAGACCGCACCGCTCGTCACGATCGGTGCCCTTGCCTACATCGCGTTCCTGCCCGACTCGCCGATCACGACCGAGTTCCCGTTCGTGTCGTTCAGTTGGCTCGGCTCCGACTTCACGGTGCTGCCGATGCAGATGTTCAACTGGGTGTCGCGCCCGGATCCCGCGTTCCAGGCCAACGCCGCGGCGACGGGAGTCGTGCTGATCTTGATCACGTTGACGATGAACGCACTCGCGATCTTCGTCCGGTATCGCATGCGCAGGAGCATCAAGTGGTGATGGAATCGAAGCATCGAGTGATGGAGACGCCGCCGCAGGAGATCGAGGCCGATCTGGCGTCGCCACAGGCGCCTGCCGCGCGGCCATTGCGGAACCTGGCTCGGGATCCAGGAAGACCCCGGACGGGCGCTGGTGAAGGAACGGACCTCGAGATGAAGCCAAATCCGACGATCGCCAACGTCAAAGTCCAGCTGCGCAACTTCGGTTTCAGCTACGGCAGCCACCGGGTGTTGAAGGACCTGAACATCGCCTTCGAGAACAAGAAGGTCACGGCGCTGATCGGTCCGTCCGGCTGCGGCAAGACGACGCTGTTGCGCGCGTTCAACCGCATGCACGATCTCTATCCGGGCAACACCTACGAGGGCGAGATCCTGCTGTTGCCGGAGGGCATCAACCTCGTCGGCAAGGACGTCAGCCCGACCGAGATGCGCATGCGGCTCTCGATGGTGTTCCAGAAGCCGAACCCGTTCCCGAAGTCGATCTTCGAGAACGTGGCGTTTGGCCTGCGCATGCGCGGCGTGAGGGACGCGGCCGCGATCCGCGACAAGGTCGAGCAGTCGCTGAAGGACGCGGCGCTGTGGGACGAGACGAAGGACCGGTTGCACAAGCCGGCCTACGATCTGTCGGGTGGCCAGCAGCAGCGCTTGTGCATCGCGCGCGCGCTCGCGGTCGATCCCGAGATCGTGCTGTTCGACGAACCGACGTCGGCGCTCGACCCGACGGCGACGTTGCGCATCGAGGAGCTGATCGAATCGCTGCGAGCCAGGGTGACGATCATCATCG
>Ga0075428_100000188_pt1 | contig 58064 bp, 44 predicted proteins | sample RhiMetdeltSRZDD2_FD_75291 | JGI IMG/M metagenome (GOLD analysis project Ga0075428, IMG submission 75291) | Populus rhizosphere microbial communities from Tennessee, USA - Rhizosphere MetaG P. deltoides SRZDD2 | ecosystem: Host-associated > Plants > Roots > Rhizosphere > Soil | place: USA... | reverse complement strand
GGGTCGGCCGACTTCTACCATCAGCGCCGGGACCGCGACCTCTACGGCCTCACGCTCGAGGCCATCGACCGGATCATGAGCGAGACGCCCTCGGTCGTGTCGCGATCCGGCAGCGTCCGCCGGCCCACGTCACCCGAGGAACGCGACGACTGCGAGGCGCATTACCAAGCGCTGGTCGACGACGGGTTCGCGGCCGAGCGGGCGGCCGACGGCACGATCATGATCCCGACCGACGGGGCGTTCCACCCGCTGGCGCGCGCCCGCCTGCTCGCCGTGCAAGCGCGCGAGGCCGGGATCCTGCTCGTCGAGAACCACCCGGTCGACAACTTCGACGCGCTCGAGGCCGACCGTGTGATCGTCGCCGTCGATGGCGGGCTCGAGAGCGTGCTGCCCGAACTGAGCGGCCGGGTGCGCACCGCCCGGCTGCAGATGCTGGCGACGGCTCGCACCGACGAAGTGCGGGTGCCCCGGCCGATCTGCTCGCGCTTCGGGTACGACTACTGGCAGCAGCTTCCGGACGGGCGCGTCATTCTCGGTGGTTGCCGCGACCAGTTCCCCGACCAGTCGTGGACGCAGGCCACCAAGCCCACCCAGGCGGTGCAGAAGGCGCTCGATCGGGTGCTGCGCGAAGAAGTCGGTGTCCGCCAAGCGCCGGTAACCCACCGTTGGGCCGGGACGAGCAGCTTCACCGACGACCGTCGTCCCGTCTGCGAGGAAGTCCGCACCAACGTCATCGCCGTCGGCGCGTTCTGCGGTCACGGCAACGTCATGGGCGCGCTCGGCGGCCTAGCGGCCGCCCAGCTCGCCCTCGACGGCCGCTCCCCCCTCGCCGAGATCCTCACCCGCTAGGCAGCGCCGGAGACCACCGACTTTGTTGCACTTGTCGTTCTGGGAGAACGACAACTGCAACAAAGTCCGCTGTCAACGGCGATCCCGGCCTCGCCGTCACACCCCAGTGGTACTACTGACCGGACGTGACCTTCGACGAGTTGGGTCGGCGACAGTGGGGCCTCATCACGTGGCAGCAGCTGCTGACATTCATGACTGCGCAACAGGCGAGAGATGAGATTGCCGGCGGGCGGCTGATCGTCGTTCGTCGTGGGATCTACCGAATCGCCGGCGTCGTCGAGCAGTGGCGTCATCGGCCGATGGCGGCCTACTTGGCGGCCGGGATCGGCGCGGCCAGCGGGACATGCGCCGGTCGGCTGCTGGGCATGCAGTCGGTTCCGGGGCAGCGAGTCGAGCTGGTCGTGCCGCGCCCGCATGTCGTCCGGCTCAGCGGCGTCAAGGTCCGAACGAGCAACTTCCTGCCGTCGCACCATGTCGACTGCCTCGACGCGCTCGCCGTCACGACGCCAGCGCGGACAATTTGCGACCTCTCGGCGACGCTGTCGCGACCAACCGTCGCCCGGATCTTGCGTAGCGCGGTCCGCCTTGATCTCACGTCCTATGACGCGGTTTGGAGGGTCCGCGAAGAGGTCCGGGCACGAGGTCGACGCCGCACCACCGTGATCGATGAGCTCTTCGAAGGCCTCATCGTTGGAGCCGAGCCTGGCGACAGCGACGGCGAATACAAGCTCCTCGAGTGGATCGCCGGCGCGGGCCTGCCGTTGCCCAAGCAGCAGCTGTGGGTCGTCACCGCCGGCGGCCGGTATTGCCTCGACCTCGGATACCGCGAGGAGAAGATCGACCTCGAGTGGGACTCGGACCTGCATGAGCGAACTCCCGACGACGTCGAGTACGACGCGGCACGCGACGTCGAGTTGGAGCTCTCGGGCTGGTTCGTGATGCGCGCCAGCCGCCTCACCAAGAAATACGACTTCCTCCGCCGGCTGCGATCCGCCCTCGAGCGACGCTCGCTCTGACTTTGTTGCACTACTCGTTCTGCCAGAACGAGTAGTGCAACAAAGTCGGTGGGGTTAGGGGGCGGGGGTGATGACCAGGACTTGAGCGGTGCGTTTGGTGGGGAGGGTGATGGGGAGGCCGGACTGGAGTTGGCGGGAGGTGGCGGTCCCGACGACGCGGCCGGTGGGGCCGGCCCGGAGCTCGAAGCGGCGACCGCCGGGCACGTTCCGCAGCTTGACGGTCGTCGACGCCGCCGCCGCATCCTGGCGGAAAACCAGCAGCGCGCCCGTCGCCTTCACCGGATCCCACGACTGCAACGCGGTCCAGCCGCCCGCCAGCGGGTCGGCGAGCAGCGGGTAGACCACGCCATCGGTCAGCGCGGCACGGAACTTCTTGTAGAACGCGAGCCACGGCGCGGCGGCGTCGAGCACCCGGGGCGGCAAGGAGCGCAGGTCGCTGAAGAACGTGATGTGCGACAACAGCGCGGCGGCCATGAGCGTGTCGACCGGCCACGTGTCGTAGGAGCGGTCGCCAAGGAAGTGCTGACCGATCGCGACCGACGGCACGTAAGGCGACAGGTTCCAGAGGTTGTGCAGCAGGCGAGCCGGCCCCGGCGCGCCGTTCTGGAACCACGTCGGCCCGCGGCTGATCGACTCGAACGGGAACAAGCGGTAGTCGTTGGTCTCGTCGATCTGGAACGTGACGTCGCGGAACGACAACTGCAACCGGTCGAGCATGGCGACGAACGCGTCGTGCAGGTCGTACATGTCGCCCTGGCCAAGACAGTCGAGCCACGCGATGAAGTCGAACTTGAAGTAGCGAACGCCCCACTGCTGGACCGCGACGCGGATCCGCCGCTCGACGTGCGCGAGCGCAGCCCGACTCCACTCGCCAATGCCGGCGGCGTTCGATCCGCTCGACGGATCGGCCGCGTTGTAGAGCGCGAGGCCGTCGCCAACCGGCGTGCACACCCACTGCGGGTTGGACCGGAATGTCGCCGAGTCCGGGTGGAAATGCAGTGGGGTCATCCACAGCCCGAGCTTCATCGGGGCGATGGTCGCCCGGACCTTGGCCAGGTTCGGATCACCGGGGAACCGCGCCGGATCGGCAATCCAGTCCCCCGATGTCGCCTGCCAGCCGTCGTCGAGGATGAACGTGTCGACACCGAGCCGGCGGGCCAGCGGCGCGACCTGCTCGATCGTCCGCTGGTTCATGCCGTCCTTGGCACCCAATGAGACGCCGGCGGTGTTGGTCCCGTTCGAGTTGAACGTGACCGAGTGCTCGTACGGGACGAGCCGGTGCCCCGTCAGGTAGTGGTGGAACTGCCAGGTGTCGTCCCCGTCGCCCGCGCCGAAACCGAGAAACACCGGCGGCAGCGTGACCGCCCCGCCGGGCGCCAGCACCCGCACGCGCCCGGCCGGCCCGCCCGGGTTCTCGACGTGGATCTGCTCCTCGAACGGTCCGAGCGACACGACGTCGCGCTTGTAGTCGATCAGCGGCGTGGCCACGCCGCCGCTGTACGCCGTCCGCACCGACGGGAAGTCGTTGGCTTCGGTGACGAGGAACAGGTTCCCGGGCCCGACGTCCGACAGCGACAACCACTGCCCGGGACCGTTGGGGTTGGCGCTGGTGTCGCGCCAGGTGCCGGCATGGGGGTCACCGACCTCGGTGGCGGGACCGGGCCAGCCCGGCTCGCGCCAGTCGGCCCCGGCCCGAAACGCGAGCCGCTGCGCCGACAGATCGCTACTGGTGTTGACGCGCGCGAGCTGGGCGCCCGACAGGACGAACGGGGCCACCGCCCGCACCACCGTCTCGATGCGGAAGCCGGCGACGTCGTCGAACAGGCTGATGTCGCGGGTGACGGTGATCCCGGGGTACGACAGCGTGACGTGGAGCCGGCGCGACGTGCGGGTGACGTCGACGACGCGCAGCTTGTCGCTGCGCATTGGGCCGCTCGGCGTGAGCAACGTGAAGTCGGGACCCGGGAACCCCCAACGCCGGCCCGTGCGGCGGTCGGTGATCGCCGCCGTGCGCGCCGCTGGCTTGGACCAGCGCCACTCGACGAAGCGGTTGGCGAGCGTCACGTCGGCCCCCGCCGCGGGTCGCGCCGCGCCCGGGAGGCCGAGCGCGACAGCGGCGGCGGCCGCGACCAGCGCGACGAACCGGAGCCGCATCAGCCGACGAACGCGACGAGCGGCTTCTCGGTACCCCGCCCGTACTGCTCGCCGACGTTGTGCCACAGCCCCGGCAGCAGGACGACGCGCTGCTCGCTGTCGATCTCGGTGAGCGGCACGGTCTGCATGGCGTTGTCGGACTCGGCCACCAACAGGACGTGGATGCCAACGGTGCCGACGTCGCCCTGGAAGAAGTGATCGTCGGGATACAAGTCCGGGTCGCCGTCGGCCGGCGTCCAGCACCGCCGCGGCTTTCCGTGCGAGTCGACTACCGGGTCGGTGTGACGCGGGTTGAGGTGGCTGCCGGGATCGGTCCCGGTGCCGTCGTCGAAACAGCTGTCGTCGCGGTAGTAGGGCGTGGTCACCAACGCGTGGGCGGTGCCCGCCGTCGGCTGCTTGATCGAATAGCGCGACACGAGCGTGCCGTACGGGCCGGTGATCTGTTCGTAGCTCAGCGCACCGGTGGGGCCCGACACCGTGGGATCGACGACATCGAAGTCGTTGTCGAGACAGACGTCGCTGTCGCACGAGCCGGTCCCCGGATCACCCGCCAGCGTCTTGCCCTGGAACCGCACGCCGTCGGGGCCGATGTGCGCGTTGTAGTTGCCGAACGCTTCGTCGTTCTTGCCGTCGATGACGACGCCGTCGGGCACGTACGGGTTGAAGTACTGCCAGACCTTGCCGCCGTTGTAGTCCCACTGCGAGTAGATGCCGTCGAACGGCGGGATCGGGTGCACGCGCAGGTACGCGTCCTGGCGGAACTCGTCTCGGTAGAAGACCTCAGTGCGGTTGACGTTGGTTCCCGAGTCGGCGCCCCACGTGGACCGGATCACGCGGACGGGCCCGGCCCGCACGCCCATCGTGATCGACGAGCCGCCCCAGTTCACCGCCTCGTCCTCGTAGCCGCAGCACGGCGTTTCGCCGCCGGGTCGCTGCTGGAACGCCCGTGCCTTCCACTGGTCGATGATGTCGGGACCGTAGGTCCACGGCTTGTCCGTCGCGGTCACCCGCAACTGCGTCATCAGCCAGCGGCCGTCGTAGCGGAAGGCGTAGCGCGGCGTCTTGATCCACGCGGTGTCCTTGGGTCGCCGCTGCTTGGCGTCGGCCGGCTTGGTCATGCACTTGCCGGTCGCCGTGTCGAGGTAGGCGCCCTTCGCCGCGTTGCCGTAGTCGCCGTAGCTCGACTGCGAGTACACGAAGGTGTTGCTGTCGGCGTCGGGCTCGTAGCGCACGTAGCCGTTGCTCGCGGTGAACGCGGCCTTGGGCGCGCCGGCGCCGCCGGTCGTGCGCATTACATAGACGTACCGCAGGTGGGTCGCGTCGTACGGATCCGCGATCGTCACCCGCTTCATCGCCGCGATACCGCCAGGCAACTTGGCGCTACTCGGCGCCGCCGCCCCTGCGTCGGACGCCATGAACGACAGCTCGTCGTTGGTGTCCAGGCCGGCGACACTGTCCGGCGTGGTGCGAACGCCGCCGGCCGGCGCGGCCACGCAAGGCTGTCCGGGAGCCGACGCCGTCCACCGGAACCGCTCCTCGTCCCACACATACGTTGGGTGCGCATCGGTCTCGCTGTAGAACGCGAAGCCCGACGCGTTGTTGGTCAGGTAGCGCGTCGCTACTTCGTCGACTTGGAACGGGATCTGCACGAACCCACGGCCGTTCCATCGGTACCCGAGGAGGCGGTCGACGGGTACACCGGTGCCAAGTGCGTCGCCGGTCGACACTTCGGGTTCCTCGTACCGGCTGTGTGTGCATTCGGGGGCCTGGTCGTCGGCCAGACATTGGAGACCGCCGGTTGTCGGGAGCTTGACGCTGACGTCGGCCGGCGCCGCCCAGCCGGCGAACAGCGCACCGCTCAACACGACCGGCTCGGTGTCACGCGCCGCGGGGACGGCGAGCGCCTCGATACGCGTCGGGTCGAGGGCGCGCGCGGCTGGCGCGCCCACCAGCCCGGCGATCACGCCCGCGATGACGAGCACGCGTCCCGGTCGGGTCAATGGCCGCAACATACCGATACCTCCGGGACAGTCAGGTCGTGGCCGTAGCCGACAGGCGGGCCGACGGTGGCCTCGCCGCGAGTCCGAGGCGGCGCCTTCTCGACCGCGGCGAAGATCGCGCTCGTGACCGCGGTCATCACGTAGCCGGGATCCTGATAGAGCTCGGCGCGGAGCCAACCCCGCTCGGGAAGCACCACGTACGTCGTGTGCTTTAGGTCGGGCGCGCCGACGAGGAACGTGTCGATCACCTGGCCCGTCGAGATGAGCCGCAACCGGTGCCCGAGCCCGTTGCGGACTCGCACGGTCACGCCAACTGGGCCGAGCGGCCGCACCTCGCCGCCGATCGTTGTCTTGCGGTAGTCGCCGTACAGCTCGGTGGCGGTCATCGTCACCTGCGGACCCAGCAATGCCGGCGGCTGCCATGACACCGCAGTCCGTCCCGCTTGTACCGCTTCGATGATCGCGGCCGGCGTGCGCGCCGCGGCCAGGACCCACGTGGTCGGCTGACCGACGCCCTGGGCCTCAAAGGTCGACCGCCAGTGATTGTCGCTACCGCCCACCGCGGCGCGCCGCACCCCGCGACCAAGGAACTCGCGCTCCCACCAGTCGATCGACACGTGGTTGTTCGACTCGGAGATCGGGAAGACGTCGTGGCGTTGTAACCACTGGCTGTTCCACACCTCGACCGCGTCGACCGCGTGCGACCCTGGCGTCGGATAGGTCCACAGCGCGCCGCCCTTCGGGTGGTTGAGCACCATCATCCCGTGGCGTTCGTGCACCTGACTGATGAGGCGGGCCAGACCGTCGGCGCCCTTGTTGTCCTTGCGCAAGATCGTTGGAAGATCGCTCACCGACCGCATAAAGATCCCGGCGTGGCCACCCGACAACGAGTGCTCGTAGCCGGGTACCAGCACGAGCTTGGACGACTTGTACTCGGGCAGCCGCAGCGCCTCGACGCGATCGTGATCGGTGATGGCGACGAAGTCGAGCCCGCGCAGCTCAGCGTTGAGGATCTGCTCCCCCGCTGTCCACCCCCACGTGTAGAACTCCTCGATTCCGGTGTTGTCGTCGTTGGGCCCGCTCCAGACGTCGTGGCTCAACACCGTGTGCACGTGGAAGTCACCGGCCATCCACCGAGCGCCCGGCGCGATCGGGCGAGCGGCCGCCGCGCTGCGCCACGCCGGCACCGCGCTCACCGCGCCGACGCCGGCCGCCAGTTGCAGGAAGCGGCGGCGACTGAGCGCCGTCATCGCGTCATCCGAGGCCGCGGCCGACCGACAGCATCGTTTCGAGGACGTGGTCACCGAAGCAACGGTCGAGCATGAACTCTTCCTCGTACTCGGCGACGTCGCCGAAGCCCATCGTGTCGATGTTGCTCGGCGCGCCGCCGACCGGATCGACCTCATAGCTCTGGATGATGTAGCCGAGGCTGTCCTGGGTCTGGCCGAACACCATCGTCTCGCCGCCGTCCATGGCCTTGCGCCGCAGTTGGCTCTTCACGACGGTCGATATGCTGCCGAAGATCTCGCCCGGCGCGGTGATCACCAACAGGTCGCCGATGCGGTAGCCCGACACTTCGGTCTTCACCAGAACTGCGCTGCCGGTTACGCACCGCTGGGCGATGAACGCGCCGGGCGTGTCGCTCACCCACACGCCGACCGCGCCTGCGCCGTCGGTACCCGGCGTGAACTCGCGGTCGAGGAGGCCGACGAACGACAGCGGCACCTCGGCCACATTCGTCGCCGGGTGCAGGACGGTCTTGGTCGTCGTGGCGATGGTGTTGTCGACAAGGACGTGGCCGCCTTTGCCTACCGAGCCAGCGACGAACGAGGCGAAGTCGGTGCCCATCTGGATGACGTTGTCGTAGCCGTCGATGCGCTTGTCACCGGTCAGGTCGGACGTCGCGCCGCGCGGTGAGTTGGGCGAGACGTTGCCCAGCCCACCCTCGAACACCAAGCCGACGCCGCCGAGCCGGTCGCCCAGCGCCTTGTCGGCGGTGCCCGGCCAGTCGCCGTGCATGACGGACTGGTCGCCGAGCATCGTCGGGTGGGCCGCGTAGTTGACGAGCGTGGCGATCACATTGCCGCCGCCCTCGCCACCAGCGAGGCGGCGTGCTTGCAACCACACCGCGCCGAAGTCATTGGCCGAGTAGTACGTGTCGCGCCGCTGGCCCGAGAAGGCGCGCGCGTTGACGTCGCCGATCTCGATCTGCGCCGGTTTCATCGTCCGCAGTGCCTCGTACGCGCTGGCGATGACCGCGTCGCGCACCTGGGTGCGGTACCAGTCGGGCAGCCCGCCCCAGGCGCCGTACCCGTCCATGCCGGCGTGGGTGTGCGTGGCGCCGATGGCGACGTTGGAAATCGGCATGCCGATGGCGCCGGCGATGCGGCGGCGCATGTCCAACATGCCGCAGTCCGGACACAGGTCGGCGCGGTACTTGGCGAAGTACCCGACGGCATCGATGATCTGCCACACGACGGTGTCGCGGCCGTTGGAGATGGCGACGCTGCGGACGTTGTAGCCGGCGTACGGATCGACGCTGGTGCCGACGCGCGCCGGCCCGATGCCGTAGCCGCCGAGGTAGACGCAGTTCGGGCTCTTGGGCCAGCCCGGCGGGATGTGGCCGGCGGCGGCCCGTTCGAGCAGATAGGTCGGGTCGTTGACCAGCGACGGGTCTTCCAGCGCGCAGTCCTTCGTCTGCCACAACTTCGGGTTGGGCGCCAGGCTCGTGACGGTGGCGCCGACCAGGAACTGGCCCTCGGGCAGCGGCGTCAACGACTTGAGGTCCGGCGGGCTCAACGGGTTGGCCGGTTGCTGCGCGGCCAAAGCCGCCGCCGCGGCGCGCGCCTGGCGCGAGGCGATCGGGAGGGCCGTGCCGTGCTTGGGCGCCGGCTTGAGCCCGACGCCGGCCCACGCCGCGCTCACGACCAACGTGCCGCCCAAGAAGGCGACCAGCGCTCGTCGAATCCACTTCGTCATCGCTTCACCGTCACTGATGGCTGTCCATTCGTCTCGCCGTAGCTGTCGATCACGCCGCCCGCGTCGACCATGGCCCGGTCACCCTTGCGGAGGCGCGTCTTGGTGCGCCACACGCCGTCCTTGCCCCGCACCGCCGCCACATACAAGTTGCGCCCGTTGGCCCGGACGATGTGAACGGTGACCTGGGCCGGCTCGCCGGTGGTCGCCCACGGCCGGAACGTGCAGGTCTTGCAGATCACCTTGCCGCCGTCGTTGCCCACGAACTTGAAGCTCGACGCGTACGTCCGCGGGTACGTGATCGGCGAGATGCCGACGTTGACGGTCCCGTCGTTCGTCACGCGCATGCCGCCCACCTTCACGCCCGTCCAGCGGTTCACCGCAAACGCCCGTGACACGAGGTGGTACGGCGTGGTCGCACCGCCGGCGCGCTGACCACCGTCGACAACGAACCGGTACAGCCCGTTGGGAACGTTGGGCCCGCGCGGGTCGATGTCACGCGGGAAGAAGTCCGGCACTTCGAAGTTCGCCGTCCACTTCCACAGCGGTGGCGCCATGTACTGCTGCAACACACTCTGGACGCCGACCGGCAGGTCGAGCCGCACCTGCACCTCGCCGGACTGCTCGGCGTACGTTCCCCAACTGCGACCGTCGAAACGCTCGACGCGAACGGCGGGGTTGTCGACGTAGTTGTTGCCGCCCAACCAGCTGAACGTCGCCGCCGAGAACCGCGTGACGTCTTTGGGTTGGTCGAGCGGTGCGGCCTTGACGTCGTCGGGCGGCAAGGTCGCGGCCCAGTTGTCGTACGCGGCGGCGGCCGCCTGACCGATGGTCGTGGCCTCGGCCGCCTGGCGCGCCTCGTCGATCCGGCCGAGCGCGTCGAGCGGCTCGGGCGCCAACGCGGGGCCACCCTTGAGGACACCGGCCATCCTCACCAGCCGGGTAACCATGTAGTCGGCGGTATGCGGCCCGTAGGACGTCAAGGCCTTCCGGTAGTGGTCGTAGCTCATGTACATCCGGTAGCTCACCGTGTAGCCGTTGTAGTCCCCGGCGTGGCCGACACCCACGGGCAGGCGGTAGCCGCGCGACGGCGCTAGCTCCTCCTTGGTGAAGTTGCCCTTGATCTTCGCGGGGTCGGCCGGCTCGGCGTTGGCGGTCAGCGCGTTGGCGGCGTCGTCCCAGCCGCGTGCGTCGTTGTGCACCTCGGCGACCATGCGGCGGTACGCGGCATCGGTCACCGTGAGGCTGCGATCGGCCAGGTCGTCCTTGCGCGGATCGGCGCACTTCCACGCCGCGCCCGATCGGTTGCAGTACCGCTCCCACGCGAAGCCGTCGTAGATGTTGCCGGCCACGTTGTCGGCACGGCTCTCGAGGTTCTTGATGAGATCGACCTGGGCTTCGCAGCTACACGACGCGAGCAGCACTTCGCCGAGGCGCACCGCTTGGAGGTGGATGCGCAGGTTCTCCTCGACCGAACCGAACGACGGCGCGTCGTAGTTCTCGGGGACCGGCACGCCGACGGCCTTGAGGCCCTCGAACACCGCCGCGAGCGACGCCGGGCTCTCGGGCAAGTCGCGGAAGCAGTCGGGCAGCCCGAGCACCGGCACGCCAACCCGCCCACTGAATGTCGGTTCGGTGCGACAGTTCGACACCGCGGGGTACGGGTGCGAGATCGGCCCCGGCGTCCAGCGGTCGATCATCTTGACCGGGAAGTCGGTTGCGTAGGGGACGGTGCCGCGGCCCGCGCCCACTTCGTTCCAACCGGCGACAACCTTGTCGGCCATCAGCCGCGCCTCGCGCTCCGACTGCGCGTACCCCTGATGCGAGAAGGCGCGTACGACGCCGTTGGGCAACCGCACGTCGAGGTCGTTGATCGGTTCAGAGCTGCCGACGTCGCCCTGGCTGAACACCAACGGCGCGCCCGTCTGGCGCGCCACCATCCGCTCGAGCTGGCCGACGTAGTCGCCGCTGATGAGGTCGTAACCATCGAGGTCCTCGGGATGGACGCCGAAGTTCATCCACGTGGCCAACGGCTTGGGCGCCGCCGGGTTGCTGATGTCGTCGAACCGCATCACGACCAGACCGGTGTCGTTCTCGAGATGCGGATAGCCCGTTGGGCTGCCGTCGTCGGCAATCGCCGCGCCTGGTGCGTTGCGGAAGACGGTGTCGAGGGTGACCGTCGTTGCGCCCATGCGCACCGGGACGAGGTGACCAGCCGCCTGCTCGATGGCGCGAGTCATCGCCCGGGCCTGGTACTCGAGCATCCTCAGGTCCATGACGTCCTGGAACACCCACACGCCCGCCGCCGGAGTCGTGTAGTAGGGCGAGCTGTGGTTGTGGGTGACGTGATACAGGATGTGGTCGTAGGTGACGCCGGACCGGCCGGCGGCGAGCAGTTGCCCGACGCGACGTAACAGCGTGTCTTGCGCCAGGTAGTTGTCGCTCTTCAGCAGCGCGACGCGCGTGCCGTCGGCGCCCTCGACGACGATCGCCCGCACCGAAAGGCGCGACTGCACGCCGTAACTCGGCGACCGTTTTGTCTGGTGGAGGTTCGTGTCGAACTCGTGGTCGAACAGTTCTTGCGGGCGTACCGCCGCCGGATCTTCGACGTCGAAGCCGTAGCGGTCACTCGCGTATTGCCCAGCCGACGCGCCGACATGCCACGTCGAGTCAACGACCCCGACGCCGGCCCGGACACCTCGCGTCGCCGCCCCAGCGGGCGGCGCCATGACACTGGGCGCGCCACTGATGAGTAGCGCGAGCGCGCCAACGAGCGCGACAAGTCCTCGGCGGAGCCCCATGTCGGCATTCTTTCGCCAATAAGGGCGCCACAACCTGCATAGGACTAGTCGACTAGGGGTGGAACCTGTTCAGCGGTCTTGGCCAACTCGGTCTGGAGTTCCTCTACCTCGGGCTGTAGCGAGGCCGCCTCCTCGGGATGGCCTTGCACGTTGGCCCGCTTCTGTTGCTCGACCAGTTCGACGATCTGCAACTCAAGGCCCACTGCGTGGTCCTCGGCGTCGGCCTCTGGCTCTTGGTGTGGCTCCAGCTGCGCCATGTGGGTCTCGTACCCGGTTCCGGCGCCGATGTACCGTCACGGGGCCGTGGCGGGTACCGATCACAACAGTCACAAGATCAGCCCGGCGATCATCGCCGCGTTCCTTGCCAACCTCGGAATCGCGTTCGCCAAGATCGCCGGCTTCCTTGCGACTGGGGCGTCGTCGCTGCTGGCCGAGGGCGCGCATTCGCTCGCCGATACCGGCAACCAGGCGCTGCTGATCCTCGGCGGACGGCGAGCGCAACGCGAGCCGGACTCGCAACACCAGTTCGGTCACGCCGGCGAGCGCTTCTTCTGGGCCTTCGTCGTGGCGGTCGTCCTGTTCACCGCCGGCGCCCTGTTTGCCCTATTCGAGGGGGTCGAGCGGCTGCGCCATCCGCACGAGCTGGAGTCGGCCGGGTGGGCGATCGGCATCCTGCTCGTCGCCATCGTTCTGGAATCGTTGTCGTTACGAACGGCGCGCCGCGAAGCCATCTCGGCCAAGCTCGAAGACGGCGGCTCGTGGTGGGCGTTCATCCGGCGGTCGAAGTCACCGGAACTGCCGGTCGTCCTGCTCGAAGACACCGGGGCCCTCGCCGGCCTCGTGGTCGCGTTGGTCGGCGTGATCCTGGCCGAGGTCACCGGCAACCCGCGTTGGGACGCGGCCGGCAGCCTTGCGATCGGCGCGCTGCTCTTCGTCATCGCCCTAGTGCTCGGCGCCGAGATGAAGAGCCTGCTGCTCGGCGAAGCGGCCTCGCCCGCGCAGTACGACGCGTTGGCGCAGGCGATCACGACCGCCGATCCGGTGCGTCGGCTGATCCATCTGCGGACCATGCACCTCGGCCCCGACGACCTGCTCGCCGCGGGCAAGGTCGAGTTCGACCCGTCGCTCGATTACGCCGAGCTCAGCCAGGCAATCGACGCGGTCGAGGCGCGGATGCGGGCCGCCGTCCCACAGACCCGGCTCATCTTCCTGGAGCCGGACTCGTATCAGGGACCGCCGCCCACCCCGTCCACGAGCTGACGTCCACCGCGAGGACGTCTCCGTCCAAGGCGTGATCGGCGTACTGCGCGTATTTCTCGCGTAGCGCGGCCACGGCGACGGCGCGTTCGTTGCTTCCGTCCACCCGCCGGCCGGTGCCGTCCGCCCGCACCCACCACAGTCGATCCCAGTCGGTCTCGTACCGATCGGCGAGGATCGCGACGCTCGGGTTGGCGGCGATGTTGCCGAACCGCTGAAGCGCGGGCGACGTCTTCGGCTTGCTGTCGACCGCGGAGTAGATGGTGTCGTCGACCAGGACGAAGCAGATCGGCACGAGGTGCGGGGCGCCGTCGGGCGCCACCGTGGCCAACCGGGCGACCCGCGAGTCGCGCAACCGCTGGCGCGCCTCCACCGGGTCCAACCGCACCGCCGCACACTACGTTGCCGCTATGGCCTTCGATCCCGACGCGGCGCGCAAGACGTGGCGAACGCTCGAGCCGTACCACGGCATGATCTATTTCGTCCCCGAAGCCGTCGAGCGCTACGCCGCGATGGGGGTGACGGGTCGGGCCGGGTACTTCGCGTCGCGGGCCGCGCCCATGGGCGCGGTGCCGGCCGAGGTCGTGATCGCCACCTTCTTCAATTTCTACCCAGGCCTTGTCCGCGGCGTGATTCCAGCGGCGTGGGATGCCGCCAGTCCCGCCGACCTGCTCGCGGCGCGGCTGGACGCCGCCGATGCCGCGATCCGCCGGCTGGTTCCCGACGCGGTCGGCACGCCCGAGGTGAAGGAAGCCGCCGGGTTGGCACGCGAGGCGGCCCTCGTCGCGTGCGAGCACGTCGAGGGGCGCTCCCTGTTCGCGGGGCACGCGGCGTTGGGCTGGCCTTCCGATGACCACCTTGTGCTGTGGCACGCGGCCACGTTGCTGCGCGAGTACCGCGGCGACGGCCACATCGCGGCGATGACCGTCGAAGGAGTGGGCGGCTGCGACGCGCTCATCATCCACAGCGCCACCGGCGACGTCCCGCCCGCGGTCCTCAAGGCGTCACGCGCGTGGCCGGACGACGAGTGGGCCGCCGCCGAGGACCGTGTGCGATCGCGCGGTTGGCTCGCCGCCGACGGCAGCCTGACCGACGCTGGCCGCGCGCACCGCGCGTGGGTCGAGGACCGCACCGACGCGCTGGCCGCGCCGGCCTATGCGACGATCGGCGAGGACGGGTGCGGGCGGCTGCGCGAGCTGGTCCGCCCGTGGAGCCGAGCATTCGTCGCCAGCGGCGAGTTCGGCTTCCGCAACGACTGACGTGGGGATCTGGCTGGCGCTAACGGGCGCGTTCGCGGTCGGCGACTGGTCGGCGGTGGTTCGCCGAACCAAGACCGTCGAGTACGTCTGCAAGCCGGCGACGATGGTCGCGCTCACGGCCGTCGCACTCTCGTTAGACCCCCGCGCCGGCGCAGGTCGCGGGTGGTTCGTCGCTGCCCTCGTGTTCTCCCTCGCCGGCGACGTGTTCCTCATGCTCCCGCAGGATCTGTTCGTCTTCGGCCTGGGCAGCTTTCTCGTCGCCCACCTCGCTTACATCGCCGGCCTCAATGTCGACGGCGGCTCGGCGGCCGCGCTGGCCGCCTCGGCGGTGGCGGTCGCGGTGGTCGCCGCCGTCGTCGCTCGGCCGATCCTGGGCGCGGTGTGGCGCGGTGACGATCCCGCGCTCCGCGTCCCCGTCGTCGTCTACATGGTCGCCATCTCGGTGATGGTCGCCAGCGCGGTGGCCAGCGGGCGGCCGCTCGCGATCGCCGGCGCGGCGCTGTTCTTTGCGTCGGACGCGACCATCGCATGGAACCGCTTCGTCACGCCGCGCCCGTGGATGCCACTGTTCATCATCGTCACCTACCACCTCGGTCAGGCCGGCCTCGTGCTGTCCTTGGCGCGATGACAATCGCCGAGCGGTGGGGGGTGGAGGATTCCGAGTGCGAGCGGCCGTACCCGGGCGACGCGCGGGCGCCGAGCGGCCATGCGTTGTACCGGGGGGTGACGATCGACGCGCCGGCGGCGACCGTGTTCCGCTGGTTGTGCCAGCTGCGCGCCGCGCCGTACAGCTACGACTGGATCGACAACTCCGGACGGCGTAGTCCGCGTCAGCTGACGCCGGGTCTCGAGCATCTGGAGGTCGGCCAGCCGGTACTGTCGATTTTCCGCCTCGTCGCCTTCGAGCCCGATCGTTCAATGACGATGGTCACGCGCCGGGCCAAGTGGCTGTTCGGCGAGATGCTCGTCGACTACGTCGTCGAGCCCATCGGGCCAGCGCGGGTACGACTGCTCATGAAGATCACGTGCACGCGTGGGTGGCTGGCGCTGCCGGACCTCATCATGGCCCGCCGGCAATTGCTCAACTTCAAGGGACTGGCCGAGGCCAGCTAGGGGCTGTCTCATGACCACTTGGTTGCAAGCGCGCTGGGCGGAGTTGGCGCTCCGCGACAAGGTGCTCATCGTCTACGGCGCGTACGTGGCGTCGGTTGCCGCACTGGCGTTGACTGCCCAACTGCACGAGTGGCGCCACCTCGACGGCGCGCCCCGCGCAGTGGTGCCGATCGTGGGTGCGGTCGTACTGGTCGCCATCTCGTGGATCCTGAACCACGAGCTCAACCGACTCCGGCGCAAGGCGGTGGCCCTCTTCATCGTCATATCGCTCGTGGTCACGGCGCTGGGCGCGGTCGTCACGTTTGTTTGGTTCGTCGGCGAGAACAGCGGCGTGTTCGGTTTCGCCGGGCTCGTCGCGTTCTTCTTCGGCCTCGGCCAGCTTGTGGGCACGTTGCGCGCGTGGGAGTCGAGGCCGGCTCGGGTCGGTGCCGGGATGCTCGCGGGGTGCGGCGTCATCTACGTCGTTGGGCTCGTCGTGCTCACTCTCGACGCGCCCACGTGGTCGATCGTTGCGCTCATTGCCGGAGTGCTCGCCACGCCGATCGCGATGTCGCTGCTCACCGACGACGCGTTGCGCCACTCCGGCTGGCTACTTTCCGGCGGCGCGCTGTGGACCAAGGTCGCGGTCGGTGGCGGCGTGCTGAGCGCCGGCGTCACCGGGCTCGTGCTCAACGGCGCCACCGCCCGCTATGTCGTCGTCATCGCGGTGATCCTCGTGTTGCTGATCGGAGCCGTCGCGTCGCAGACCGACACAGACGTCGTGGTGGTGCTGGTCGCCGTCGCCCTGGTGTGGGCGCTGGCGCCACGAGGCGTCGAGCAGCCGGACGTAACGCGCGTTGCCAAGGGTGACTCGGTGTTTGTCGCCCTCGGCGACTCATATATCTCAGGCGAAGGCGCGCGCCGGTTCCAAGACGGCACCAACATCCGCCACCAGAACGAGTGCCGGCGCGCGCCAACGGCGTATCCGGTGCTCCTCGCTCAGAACCCGGCACCAATCCCCAACATGCCCAAGAAGGTGCTGTTCCTCGCCTGCTCGGGCGCCAAGACCGCCGACCTCTACGACAGGTGGCAGTACGACAACGAGCCGCTCGACGGCGACCACAAATCGGTCGAGGTGAACGGCGTCACGCTGAAGGGCCAGTTGGCCCAACTCGTGAAGGCGCAACGCGAGCTGTCGCTCGACATCAAGTTCGTCATGGTCAGCATCGGCGGCAACGACGCGCAGTTCGGCGACGTGGGCAAGGCCTGCCTCGCGCCGGGCGACTGCTCGCAGTTCGGCCAGTTATGGCTCAACAACCTCATTCACGTCGAGCAGCGGCTGTACAAGGCGTACGACATGATCCGGCTCGTCGTTCCCGCGCCCACACCGATCCTCGTGATTCCGTACCCGATCCCCTTGAGGGAGACCACCTGCGCGGCCTCCCTCCTGAGTGCCCACGAGCACCGGTTCTTGTCCGCATACGCGACCGAACTCGACTGGACGGTCTATCGCGCCGCGGCCGCCAAGCGTGTCTCGATGGTTGAAAACATGTCGGCTTCCCTGGAGGATCGCAGCCTTCGAATCTGCGACGCGCCGGCGAACAGGATCGGCGTCAACTTCCTCGCCGCGAACCCGGTGGTCGGTCTGCTCGGCCAGCAGGTCAGCCCGACCAACTGGTTCCACAACAGCCTGCATCCCAACGAGCGCGGCCACGCGGCGCTGTTCGACAGCCTCCGCTTGTGGATCCAGACGTCCTTCCCGACCGGGCCGCACTTGGCGGCCTATAGCGGGCGCTCGGACGTCGCGTCGATCGGTGAGCTGATGGGCATCAAGAACTTCAAGGACTGCACGCGGTTCGGCACCGACCTCGCCGGGTGCCGGTCGACCACCGGCATCTGGACTGTCTCGCAGGTCGCTCACCTCACGTGGTACGTCACGCTGCCCATCGGCCTCGTGGTCGCGGGTGCATGGGTGCTCTGGGTGCAGTTCCTCGCCGTCCGCCGAGTGCGGGCGCTGTTCAGATTCTGGAGCGGGAACTAGGGCGAATCGAGCCCGACCACGCCGACCTCGCGCTCGACACCCGAGGTGTTGAGGAAGAACGCAACGAGGTGGTAGTAGCCGATCACCATCAGGATCTCGATCTGCGTGGCCGGGTCGGGATAGGCGGCCTCGAGCTGGGACCACGTCTCGCCCGTGATGATGCTGGCGGCGTGCAGCTCGTCGGCGGCGCGCAGCAACGCGGCGTCACCCTCGCTCCAGCCGTCGGCGTCGGGCCCGGGCTTGATGCGCGCCAGCTCGACGTCGGTCAGCCCCACGGCCCGGCCGATCGCGACGTGCTGGCCCCACTCGTACTCCGACTGGCAGTTCCACCCCGTCCGCAGGATCAGGAGCTCGCGCTCGCGCGCCGGGAGGCTGCCCTTCATGAGCAGTTCGGTACCCAACGACATGAAGCGGCGCAGCACCACCGGGTGGTGCGACAGCGTGCGGAAGATGTTGAGCGGCTCGCCGTCGGGCGAGCGCAGCGTCTTGGTAATCAGCTCGGCGGTCTCAGGGTCGAGGTCGGCGACGGGCTTCGGCGGGATGCGGGGGGCCATGGCGCGACATGATGGCGCAATGCGCGCTGCCGTTCTCCATTCGATCCCTGGCGATCTCGTCATCGAGGATGTCGCCGTCGACACACCCGCTCGCCGCGAGGTGCGCATCCGCACCGCGGCCGCCGGCCTCTGCCACAGCGACCTGCACTTCCTCGAGGGCAAGTACCCGTACCTGACGCCGGTCGTGATGGGTCACGAGTCGGCTGGTGTCGTCGAGGAGGTCGGTGAGGACGTCACCTACGTGAAGCCGGGCGACCACGTCATCACGTGCCTCTCGGTCTTCTGCGGTCATTGCGAGTACTGCCTGTCCGGCCGGCCCTCACTGTGCCAGGCGCCCGAGCGCAATCGAGCGGACCACGAAGGCTCGCGGCTGTCGCTCAACGGCGCGCCGGTCAGCCAGCTCATCAACTGTGGGTCGTTCGCCGAGGAGATGCTCGTCCATGAGAACGCGCTGGTGAAGATCCGCGACGACATGCCGCTCGACGGGGCCGCGCTCATCGGCTGCGGCGTCACGACCGGGCTGGGCGCGGTGTTCCGCACGGCGCGCATCGAGGCGGGCTCGACCGTCGCCGTGATCGGCTGCGGCGGCATCGGGCTGAACTGCGTACAGGGCGCGGCCATCGCCGGCGCCAGTCGCATCATCGCGGTGGACCTCAACGAGACGAAGCTGAAGATGGCCGAGCAGTTCGGCGCCACCGATCTCGTCGACGCCGGTGCGGGCGATCCGATCGCTCAGGTGCAGGCGCTTACGGGCGGCGGCGTCGAGTACTCGTTCGAAGCGATCGGCCTGAAGCAGACAGCGGAGCAGGCGTTCGCCATGTTGCGGCCGGGTGGCACGGCGACGGTGATCGGCATGATTCCGTTCGGCGTGTCGATCGAGCTCAACGGTTTCGAGTTCCTGATGGAGAAGAAGATCCAAGGATCCAACATGGGCTCCAACCGGTTCCGCGTCGACATGCCCCGCTACGTCGACATGTACCTCGACGGCCGCCTCAAGCTCGATGAACTCGTGTCCGCCCGCATCGGCCTCGACGACGTCAACGACGGCTTCGAAGCCATGAAGCGCGGCGACATCGCCCGCTCCGTCATCGTCTTCTGACAACCAGTAGCTAGAGGCGGGACGTCACGCTGTCGACGGCTTCGTTGAGGACGGGGACGAAGCGGTGGGCGGCGAGGACGCAGGCGGCGTGGTTGGCGTTGCAGAGGTGCGTGGTCGCGCCGGGGATGAGCTCGGCGAGGCGCAGCTGGCGGCTCGTCGGGATGAAGCGATCCTTGGTCGTGACGACGACAGCGGTCGGGACGTCGATGTCGGTGATCCAGCCGTGCGAGCTGTATTGCCCGATCGCGTTGACGCCTTGCAGCATCGTCCACGGGCTCGTGCGGCGGAACTCCTTCAACGCCCAGCTCGGGACGTCGAGGTCCGATAGCTCGGCGTCGGCCGGGAAGTCGATCAGCCGCTTGGCCATGGCATCAGCCGTTTCGGTCCCGGGCTTGCGGAGCGCGAGTCCCATCGCCACCGCGGGCAGCATCATGAAGAACAGTCGCTCCTGCGGCTTGCCGCGGAAGTTGCGCGCCGTCGCGCACAACACGAGCCCGTCGACTCGCTCCGGGTGGTGGCGCCACAGCAACTGCGCCACGGGCCCTCCCATCGAATAGCCGACGGGAATGAACGACTCGATGCCGAACAGGTCGGCGACGGCGACCGCGTCATCGGCGCAGTCCTTCAAACGGAAGAACCGACCGTGGCGGATGCCCCGGCCGTGGCCGCGCATGTCCATCATGATGATGTGGTACTTCGCGCTGAGTGACTCGAGCGCAGGGAACCAATTGAGGTACGCGGTGCACGCCAGCCCGTGCAACAAGAACAACGTGGGCGCTCCGGGCGGGCCTTCGATCTCGGCGACGAACGTGGTGCCGCGACCGGGAAGCTCGACGGTGTAGCCCGAGGGCAGCTCGGGCGCGGGCGGCAGCTGCACGACCCGGCGAATCGCGGTGCGCGTGAGCGTGCGACGATCCATCGGTCTCACCATAAGCCATCACATTCCACGCCTCCGGCATGACGCTGCGATACTTCGAGGCGCATGCGGCGACTCAGCGGTCTCGACGCCGGCTTCCTCTACATGGAGACGCCGACGCTGCACATGCACACGCTGAAGATCTCGATCGTCGATCCGGCGACTGTTCCCGGCGGCTATTCGTTCGAGAAGGTCACGCAAGTGCTCAGCGACCGTTTGCATTTGCTACCGATGTTCCGGCGGCGCATCTGCGAGGTGCCGTTCGGTCTGCATCACCCGCTGTGGGTCGAGGACGGCTCGTTCGACATCGCGAACCACGTTCGCCGGATGACCGCGCCGCCGCCCGGCGGCGTCCGCCAACTGGCCGACGTGTGTTCCGACGTGGCGAGCCGGCCGCTCGATCGCTCGCGTCCGCTGTGGGAGCTGTGGGTCGTCGAGGGCCTCGAGGACGGCCACGTCGGCTTCGTCGCCAAGATCCACCATTGCGTGGCCGACGGGATTGCGGCGGCCGAGATGCTCGCCGGCATCATGCTCACCGATCCCGACGCGGCTGACGAGCCGGTCGCCCCGCCGGCCCGACCGTGGAAGGGCGAGTTCGTCCCGCGCCGCTCGGTCCTTCTCCTCGACGCGCTCCGCGCCCGTCTCTTCGGTTTGCTCAACATTCCCGGGTTGCTGCGGCGCACCGTCCGCGGGCTGCGCGCCGCGGCCCGACGGCGCAAAGCGGCCGCCGTGAGTCCCCCGGCGCCGTTCGACGCGCCCAACACGTTGTTCAACGGCGCACTCAGCGCCAACCGGCTGTTCGTGATGACGACGATGGCGCTCGACGACGTGAAGGCGGTCAAGACCGCGCTCGGTGTCACCGTCAACGACGTCGTCCTTGCGGTGACCGCGGGCGCGCTACGCCGCTACCTGTCGCGCCACGACGCGCTGCCCGACAAGGCCCTCGTCGCCGGCGTGCCGGTGTCCACCCGCCAGGGCGCGAGCGAGGAGGACGAGATCCGGGCGAACAGCGTGTCGAACATGTTCACCGCGCTGCGGACCGACATCGCCGATCCGGTCGAGCGAATCCGTGCGATCAGCGACGTCACCAAGATCGCCAAGGAAGTGCACCAAGCGTTGGGTGCCGACATGCTCGCCGACTGGTCCGAGCTCACGCCGCCCCGGCCGTTCGCAGCGTGGATGCGCACGTACTCCCGGTTCCGTCTCGCCGAGCGCCACCGGCCGCCGATCAACCTCGTCGTCTCCAACGTCCCCGGCCCGAGCGTCCCGCTGCACATTGCCGGCGCCCGCCTCGTGTCGCTGTATTCGATGGGCCCGATCCTCGAGGGCATCGGCCTCAACGTCACGGTGTGGAGCTACCTCGACCAACTCAACTGGGGCGTGGTGTCCACACCCGAGGCCATGCCCGACCTGTGGGACTTCACCACCGACCTTCACGACGCCCTCGACGAGCTCCGCAAGGCCGCCGCGTAGTCGCGCCCCGTGGATGGCGTCCTTGCGTTCGTGATTCCTGTACAAGAGGCGGATTTCATCGTTCGACCGGCGGCGCAGCGATTGGCGCCGGAACGCCACTATCCACCGACCGTTGCTCATGTGACGTTGTGGGGATGCCCTGCGGTGAACGGCGCGGACGATCCCGTTCTCTTGCCAGCATTCGAGCTGTTCGCTCGCGCTGACCCGTTTGATTGTCAGTTGGTGCGGGTCGAACGGTTTCCCTCAGGGACGTTCTATTTCCCGCCGGAACCGCCGAAGCCGTTCTCGACACTGACGAACGCGCTCCGCGACTTTTACCCCGGGTGCGATCCATACGGCGGAGCCCACGACGAGTTGGTCCCGCACGTGGGCATGTACATGGACGGGGACGAGGAGTCAGCGAGCGACGCTGCTGCCCACTTGCCAATTCGGTTTCGGGCTACGCGGGCCAGGCTGACCAGCTACGGACGTGTGAACTGTTACGACATCGCCCAGTTCACGATCGGGTAGATCGCCAGCCGAACCTCTCCAAAACCTCAAAGTCGAGTCTCAGAAGCGGGACAAACCGCTCGCTCGAGCGATTTTGGAGAGGTTTCGACGCTCACCTCATCGCGCGCGCGGGCTAGCGGCGGCCGGTGACGGTGCCGTGGATGATGCGGGCGAGCGTCTCGACCATCTCCTCGCGGCTCAGCCCCCGGTCTTCGATGTTGACGTGGTGGGCGGCCATGCGTTCGAGCATGGCGACCAGACCGGCGGCGGCGGCGTAGGGCTGGACCTCGGCGGCGACGCGGCCACCGGCTTGACCCTCGGCAATCTGCTTGCGGAGGCGCTCGGTGATGCGGCTCAGCGTGCGGATGCGGACCTCGCGAAACCGGGCGTCGCCTTCCTCTGACGCCAGGTTGCGAACGCGCAATATGGCTCGGTAGCGGTCCCAGTACGACACGAAGCTGTCGACGAGTTGGCGCGCGACATCCAGCCCGGCGCGGCCGCGCAGTGGATCGTCGAGGAGCGCGGCGATGGGGTCGAGCTCGTCGGCGACCTCGTCAGCCAACACGAGGACCGCGCTCTCGACGTCGGCGAAGTACTGGTAGAAGGTCGCCGGCGAGGCGCCGACCGCACGAGCGATGTCGACCACGCGGACGTCGCGGATCGACCGCGACTCCAACAGCTCGTGCGTTGCGTCGAGCAAACGACGACGAGTCTGCTGCGCCCGCCGCCCGAGTGGGCGGCCGTCGATGGCGATCGGCTCCACAGCAGTCGGACCCTAGTATCTGACGCTGTGTCAGATCGCGAAGCACCCCTCGCCGGCGTCCGCATCATCGAGTGCTCGATGCTCGGGCCCGGCGCCGTCACCACGCACCTCGCCGACCTCGGCGCCGACGTCATCAAGGTCGAGCCACCCAACGGCGACTACATCCGGCAGATGACGTGGCCGATCGTCGAGGGCGTCTCGCTCATGCACCTCCACATCAGCCGCGGCAAGCGCAGCATCGTGCTCGACCTGCGCACGCCCGAAGGCGCCGACGTGTTCAGAGATCTCGTCCGCAACGCCGACGCCGTCGTCGAGGCGATGCGACCGGGCGGCCTGGCTCGGCGGGGCCTCGGCTACGAGCAGCTGCGCGAGATCAATCCCAAGATCGTGTTCTGCACGGTCACCGGCTACGGCATGACCGGCCCTTATAAGGACCTCCCGAGCCACGGCATCGCCTATGACGCATGGGCCGGCATAGCCCAGCCGGAAGTGGGCGACGACGGACTCTGCGAGATGACAGATCACGTATCGATGGGGATCAACGCCGGACCGTTGTTCGCCGCCTTCGGCATTCTGGCCGGCGTCATCCGGGCGCGCGCCACCGGCGTGGGATCGTGGCTCGAGGTCGCGCAGTCGGACTCGGCCGCCGCCATGGACTGGTACCGCAGCGAGACGGTCAAGGCCTACGAACGACCCGAGTCGGAGGTCACCGGCAACAAGTCCGACGACTACGAGCGGCGCGCGCCGGCGATCGCCGGGATGCGGGGCGGCGTCCGGTACCAGTTCTACGAGTCGGCCGACGGCCACGTTCTGTTCATGTCGTCCGAGCGCGAGTTCTGGAAGAACTTCTGCGAGGGCGTGGGCCGGCCCGACCTCTTCGAAGCGCACCCTGGTTCGCAGTACGCGGACCATGCGCGCGGCAACATCGAGCTCAAGCAGGAGCTGGCCAAGATCTTCCGCACGCGCACAACCGCCGAGTGGGTCGTGTTCGGTGGCGAGGTGAATACGCCACTCGCGCCAGCCAACACGCCGAAGTCGATGGCCGACGATCCTCAGTTCAAGGAGCGCATGGACTGGCTTCCCCGCAGCGTGCTCGGCGCCGAGCAGATCCCTTCGCCGATCAAGTTCATCGACGAGGATCCGGCGGTCCCGACCATGGCGCCCACCGTCGGAGAGCACACCGACGCGGTGCTCCGCGACGTGCTCGCCTACGACGAGGCGCGCGTCGCCGCGCTACGCGAGGCCGGCGCGCTCGGGAAGACCGGGGACTAGCAGCTCCTCGCGCCAGCGCGTCGTGAACTCACGCCGCCGCGCCGGCCAGTCGACATCGAGGTCGGCCTGCTCGAAGGCGAGGTGGCTGGCCACATCGGTCGCCCACAGCGTCACCACTTCGACGTCGGTGAACTGCACGTCGAACGCGCCGACGAGGTGGTGCCCGTGGGCCGCGGCGACCGGCGCCCATTCCTCACGGACGGCGGCGAGGTAGTCGGCCGCCGCGCCGGGCCGCACCTCGGTGACCTCGTGCACCCACAGCTCACCGACGGCGGCGTCGTCCACCTCGCCGTGGGCCCGCAGTAACCGATCGAAGCCACCGGTGCGCGTCGCGTAGGCCTCTTGCCACCACTCGGCCAGCGGCTTGTTCTCGGTGCGCTTCACGTTGGCCGCAGTCACCAGACGACCCCATCCGTCCCACCCGTCGATGGTCCAGAGATTCACCACTTGCGGCCACCGCCCGGTGACGCCGACCACCTGCCAAGTACCGAACAACGTGAGGCCGCGGTCAGCCGCACTCTCGGTGTCGAAGCGCGCGGTCAGCTCCATGTATTTCCGGGCGCCCTCGCCCACGATGTCGATTAGCTCATGAAGAAAGAGCATGTGCGTGACTGTCTGCCGTGCCGAACTGGCGGTCGAGGATCCACGACCGCTTGAGGAACAGGTGCACGTCGACCTCCCACGTGAAGCCCATCCCGCCATGGACCTGGAACGACGTCTTGGCGTTAGTGACCGCGGCGTCGCCGGCCAGCACCTTGGCCGCCGATGCAGCGCGGTCCGACGGCTCCACCGCGGCGGCGTGCACAGCGGCGCGCGCTACCTCGGTGCGTACGAGGCAGTCGGCCAACAAGTGCTTGATCGACTGGAACCGGCCGATCGGCGTGTCGAACTGCTCCCGCTCTTTGGCGTAGGCAACCGCCGCGTCGGTGCACGCGCCCGCCATCCCGACCATGTACGCCGCGGTCAGCACTGCACCCGGCCCCACATGCTCGGGTGGTGTGCCGGACGCCGTCGTGTGCATCGGCGTCAGCGGGTCGACCGGGTTGGTCACCGCGACGAGGTCAGTCGGATCGCCGAGGACGCGGTCGGCGGTGTCGACATGCGTGACCATCCCCCCGCTCGGACCGGTGACCACGGTGTCCGCGTTGTGCGTCAGCGCACCCCACACCAGCGGGCCCGGCACCAACCCGCGGCCGAGTTCCTCGAACACGACCGCTTCTTCCGCCAGTCCGAACCCCAAGTCGGGCAGCGTGAACACGCCGGCCTCGGCCAGCTCCTTCCACACGTCGCGATCGAAGCCGGCGCGGACGCGCTCCATGGCGAAGCGGCCCGCGCACAACGCCCGGATACCGTCGCGCAGCGCTTCCTGGTCGGCGTTGAGGACGAAGTTCATCGCGGCAGCCCCAGGATCCGCTCGCCGATGATGTTGCGCTGGATCTGGCTGGTGCCGGCGGCGACGGTGAGGGCGAGCACCCGCAGCCGCTCCTCGACGTACACGTTGTCGAGCGACAGCGCGCCAGCATCGAGCGACTTGAGCGCGAGATCACCCGCCCGCTGGATCACCTCGGTGTACGCCAGTTTCCCAACTGACGCGCTGGGCCCCGGAACGCCGTGCGCCCCGGCTTCGGAAATGGCGCGGCGGGTCAACGCCCACACGCCGTCGAGCTCGGCGACGATGCGTCCGTAGTCCCGCCCGTAGCCGGCGCCCACCGCGAGCGGCCTGAGTTCCTCGACCAGCCGGCGCGTCTCGAGCATCTCCCCTACGAGCGACGTACCCCGCTCGAAGCTGAAGGTGACCATGGCCACGCGCCAGCCGTCGTGCTCGGGCCCGATCAGGTTGGCGGCCGGGATCCGCACCTCGTCGAGGAACAGCTCGCTGAACTCCGACGAGCCCAACGCCGTTCGCAGTGGGCGCACCTCGATGCCCGGCGAGTCCATGTCCATGACCAGCCAGCTGATCCCCTTGTGTTTGCCGGCCTCGGGATCGGTGCGCACGAGCATCTCGGCCCGCTCGGCGACCTGGGCGAACGACGTCCAGATCTTCGAGCCCGAGACGACGTAGTGGTCGCCGTCGCGAACCGCACGCGTTCGCAGCGACGCCAGATCGGACCCGGCCGACGGCTCGCTGAATCCCTGGCACCACACCTCCTCGCCCTGGAGGATCTTGGGGAGGTATCGCGCCTTCTGCTCGTCGGTACCCTCCATCATCACCGTCGGCCCCGCGTGCAGCAGCCCGACGAAGTTCACGCCGACGTTGGGCGCGCTTGTCGCCGCCATCTCCTCGAGGAACACCAGTTGTTCGGCCGGCGTGGCGCCGCGGCCGCCGTACTCAGCCGGCCAGTTGATGCCGGCGTAACCCGCTTCGTACAGGCGTTTCTGCCAGTCGGTGTCGAACTGGCGGCGCGCCGCCCAGTCGTCGCGAGGCGGGTGCGCCGGCAGGGTGGGCAGCGTGGCGTCGAGCCACGCCCGCACCTCGGCCCGGAACGCCGCCTCCTCGGCGGAGTCCTTCAGCTCCATGCGGCGAGCAACGCGTCGACCGTCGTGACCGTGGCGACCAGCGACAGTGTGTTGGCGAACACGGCGTCGACGTAGTCGGCCGGCAGCCCCGCCACCGCATCGCGCGGGATGACGACTTGGTAGCCGGCGTTCACCGCATCGAACGCCAGATTCGTGATGGCGATATTCACCGAGACACCGGTGGCGACGACCGTGGTGACACCCAGGTTGCGCAGGACCGGATCGAGGTCCGTGTTCGCCATGGGCGACAGCCCGTGGTAGCGGATGAGCTCCAAGTCCTCCGGCTCGGGACCGAGATCGGCGACCACGCGCGGCTCGAGCGGCTCGCCCTTCAGCGCGCCGAAGAGTCGAGCGTTGCGATTGGATCCACGCCCATCACGACGTCGCGTGGCCAGGCAATGCACGACCGACACGCCCGCCGCTCGGCCCGCCTTCACTAGCCGGCCGATGTCGGCGACGACCGGCGCGGCGGCCGACGCCAATTCGGGCAGGATCGATGCGTCGTCGACGACGCCGCGCTGCACTTCGGACGTCACGATCGCGGTGTGCTCGGGCCGGACGAGCTCCGCTAGGTCGAGGGCGGCCACGAATCTGACTCTACGTCAGACGCTTCTCTGTTCATGGCGAGGTCGAAGGCGGCCCAGATCGTTCGCGAGTTGGGGAAGAACACGATCGGCGCGACGACGCCGATGACGATGCCGGCGATGAGCCACGGCGCCAGCGCGAGGTCGGGGTTGTTCACTTTGGCGAACAGGAAGACCATCAGGATGACGCCGACCAGGCCCTCCCCCACGCCGAAGTTGATGACGTAGGCGCCGAGGAAGAAACCTTCCTCGCGTTCGAACAACAGGCCGCACTGCGGGCAGCGCTCGACCAGGCGGAACCGGTTGCGGAATACCTTGCGCTCGGCGCAACGCGGGCAGCGCCGCCACAGCCCGCGCCACAGCATGGAGCGCAACGGTGGCGTCACGTAAGCCGCGGCAACAACTCCCGCACGAGGTGATCGACTTCGGCCGCACAGGCGCGGTAATCCTCGACGTCGCCGCCGGCCGGGTCGACGACGTCCTCTTGACGCTCGAGCACCACCGCGTCGAGGCCCAACTGATGCAAGCGCCACTCGAGTGTGCCGCCCGAGGGGGCCAGGTGATCGACGAGGTACTTGAGCGTGGCCGTCTTGTGCGCGACTTCAGGATGCGTGCGCCGGACGTAGCCGACGTGGATGGCCTCGAACCCGACGATGACGTCGGCGGTGGTCGCGTCCTCCTCTCGCATCTGGCGGCTTCGATGCGTGTCCGCCTTGAGGCCGATCGTCGCCAGCGCGTCGCGGGTGCGCCAGCTGATCGGCTGACCCTCGATCACGTGGGTCCCGGCCGTCGTCACGCGCATGGCGGGTGCGACCTCGGCCATCACCGCCCCGCCCATCACGGAGCGGGCCGCGTTGCCGGTGCAGACGAACACGACGTGAAGCATGGCCAGTATCTTGCCCGCGTGGACCTGGCCGCTCTGACCGACCGCATCGAGATCGACGATCTGGGCACACGCTACGCGACCGCGGTCGACAGCAAGGACTGGGATCTGTACCGCACCTGCTTCACCGCCGATGCGGTCATCGATTACACGGCAGCTGGTGGCGTTCGCGCCGGCGTCGAGGAGATGACGGCGTGGCTCGACCAAGCCTTGGGCGGGTTCACGCACACCGTTCACTACGTGACCAACCGCGCCGTGACCCTCGACGGCGACCGGGCCACCGGGCGGCTGGCGTACTACAACCCGATGGGCCTGGCCGACAACAAGCTGTTCATCGTGGCGGGCTACTACAACGACGTCTACGTGCGAACCGACGCCGGCTGGCGGATCGCTGAGCGAGTCGAAGAAGTCGTATGGATGAAGACCCAGCACTGAAGTCAGTCGCCCAGCTACTGCTCGCGCGCACCGATGATCCGGCGCCCGGTTTGCGCTTCGAGAACGAGGAATGGTCCTGGGCCGAGGTGGTCGCCCGCAGCGGCGCTCGGGCCGCGTGGCTCGTGGACAGGCGAGCTGACGAATTGATCTCCCGGTCAGCTCCGTCTTCGCCTCCGCCTCCCTTTAACTTCGGGATGCTGCTCGACAACGTGCCGGAGTACTGCTTCTGGCTGGGCGGCGCCGCACTCGCCGGCGCGACGGTAGTCGGCATCAACCCGACACGCCGCGGCCGCGAGCTCTCGCGCGACATCGCCCACACCAACTGCCAGTTCGTGATTACCGACGGCGAACACCGCGGCTGGCTCGCTGACGTTGATGTCGAGACTGTCGACGTCGAGACCGTCACTGTCACCGATGCCCCGGCGGTCGACGTAGGCATCGATCCGCGAACCCTGTTCGTACTGCTGTTCACGTCCGGAACGACCGGCGCGCCCAAGGCGGTGAAGTGCAGCCAGGGTCGGATGGTGGACATCGCGCGCAAAGTCGAGTCGATGCTCGGCGTCACCTCGGCCTCGGTGTTCTACGAGGCCATGCCGATGTTTCACGGCAACGCGCTGATGACGGGATGGTCGTCTTCTCTCGCCGCGGGAGCGTGCGTCGCCCTGCGCCGCAAGTTCTCGGCGTCGCAGTTCCTCGACGACATTCGCCGGTTCGGCGCGACGCACACGAACTACGTCGGCAAGGCGCTCACCTACGTCCTCGCCACGGCCGAGCAGCCGAATGACGCCGACAATCCGCTCACCGTCGTCTTCGGCAACGAAGCGCGCGAGGCGGACGTCGAGCGGTTCGGAACCCGATTCGGCTGCCGCGTGATCGAGGGCTACGGGTCCACGGAAGGCGGCACGTCGATCAACCGCACGGCGGACACGCCACCCGGCTCGCTCGGGCGGGGTGCGCCAGGAACGGTGGTGCTCGATCCGGAAACCGGCGCCGAGTGCCCGCCCGGCGTCATCGGCGAGATCGCCAACACGGAGTCGGCCGCCCGCTTCGAGGGCTACTGGAACAACGCCGAGGCCGAGCACGACCGCACGCGCGACGGCATCTACTGGACAGGCGACCTCGGGTACACCGACGACGAGGGGTTCTTCTACTTCGCGGGCCGCAACCACGACTGGCTGCGCGTCGACGGCGAGAACTTCGCCGCCGCGCCGGTCGAGCGGGTGCTCGAGCAGTTCCCCGACATCGAGCTGGCCGCGGTGTACGCCGTCCCCGACCCGGCCGCCGGCGACGCGGTGATGACCGCCCTCGAGTTGCGGCCGGGTGCCGAGTTGGATGCTGACGCTCTCGCCGTGTTCCTTGCGTCGCACCCCGACCTCGGCACCAAGTGGATGCCCCGCTTCATCCGGATCGTCGCCAAGCTGCCGATGACGCAGACGAACAAGGTCGTCAAGGCCGACCTGCGCGACGAACGCTGGGAGTGCGCCGATCCGGTGTGGTGGCGTCCCGCCCGCGAGCCTGCGTACCGCCGGCTCACCGGGGCGGACCGCGACGCCATTGCCAAGGAGATGGCCCAACACGGTTGACGCGACCGCCCATCTCGTGACTTGATGATCGCCCGCGTCTTGCGGCGTCGAGAGACACACAAGGGGGCCGTGTAGTGCCGCAGCTTTCTCCACCGCGCGTCGTTGAGCCACTGTGGGTGTGCAGCGACGGCATCCGATTCCAGGGCCAGGTCACCGGGGCTCAGGTCACGTTCAGGGTGGTCTCGACAAGCTGGGGAGGCGGCAACTTCGCGTTCGTTGCGGCGAGTTCGGACGAGATCTTCACGCTGCCGCACGATCTCGAGCCGGGCGACAAGGTCGTCGACATCATCCAGATGGCCGGCGCCCGCGGCTCGTCGGTGGGCGTCCCTGCGCCGCAGTACACCGTGCCGCCTCGCCCGGCGCCGACCGACATTCACCCCCCGAGCACGACCGGCCACGTGTACGCATGCGGTACCTGCATCGCTCTCGGTGGCGTGTTCATGGGCGCCAAGGTCACCCTGACATCGGCTGCAGGCGGTCCGCTCGGCGGTGGCCGCGCCGAAGCCGACGGCGGCGTCGCCCGGTTCCCCCTCACGAGGCCGATCGCCATGAACGACGTCCTCACCGCGACGCAGGACCTGTGCGGACTGGTCCAGTCAGGGTCGATTACCGCGCCCGAGCAACCCGACGAGCAGAGGATCGGTCTGCCGGCCCCGACGTTCGACGCCCCGGTCGAGTGCGATCAGGCCGTACTCATCCACGGAATTCTCGAGGGCGCCCAGGTCACCGTCGAGGTCGATGGCGCGATATTCACGGCGTGTGGCGACTACCAACAGGAGTTGTTCGGCCTCGGCCGCGAGTTGCACCCGCCATCGACGGTGTCGGTCTCCCAAGCATTTCCCAAATGCGAGTTGCGCAGCCCGTCATGGCCCCAGCCGGCGATGCCGGTCCAACCCGCGAGCACCATTCCCCCTCCGTGGGTGGGTCCGGCATGCAGGGACAACAAGGTCGTGGCCGTGGGCGGGCTCCGCAAAGGCGCCCTTGTCGTCATCTCGCTGGACAACCAGGAGATCGGCGGGGGCGAAGCCTGGGCTGACACGTGCACGTTCGCGGTCGTCCCTCTGTTGCACAATGTGCCGGGCGACTTCGGCGATCACAAGCTCACGGCAGTCGCGCACTACTGCGGGCAAACGCTGACCAGCGCGCCGCGCACCGTCGACCTGGGCATCGACGTGCTCGAACGCCCGAGCCTCCCTGACACACCCGTCGAATGCGCCACCGTGGTTCGCGTCGCGCGGTGCCACCCCGGCGCGACGGTTCAGGTGTGGATGGAGACCCCGAGCGGGCGACGGCCAATCTCCGATCCTGTGTTCGCCTTCTCGCCCATCTTGGACATCCCGGTCACCCCGCCGTTGGTTCGCAATGGCGACGTGTGGGCCGAGGAGCTTGGGTGCAACGACTCGACGCGGAGCGACCCGGTACCGATCAAGCCGCTGGGCGATCTGGTCCCGCCGATCGTGCGCGCCTGCCACGACCACCTCAGTGTCAGTGGCGCACGCGCAGGAATCCGGACAGAGGTGTACGTCGATGGCAAGTATTTCTGGGGCGGAACGAGCGGTGCGGGCTCCTTCAGCATCCCGACTGCGGCGCCGCTGCGTCAGGGCGCGACCCTGGCAGCACGGCAGATCGCGTGCGGTCAGACGTCGCAGCTACGGGTGTCGGGAAGCGTCGACAACGACGCCGACAACGTACGGCTGCGGTGGGTTTCGACGGAGTGGCGCGGCCAGCTGGCGTACGACCACAACTACCCGAACAATCCGGTCGCCAATAGAACCGACGCATTCGATGCCCTCGGCACCGACCTCGGCATCAGCGTCGACCACCAGACTGCGGGCGAACACCGCACCTACATCTTCTTCGGCGACACCGCTGCTGACCATGGTTCGTCCACCGGCGATGCCATTACCTGGACGACCGACGCCGCGCCGCGGACGCATGCGCCGTTTGGCGTCCATCTCAACTTCGTAACCGAAGAACACGGCTACTACCGACGCCTCGTCGTGCCGGCGACGTCCATGGAAGGTTTCGAAGTGCCGACCGGCGCACTCAGTCATGACAACGAGCTGTACGTCTTCGTCACCACCGATCACGAGGCGTCCGAAGCTGCCGGGTGTGGCGCGATGGGAACCTCGCTCCTCGTGTCAGCCGCCGACCCGTCGCAGGACTTCGCCATCCATTACACGGTCGACAGCTTCAGGCGCCACGTCGACGCGCAGGGCCACCCCGACGCGGCGAAGATGCGGTTCATCAACATCTCGCCGCAGGTCGTCGACAACGACACGATCCCGGGACTGCCGGGCGTCGCCACTGCCGGGGGCAAGGGGATCGTGATGGTGGGCTCCGGCAAGTATCGGGAGAGCAAGCCGTATCTCGCCTATGCGCCCCTACCTCCGGGCGGCGCGCCTCCCCTCGCGCAGTGGCGCTATTTCAGCGGCTTCACACCGGCTCCCGGCTTCGGTCCGCTCGGTCGACCGCAGTGGGATCCGGACATCAACAAGGCGAAGGAGCTGTTCTCCACGTACTCCTGGATCGGCGAGCTGTCCTTCTCGTACAGTCCCGCTCTCGGTCTGTGGTTGCTGATGTTCGGGCAGCCGGTGCAGCAACTCGCGAGCTCGCGGTGGCCGTGGGGGCCGTGGACGCTGCTCCAACAGCCTGGCGCCTCCGCGCCCGGAACCATGTTCGACACGGCTCGCGACAACCAGCTCAACTTCGTCGACATCGGCGCCGGGGGTTCACCGTACGGGAGCTATGTGATCCGCCGGTACACGACGTTCGAAACCGCGACACAACAGGCCACGCTGTACTACACGATGTCGAGCTGGAAGCCGTACGCGCCGCATTTGATGCGCACCGTCGTTCAGCTCGAGTGCATCTAGGCCCAGTCCGACTGTTACACGTCGAGGACGCCGGCGACGGTGCCCAGCACACCGCCGGGAACGCCGGGCACCGCGCCCGCCGCGCTCCCAAGTCCCGCGGCTGTGGCGCCGGCGTCGACGATGGCGGGCACGAGCCCGGCGCCTGAGGTGAGTCCCTCGAGAAGCGCGAGGGGCAACTCGAGTCCCTCGACCACGGGGAACAGCTGCCCGAGCAGGTCGGCCAGCGCGTTCTCCCCTTGCATTGCCTCGCTCCAGTTGCCGTTCACCGCCAGCTGGACGACCGTCGACCGTCCCAGGTCGTCGAGAATTGCGTCGACGTCAGGGCCCGCGGCCGGGACGAGAACGAGCGCCTTGTTGCCCGCGAAGCCATGGATCGGGAGCCGCCACAACACGCTCTCCGGTCCGATCCTCTGCAGCTGCGGAACGTCGAAGCGCAAGCTCGGGTTGGCCAGCGCCGCCTTGACCAGCAGCCCCATGTAATAGGTGGGATTGCGGTTGATGTGGACGACGAGCGGATCGTTGAGAATGCCCGAGTCCGCCGAGGGCAGAGCGAGATTGACGCCGTCGAACGTGGCGACGAACTGGTTGAGTGTTGCCTCGAACGGAGCAGGGAGATTTGTCAGCCTCTGGCCGCGCGTCGACGCGTCCGAGAAGATCGTGATCCCCGTGATTCGAACCGTACCGCCACCCGACAAGATTTCGATCGGGTTGAGCGACACGCTGAAGTCGACCAGTTCCTGATTGAGTACATCGAGGAACTGACCGCCGGGCAGGTCGATCGCGACGACCGCTTGGGACCGTTCGGGAACCAGGTTGACCGTCGCGGTCCGCCCGAGTACCTGGGCTCGAAAGGAGCCTTTGCAGGTGGCGGAATACAGGACTTCGAACCGTACGCGGTGCACCAACGGCCCGCGCCCGGCGGCGTTGTCGAGCGCGGTCCGGAGGGTTCGGAACCGACCAGCAAGGGCCGGCTCGAGCAGTTGGCGCTCGAAGATCGGGCGGTACTCCACGATGTCGGCTGGCGGGAAGAGCGGAGGCGGCGGGAAGGGGAACGGGAAGTTCGGGAGCAACGGCGTCTTGAACAGCGTCTTGTCCTTGAGGTCCTCGAACAGCCTCACCTCCTGGATCTCCTGCACGTCCTCCAGGAACGAACTCACGACGTAGTTCTCATGGATGACGAAGCGCGGGATGTTCAGCTCGCGAGAGAGGCTCGGGTTGACGCTGATCGATGCATCGGCGTTGAGGCCGACCGAGGCACGGCCGGCGAGCGACGCCGTCGCATGCAATTGATTGCGCAGCGACGCCCGCAGCTTCAGTTGTGCCGACACGAGGAGCGACGTGTCGATCGACACGTCGGCGTCGCCGGACACCGACAAGGGATTCCCGAGGCCGCCCTCGAAAAGGTGAAGACCGACCGACGCATCGAGCTCGCCGTCCAACGACGCTTGGGCGCGCAGCCGACCGCTGGCGTCGATGCCGAGCACGGAATCGGTCGACGCGTCGAGCCGCCCGCTCGCCACTAGTTGCGCGGCGAGCGTTGCATCGAGGCTGCCGACGATGCTGGCGACGTCGCGGCTGTCGACGCGCTCGGGCTGACCGAAGCTGTGCCCTACGAAGTGCCACTCCTGGCGAACACGGACGTAGAGCTTCCGCGGCGGCCTCAGACCCTGGTAGGCGATGCGCCGGGCATAGATCCAACGGACGCGCGGCGCCCGGTAGGTGCACTGTCGGCCCATCGCCGCGGCGAAGCATGGATCGGGCCCGTCGGCCGTGACCCGATGCCGCACGACCTCGTCGGCCGCGCCGATGCTGAAGAACGCGGGCAGGCGGGGGATCACGCTGTCGTGGCGCGACGCGCCATCGCTGCCGGCGCCCGACGTTGCTCCAGTGCGCGTGACATGCACGACGACGAAGTCTTCGTCGGCCGGCACTCTGACGGCGATGTCCTGCGTTCCGTCGACCCTCACCGTCCCGTCTAGGCCGGGTGCGGCGGCGTCCAATAGCTCGGCCGGGAAGCGCAGCAGCCCCAGCCCGATGCTGTCGCTCGCCACGGCATCGAGGAACTCGCCTTGGTCGTCGTACAGCTCGAGGCGCGCATCAGGGACTGGGATGGCCGCGTTGTCGACGACGCGCACGAGCACGAGGGGGTACCGGGTACGGGCCACCGCCGCGCTGGAGTGCGATGCGAAGGGCGCCAGCGTCGGCGCGATGGCAGCCTTGGCGTACGCGGCCTCGGTACTGAAGTCCTTTTTGAACAGCGCGTCGGCCTCGAGCGCGGGACCACGTTCGAAGACGCGGTTGCGTGTGCCGTCCACCGCGGCCGCCGCCGCGGTGGTGCCCGTGCGCTTTCGCGAGGACGAGCGCGGTGCATCAGCCATTTCTGGCCCCCCTTTCGATGTCCGCCGTCCCTCGCATCGTCGACCTCTGTGTCGCGCGTGTCAAGCGGCTGTTGATCCGGCCGGTCGAGGTGGTGACCTAGCCTGGCTCGATGGTCGTAACGCTCTCGATAACGCCGGTGACGCCGGGTTTCGGCGCGGTGGTCAACGACATCAAGCTTCGGCCGGATCTCGAGGCCGACACCATCACCGCCTTGCGCCAAGCGCTGCTCGACAACAAGGTGATCTTCCTGCGCGATCAGTCGCTCGACCCCGCGGCGCTGACCGCCTTGGCGACTCGCTTCGGCGAGCCGACCCCGGCCCATCCGGTCGAACCTGCGGTCGAGGGCCATCCCGAGGTGTTGTCACTCGACTCCGACGAAGGCGCGCGCGCCGACGTGTGGCACAGCGACCTCACGTTCCAGGAACGCCCGCCACTCGGTGCCATGCTCCACGCCGAGGTCGTCCCCGATGTCGGCGGCGACACGATTTGGGTCGACATGTGCCGGGCCCACGATGCGCTCTCGCCTGCGCTTCGCTGCCTCCTCGAAACGCTCAGCGCCACGCACTCGCCCACCAAGGCCGGCGGCTACTTCGCGGCACGCGAGGTCGGTGACGGCGGGAAGGCCGAAGCGACCGCGTTCGCGGCGGCGCAACACCCCGTCGTGCGCGTCCACCCGGAGACCGGCAAGCGCAGCCTGTTCGTCAACCCGCTGTTCACCGACAAGATCGACGGCCTGCGCCGCTCGGAGAGCGACGCGATCCTGCAACTGATCCAAGAGACGGCGACGCGGCCCGAGGCGATGATGCGGTGGCGCTGGCGCACCGGCGACCTCGCGTTCTGGGACAACCGCTGCACGATGCATTACGCGTTGCGCGACTTTGGCACCGCGCCGCGGCGAATGATCCGCGTCGCCCTCGAGGGAGACCGCCCTGCCGGCGTCGGCTGATCTGCGGCGGGCGCACCGCGCCCTCTTGAAGCACGCGCTGAGCTATCCGGAGGCGTACGAGGACCATCCGTGGGGCGAAGTGGTGGTCAAGGTGAACAAGAAGATTTTCGTGTTCTTCGGCGTGCCCGACCACGACCGTATAGGTCTCGGCGTGAAGCTCCCGACCGAGGGCGACTACGCCCGCTCGCTGCCGTATTGCGAGCCGTCGGGCTACGGCCTGGGCAAGGCCGGGTGGGTCACCGCTCGCTTCGGGCCGGCCGACGAGGTGCCACTGGACATGCTCAAGGACTGGATCGACGAGAGCTACCGGGCGGTCGCACCGAGGAAGCTGATCAAGCTGCTCGACGGCTGAGCCGCTAAGCACCGGTCCGAATGGACCGATACAACCGCAATGGCGATTGCTCTCAGGGACCGACGCGCGCGCGAACAAGCCGAAGAGACGGACATAGCCGACATCGAGGCCGAGGTCCGGGATTGGCTGCGCGAGGTCACCGGGGACCCTGGGGCTGACCCCGAACCCAAGCCCGACCCCCGTCCCGCGACGCCACCTCCGGTTCGCCGCGACGAGCGCGCCGGATCGCGCGCGACCAAGACGATCATCAAGATCATCGTGGCCAACCTCGCCGTCCAGATCGGCATGGTTGCCGTCGGCCGGGCGAATCATTGGGACGCGACCACCGCCATGCGCGTCTCCCTGTTCTCGGCCGCGGTGTTCTACGGCATCGTCGCCTGCGTCGTCGGCATGCGCTCCGACGACCTCGGCGTGCGGCCGCGCTGGCTCATCGGCCCGGCCCGGACGGCCATTGCCATCGGCGCCGCGGTCGGCGGGGCGATCGCCATCGCCCTCACCGCGATCCTGACCCTCGCCGCCGGCACGCCGCAGGTCGACCCGTCAGCTGGCCTCCTCGCCGGGAGCCAGAACCTGGCCTTGATCCTCGGGGGGGCGTTGGTCGTGGCCGCCGTCGCCCCGCTCGTCGAAGAACTCGTCTTCCGCGGGTTCCTCACCGAAGCACTACGGCACCGCGGGCGCTGGAGCGCGCTGGTCCTCGGCGGTCTGGCGTTCAGCATCGCCCACCTGCGGTTCGCCCAGCTGCGGTACTACCTGATCATGGGCATCGGATTCGGCGCCCTCTACTGGAGCCGGGGCCTGGTTGCGTCGATCGCCGCCCACGCGTCGTTCAACGGGTTACTCATCGTGTTCGCCATCGCCAGCGTGCACGGTCCCGCGCAGACCTTCATCGCCAACGACATCCACGTGTCCCTCCCGGCGACGTGGCACAAGATCTCGGCGACCGGTGACATCGATCTCGGCGTCATCGGCCCGGCCAACGCCCAGATCGGCGTGAGCCACGTCGACTGGCCGGCGGGCGCGAACGTCACCGCCGATCGCCTGGACGCCGCGTTGCGCAGCGGTCGCCTGCCGTTGCCGGGCGACTTGCAGATCGACGCGGCGAGCGTTCACGTCGTGTCGACCAAGCTCGGGCCGGCCGTGCGAGCGACGGCAACAATCAAGCGCCACGCCGAGACGGCGGTGTTCGTGCCCCTCGCGCGACGGATGGTCATCTTCGAAATCGCCGCCAACGGCAGTGGCCGGGCCATGCGCGACTTCGACGCCATGATCGCAACCGCGACCAGCTCCTAACCGCCGCTTCCGCGCGGAGTTGAGCACGCCACGCGTGCTCAACTCCGCGCGGAAGGGCGTCAGACGTCGGACGTCAGACGGCGACGACGTCGGCGAGGGCGGCGAGCTGTTCGCTGCCGGCGCCGAGCATGAGGGCGAGCTGCTTGCCCCAGAGGAAGTAGCGGTGGATCGGGTACTCGACGTCCGAGCCGATGCCGCCGTGGAGGTGCTGGGCGGCGTGAATCACGCGGTGACCGCCCTCAGCCGCCCACCATTTGGCGACGAGCACGTCAGCCGCCGCATCGACGCCTGCGTCGAGCTTCCATGCCGCCGCCAGCGTCGTGACTCGCATCGCTTCGACGTCGATATACGCGTCAGCGGCGCGCTGGGCCACCGCTTGGAACGTGCCGATCGGCCGCCCGAACTGCTCGCGCTCGGACACATAGGCCGCGGTCTGTTGCAGCGCTGCTTCGCACACGCCGACTTGCAGCGCGGCCAGCGCGACAAGAACGCGGTCGTGCACCCACGGGTCGAGCGACCCGGTATTGGTAACCAGAGCGGCCGGCTGGCCGTCGGTCGTCACCACGGTCTCGACGCCGGTCGGCGTCTCCAACAACCGGCCGACCAGGACCGCCTCGGCCGCGTCGCCGTACGGCACGGCCACGCCGTCGCCGAGCAACACCGACAGGACCGAGTCACCAGCAACCACGCTCGCCAGTACCTCGTCGGTAGCGGTGCCGAAATGGGCCGCGGCCATCGCCGCGATGACCGTCGGCCACAGCGGTAGCGGCGCAACTACCCGACCCTGTTCCTCAAGGAGTAGCGCGAGCTCGAGCACGCCAAGGCCGCTGCCACCGGCGGCCTCGGGGAGGGCGATGCCGATGAGGTTCGACGTGGCCAGGTCGGCCCACGACGCCCCGCCCGAGAACGCGGCACGCGCTGCTTCGCGCACCGCGGCCTGCTCGTCGGTCAGGTGGAAGTCCATCAGCGCGTTGCCCGCGGGAGGCCGAGGCCGACGGTGGCGACGATGTCGCGTTGCACCTCGTTGACGCCGCCGCCGAACGTGTTGATCTGGGCCCACCGCCCGGCCCGCTCCAGTTCGCCGCGCAGCACCGCGCCGGGCGAACCCATCCGTAGATAGCCGCCGGCACCGACGATGCCGAGCAGCGTCTTGTAGATGTCGACGACCGCCTCGGTGCCGAAGACCTTCACCGACGACGCGTCGGCCGGCGTCAGCGACCCGTCGGCCACCGCGCACGCCATCCGCCAGTTGAGGAGATCCATCGCCGCCAGCTGCGCGTGCGTACGAGCCAGGTCGAGGCGTACCCAATCGCGCGTGATCGCCCCCGTGGTTCGGGCGAAGTCCCGCGTGTCGGCCCACAACCGATGGGCGAGGCCGCCCCACGCGGCCAAGGCGACGCGCTCGTGGTTGAGCTGGCCGGTAATCATCGACCACCCGCCGTTCGCTGCGCCGACGAGATTCGTCACCGGGACGCGCACGTCCTCGTAGTACGTGGCGTTGGTCCGCATCCCGCCGACCGTGTGGATCGGCGTTACCGACACCCCGGGCGTCTCGGTCGGTACCAGCACGATCGAAATGCCCTTGTGCTTCGGGACTTCGGTGTCGGTGCGCACCGCCAGCCAGATCCACTCGGCCTCATGGGCGGCGCTGGTGAAGACTTTGCTGCCGTTGATGACGTATTGGTCGCCATCACGGACCGCACGCGTGCGCAACGCAGCGAGATCGGTACCCGCCTCGGGCTCGCTGTACCCGATCGCGACCATCACGTCGCCGGCGAGGATTCGCGGCAAGAAATAGGCCTTCTGCTCGTCGCTGCCGTACTTCATCAGCATCGGCCCGACGGTGTTGAGCGTGACCATGGGCATCGGCGCGCCGGCGCGCTGCGCCTCGTCGTAGAAGATGAACTGGTCCGTCGCCGGCCGACCCTGCCCGCCGTACTCGACCGGCCACCCGATACCGAGCCAGCCGTCGGCGCCCTGCTTGCGGATCAGCTCGCGGTACAGGTCGCCACCCTCGCCCGGCGCCCCCAGCGCGTAACGGACGTCGTCGGGCAGCATCGCCGCGAAGTAGGCGCGCAGTTCGTCGCGCAGCGCGACCTGCTCAGCGGTTAGGGCGAATCGCATCAGTCGGTGGCGACGGTCTCGGCCGGGCCGAACGACACCTTGAACGACGGGATCGTCGTCGTCATCAGCGCGCGCTTCGGAAGACCGAGCGATCGCAGCTCGTGGGCCAGCTCTCCCGTTCCCAGCGTGAGCCGGGCCCCGCCGAGCCGGGCCCGAAGACCCTTGGTGTCGACGTCCCACTCGGTGCGGCGGAGCACGCCGTCGCACGCGGAATACGTCGGCACCGCGGGCAGGGGCATCGGGAACCACCCGCGCCCAACAGTCAGCTCGACCTGGTCTTCAACGCGACAGGTAGCGCCCTCGATGGCGACGTCAGTGACCCACTTCGGGTACCCCCAGATCGTGCGACCGGCCTCGCAGGTGAATGGCTCGCTCACGGGAAGCCGATGGATATAGGACGCCAGCTTGCCGGTCTTGAGGTCCTTCACCATCAGCGTGAGGCCGAACTCGTTGTACGCGTCGAGGTCGCCCTCCTCGTACTGAACGAAGGCCAGTGACACGAGCCCGGTCGCCTGCAACGGCGCAGGAACGAGTGCTTGGGCCCGCGTCTTGTCGACCCGGTACTGCGCGGCCCATGACCGGGCCTTGCGAATCACGATCGGGAACGTGAGCTCGCGGCCCTGAACGAGCACGGTCATCAGGTAGTGAGGCCCCCGTCGATCGACACGATCGACCCGCTCATGTAGCGCGACGCGGGCGAGGCGAGGAACCCGATGACGCCGGCCACCTCGTCGGCCGTGCAGAAGCCCATGGGCGTGGTCAGCCGGGCCAGGAGCTTCCGAGACCCGTCCTCGGGCGGCATGAACGAACCGAGCAGCGGCGTATCGACGCCGCCGGGTGCGACCGCGTTCACGCGCACGCCGCGCTCGAGGTACTCGAGCGACAACGCGCGCGTCAGCTGCACGACCCCTCCCTTCGACGCGCAGTACGCCGCGCTGTAGGGCTGACCCATGAGGCCGGCGGTCGAGGCCACGTTGACGATCGCCCCACCACCGTCGAGCAGGTGCGGCAGCGTCGCCCGGCACATCAAGAAGGTTCCGGTGAGGTTGACCGCGATCGTCTTGTTCCAGTCGTCGAGGGTGGCCTCGGTCGTGTGCTGGAAGCGACCCACACCGGCCACGTTGCACAACACCGTCGGGCGACCGAGATCGGCGGCGACCTGGGCGACAGCGGCGGCGACGGCGTCCTCGTCGCTGACGTCGCACTGGTAGGGCGCGTCCTTGATGTCGAGTTCAGCGACCGCGAAGCCGTCGGCGGCCAGGCGCGCCGCGGTGGCCTTGCCGATGCCACTCGACGCGCCGGTGACGATCGCGACGTCGGTCACGCCTTGAACCGATCCTGCAACTCGAACTTGAGCACCTTGCCGGTCGCGTTGCGGGGCAACGCGTCCACGTGCTCGAGCTGTTCGGGCAGCTTCTGGGTCATGAGGCCCTGCTCCTTGAGGTAGCCGATCATCTCGGCGAAGGTGATGTCGCCGACCACCACGGCGCAGGCCCGCTCGCCCGAGGCCGGGTCGGGCAGTCCGATCACCGCGGCGTCCGTGACCTTGTCGTGCTGGAACAGCAGGTCCTCGATCTCCTTGGCCGAGATGTTCTCGCCCTTGCGGATGATCACGTCCTTCACTCGTCCCGTGATCGTGAGCCAGCCGCCCTCGTCCTGGGCGCCGAGGTCACCGGTGCGGAACCAGCCGTCCTCGTCGAACGCATCGACGTCGAGCGCGGGGTCGAGATAGCCCTTGAAGACCTGTGGACCCTTGGCCCGCACCTCGCCGTCCACCAGCTTGAGCTGCACGCCCGGGCTCGGGCGGCCCTCGGTGGTCGCCAGCTTGTCGGTCGGATCCTCCACGCTGCACATCGTCAGGATCGGTGCCTCGGTCAGCCCGTACCCGGCGACGATCCCGACCCCGCCCATCTCCTTGACCATGTCGTAATGAAGCTGCGGCGGTTTCGGTGCGCCGCCGCCGGAGAAGGCGCGGATCTTCGGAAACAGCGGCGTGCCCGGCTGCTCGCGCTGCGCCGCGAGGTACGTCTGGTGGAAGAACGTGCCGGCGCCCGCGAGCGTCACCTCGTGCTTCTGGAACAACGGGATCACGACCGCGGGGTCGAAGGCTTCGACGATGTAGTGCGTCATCCCGGTCTCGAGCCCGGCGATCAACAGGTTGCCGCCGCCGATGTGCGTGAACGGGAACACGAAACCGTGGCGATCGTCGGGGCCGAGGTTGAGGCCTTCGATCATGCCCCGGGCGCCGGCGGCGATGGTGGCGTCGGTGTGCTGCGCGCCCTTCGGCTCCGCCGTCGTCCCCGACGAGAAGAAGATCCACCGCGTCGCGTCTTCATCGGTGGGCACCGGCGGAAGCGCGACAGGGTCGCCGGTCGGCAGCTCGCGATCGCAGACCAGCGCGTCGCAGACGCCGATCTCCTTGACCATCCCGGCGTAGTCGAAGCCTCGCCATTCCGAGGGAACGATCATCAACGCCGCGTTCGTCTGACGGAGAACGAAGCCGACTTCCTTGCTGCGGTAGATCGGGAGGATCGGGTTCTGGATCGCGCCCAGTCGGGACAGCGCGCCGACGAGAACGAACGATTCGATCCACGTCGGGAGTTGCCACGACACGTTGACGTCGGGACCGACGCCGTACGGCATCAGTCCCGCGGCCGCCCGCTCGCACGCGACCTTGTAGTCGCCAAAGGTCATCGTGCGGTCCATCTCGTCGACCAACATCAATCCGTCGGGCGTGCGGCTCGCACGGTCCTCGATCAGTTCCCACAACGTCACGGGACCATCACGCCTCTCGCCAGGGCGCCGGACTTGAGGTCGCTGATCGCGAGTTCGACGTCCTCCAACGGGTACGTGCGCGACACGAGCTCGTCGAGCAGTAGCTCGCCGCGCTGGTAGAGGTCGACCATGAGGGGGACGTCGTGGTGCGGCCGGGCCGACCCGTAGCGGCACCCGATGATGCCGCGATCGACGTAGGCGAGATGGTTGATCGGGATGCTGACCTCGGCACCGGGCGGCGGCACGCCGAGGACGACGCACGTCCCACCCCAGTCGAGGGCGTCGACGGCGCGGCGCACGACGGCCGGGTGACCCACGCACTCGAACGCCCAGTCGACCGGCGGGACATCCGTGTCAGCACCCGAGATGAACTCGGTAGCGCCGAACTGACGCGCCAGCGTCTCCTTCTCGGGCAGCAGGTCCACCGCGATGATGCGCGACGCGCCGGCGATGCGCGCGCCCTGGATGACATTGAGCCCGATGCCGCCAATACCGAACACCGCAACGGACTGGCCCGGACGGATCGACGCCCGGTTGAGGGCGGCGCCGACGCCGGTGAGCACACCGCAGCCGATCAGGCAGGCGGCGGTGAACGGAATCTCGTCGGGGATCTTGATCGCCTGCACCGCCTGGACGACCGTGTACTCGGAGAACACCGACGTACCCGCGAAGTTGTACGCCGGCGTACCCCCCACGGTGAACACCTTGCTGATGCGGCCGAGGCTGGCCCGGCATTGGGTCGGAACGCCCCGCGCGCACGCCGAGCAGCGGCCGCAGTTGGCCAGCGTGGTCAGCACGACGTGGTCGCCGGGCTGCACCTCGGTCACCGCGCTGCCGACCGCCTCGACGACGCCGGCGCCCTCATGGCCCAGGACGGCGGGCGGCGGGTACTCGATCACCCGCTCGATGACGCTGAGGTCGCTGTGGCAGAGGCCGGCGGCGCCGATCTTGACCTTCACCTCAGTCGCCCGCGGGTCGCGGACCTCGACGTCCTTGCTGACCTCGATTCCCTGCCCGTTGTAGACGACAGCTTTCACGGCTTCTCCCTGAGGACGTACTTCAGAACTTTCCCGCTCGCGTTGAGCGGCAGCGCGTCGACGACTTCGACCCGGCGCGGCACTTTGTAGTTGGCCATCCGTTCCTTGGCCCACGCGATCAGATCGTCAGGCGCGACCGATTGACCCGGGCGCAACACCACGAACGCACGGCCGACCTCGCCCAAGCGCTCATCGGCCATGCCGACCACCGCGGCCTGACTCACGGCCCGGTGTTGTGTGAGCACCTGCTCGATCTCGGCCGGATAGGCGTTGAAGCCGCCGACGATGTACATGTCCTTCTTGCGATCGGTGATCTTGAGGTAGCCCCGGTCGTCCATCTCGCCGATGTCGCCGGTGTGCAGCCACCCATCGACAACCGTCGCCGCCGTGGCCTCGGGATCGTCGAGGTAGCCGAGCATGACGTTGTAACCCTTGACGAGGATCTCGCCGTCCTCGGCGATGCGCACCTCGGTGTCGGGGATGGCGCGCCCGCTCGTCGTCGCGATCGTCTCGGCGTCGTCATCGGCGCGGCACATCGACACGGTTCCGGTCGACTCGGTGAGGCCGTACGCGGTGATGATCGTCTCGTAGGACAACTCCTCGCGCATCCGGCGGATCATCTCCACCGGGATCACCGCCGCGCCCGTCGCGCACAACCGCAGCGACGAGAGGTCGTAGCTGGCCCGGTCGGGGTGGTCGAGGATCTGCTGGTGCAACGCGGGCGGGCCGGGCAGCATCGTGACCCGTTCGGCGGCAACCTTCTCCATCACGGTCGCCGGGTCGAACACCGCGTGCGGGATCACCGTCGCGCCGCGCATGATCGCGGCGACGAAGCCCGCCTTGTATCCGAACGTGTGGAAGAACGGGTTGACGATCAGGTAGCGGTCGCCGGCGCGCAGGCCCATGAGGCCACTCCACTCCGCGAACACCCGCGTGGTCTGCTCGTGCGTCGTCATGACGCCCTTGGGCTTTCCCGTCGTCCCCGACGTGAAGATCACATCGGACAGGTCGCTCGGCTTGACCTCGGGCAAGTCGACCGGTGCGGCCTCCATGGCGAGGAAGTCGTCGAGCAGTGTGCCGCCGCACATCGCCTGGTAGTCGACGCCGAGGAACTCCCCGACCGTCAGCACCAACTTGGCCCCGCTCTTGTCGACGATGTACTGCGCCTCGTCGGCCTTGAACCGCGTGTTGATGGGAACCAGCACGCCGCCGACGGCCGACACGCCCAGTGCGGCGACGACCCACTGCCACACGTTCGGTGCCCAAATCGCGACGCGGTCCCCCGGCTCGACACCGGAGGCGATCGCGTTGTACGCCGCCTGCTGCGCTCGGTGGCCCATCTCGAAGAACGACAGCCGCACGTCGCCGTCCACCAACGCCTCGGCCTCGCCGTACTGCGTGACCGCGGCGATCGCCATCGCCGGAATCGTCCGCTCAGCCGCTGGGTCGTTCATCTCACCACGGCATCTGGACGCCGCCGTTGGGGCGGAGGATCTGGCCCGTCATGAAGCTGGACGCGTCGGAGGCGAGGAACACGATGGCGTGGGCGATGTCGTCGGGCTGACCGGTCCGGCGGATCGGCTGCATCTTGCTCATCATTTCCTTCATCGCTTCGAAGTCGTCATTGGCTGCGGTCATCGGCGTCTCGATCCAACCGGGCGCCACGACGTTCACGCGCACGCCGTTACGGCCGACCTCCGTCGCCAGGTTGCGAGTGAGCTGGACGACGGCCGCCTTGCTCATCGCGTAGGCGCACGTGCCGGACGCCCCGGTGTCGATCGCACCCGACGCCACGTTGATGATGCTGCCGCCGCCGCTGTCGATCATCGCCCGGGCGCCGGCCTGGCAGCAGTAGAGCGTGCCCTTCAGGTTGACGGCGAAGATGCGGTCGAGCGCCTCGTCGGTGAGTGACAGCACGTCACCGCGCGCGTAGACGCCGGCCACGTTGGCCAGGATGTCGAGGCCGCCATGCTGGGCGACGGTGTCGGCCACCAGCGCGTCGACCGCATCGCGGTTGGAGATGTCAACGCCGGTCGCGATATCCGCACCGACCACCGTGGCTCCGCCCGCTTCCAGCAAACCCACTGTCGCCGCGCCGATCCCGCTCGCGGCGCCGGTGACGATGGCGACCTTGCCGTCGAGGTCACTGGTCACGCCGGCGGCTTCCCGTGAATTGCCTTGGTTACCCGGCCGGTCGCCTCGGTGACGCGCGCGGCGAGCTCGGGCACCTGTTCAGCGCGCAGCTCGTGACGGAAGCCCATGAGGTTGAGTGACAACGCCACCCGGCCGTCGGGGCCGAACACCGGCGCGGCGACGTGGCTGAGCCGGTAGCTGGCCGAGTGCTCCAACTCCAGCAGCACGTACTCGTTGTGGCCGAGCTCGTTGAACGCCCGCCGCCGGTCGCCCTCGGGCGTCATCAGCCCACGGGCGGCCGGGACCTCGAGGCCCAGCGAGTAGCCGCGCTGCCGCACGGTCACGACCACGTCCCGGAATCGCTGCAACTCATCCTCGGTCGCATTGGGACCCAGGCGGCGCAGCCATTCGTCGATCTCATCCGGCGACGACCACGCCACGAACACCGTTCCGAGCGGCGGCACCAGCGGCAATCGCGCGCCGACCTGGATGTGTAGGCCGAACGGCTGCGGATCGCCCGACGCGGCGAGGAACACGATCTCCTCGCCGATCGCCGCGCTGGCGATGCAGCGCACGCCGATCTCGTCGGCCAGCGCCTGCATCTCGCCGCGGGCGAAGTCGACGACCTCGTACTGGCGGACGGCGGCGGCGTTGCCGACCGCGATCACCGCGGGTCCGAGCGTGAATGTCTTGTCGACCGGATGACGCAGCACGTAGCCGGCGTCGGTGAGCGCGGTGAGCATGGCGTGGGCGGTCGCCTTGTTGAGATCGAGGCGCCGGGCCAGCTCCGACAACGACCACGGGTCGTCGGGGTGGAGCGACATGAAGTTGAGCAGGGCGACCGTACGGTCGACCGCGGGAGCGGGGCGCGCCACTCGACCCCCTACTGACCGGGCATCGGGTACGGGAACTTGGCCGCGACGCCGCCGTCGACGATGAGCGTCTGGCCGGTGACGTACCCGGCGAGATCCGACATGAAGAACAGCAGCGGTCCGGCGATGTCAGCCGGGAGGGCGACGCGCCGCAGGGGCGTGTTGTCCTCGTTGCGCTTCTTGCCCGCCTCGTCGATGTATGACGACACCCGCGGGGTCCAGACCATGCCCGGCGCCACCGCGTTGACGCGGATGTTGTCGCGACCGTGCTCCACCGCGGCCGACTTCACCAGCGCGATCAGCCCGGCTTTGGCCGCGCCGTACGCCGCATGCATGGGTGCCGCGGTGATGCCCGACACCGACGCCACGAACACCATGGCCCCGCCGCCGGTCTCCTTCATCGCCGCGACACCGAGCTGCATGGCGAGGAATGCGTGCCGCAACACGATGTCGAAGTGCCAGTTCCAGTTGTCGTCGTCGACGTCGGCGAACGACGCGTAGCGGGCCATGCCCACGATGTCGACGACACCGTCGATGCGACCAAGCGCGTCACGCGCGTCGGCGAACAGTTGCGTCGCCGACTCGCGTTTCGTCGCGTCACCCGACCACGCAGTACCGCCGACTTCCTTGGCGACGTCGGTGGCCAGGTCCTCGTCGAGATCGACGCAGAACGTCGAGGCGCCGACTTGGGCAAGCGCGTGGGTCACCTGGCGGCCGATGCCCTGGCCGGCGCCGATGACGACGATGCCCTTGCCGTCGAGGCGCAACCGTCCCGGGTAGTCGGGAACCTCGGAGTCGTCGCTCCTAGTCAATGATGCCGGACGCCTTCTCGAGGTAGTCAGGGCTCGTGTCGGTCGACGGGAACACGCGCGCCTCGACCTCGACCTCGCGCTTGGCCAGCTCGGGGATGATCTCCTTGCCGAGCAGCTCGATGTTCTTCATCACCGCTTCGTGCGACAGGTGGCCGAACTGGCTGTAACAGATGAGCTGGTCGACGCCGAGCTCCTGGTACTTGAGCATCTTCTCGAGGCACTGCTCGGGGTCACCCACGATGATCATGTCGGCGTCGCTGAACACCTGGGGCTTGAGGCTGCCTTCGGCCTGCGCGCGCAGCAGCGGGAAGATCGCGTCGTGCTCCTCCTGCGACATGTGCGGCAGTTCCCACTCGATGGTGAACTCGGCCAGGTTCTTGTACCACCACCACACCGAGTCCCAGATCCCGTTCTCCTCGGCCTGGGCCATCGAGTCGGCACAGTGCACAAGGGTGTAGGCGGCGACCTTGTTCGTCGTCACGCGGGTGATCGGCTTGGGCGTCATGGCCGCGTCGCGGTATTGCTGGATGTGCTTGGCCATCTTCTGGATGGGCTGCATGATCGAGAAGCTCAAGAGGCCGAGGCCGAGCGAGCCGGCGACCGCGGCGCTGCCGTCGGACGTAGCCGCCATCCAGCACGGGGGATGCGGATCCTGCACCGGCTTGGGCGTAACCATGCGGCGCGGGAACTCGAGGTACTTGCCGTGGAACTCGAAGTATTCGCTCTCCCACATCCCGACGACGGCCTGGATGGCTTCCTGCCACTGGTCGCGTGACGCATCCCGGTCGACGCCGAACGCGGTCTGCTCCATCGGCGTCGAGCGGCCGGTGCCCCACTCGACTCGCCCGCCGCTGAGGATGTCGGCGGTGGCGACCTTCTCGGCCACGCGCATGGGGGGCGTGAACGCGTGCGGCATCAGGGTGACGCCGAAACCGAGCCGGATGTTCTCGGTGCACTGGCTCAGCGCGCCGATGATGACCTCGGGCGCCGGCGAGTGACTGCGGCCCTCGCGGAAGTGGTGCTCGACGTGCCACGTCGTGTGGAAGCCGAGCTTGTCGGCCAGCTTGATCTGCTCGATCGTCTCCTTGTAGGCCCGCTGCTCGGCGATGCGCTGGCCGTACGGATGGGGACCGTCATTCCACGGCTTGGGGACGTCGATCTCGTAGAGCAGGTCGAGCTTCACCGGCTGGGCTCCTCGTTCTATGTGTTTGCACTGACAAACGTCAAATCGCAATGCCAAACGCAACCTAGAACAGGTTCCCGTTTCCGTCAATGCTTTCTGCGCGCCTCCGGCGCAACGGATACTTAGTTGCCGGTGATGGTGTCGATGGCGCCGAACAGCTCCTCGAGTCGGGCCAGGTCGCCGTCGCTCAGGGCCGGCCCCAGGAGCGACGCCACGTTGGCCTCGAGGTGAGCGACCTTGCCGGTGCCGGTGAGGACGACGTCGGTTCCCGGCTCATGGCGGGCGAACCGGTAGGCGGCGTCGACGACGTTGTCCAAGAAGGCGAGGGCGTCGTCGGGATGCCCGACCGACGCCAGCACGCGCGCCAACTCGTCGGGCTGGCTCAGCGCCTTGCGCACCGCGAACATCACCAACACCGCCACGTCCTGCGCCGTCGTCAACGTGAACACGCGATCGCGGGCCGACGGGTTGAGCAACGAGAAGCCGACCATCACGACGTCCCATACGCCGTCGGCCAAGGCGACCGGCAGCATCGCGTGACCCGGGTCGTCGCCAAACCGTTCGCTGATGGCGAGGAACCGCAGTTTTCCGGCGTCGCGCAGGGCGAGAAGCTCGGCGACCGCGTCCTCCCCCACCCGGGCGTATTGCTCGGCGGTCACGCCATGCAGGAAGAACACGTCGACGTAGTCGGTCTGTAGCCGCGCCAGGCTCCGGTCGAGGGAGGCGTGCAGCGAGTCGCCGGTGTCGAGGAGCGCCTTGGTCGACAGCACGACGCCGTCGCGCCGCCCCTTCAGGGCACGACCGACGATCTCCTCGGTGCCGTAGGCACGCGCGGTGTCGACGACATTGATGCCGAGGTCGAGCGCCCGCTGCACGACGGCGACCGACTCGTCTTCGGTCGCGCCGTATGTCTGCCCGAGCCGGCTGTGGCCTCCGCAGCCCAGCCCCACCACGCTCACGTCCAGACCAGTGCGCCCCAATCTGATGATGTCCAAAGGAATCTCCCGCGTCTTCGCCGAATTATTCGCCAAATCTCGCGTGCATCGCGTGGTAGCAAGCTGAGCGCCCTTGGGGGGCGAAGGGGGCCGGGGGACCGTGGAACGCCATCTGGAGCGTCGGTCGGCGAGAGCAAGCGTGGCGCTGGCAGTCGCGCTGACAGTCGGTGTGAGCGCGTTAGTCGCGCTGCCACGACCGGCAGTCGCCACTCCGCGACGCAGGGCTATCGACCTCCCGGCGGCGCCGTCAGCTAAGCCGAACGCAGTGGAGTCGGTCGTGCCTCTCGGCGACTTCAGCCCGCTAGGCCTGCCCGGCATCGCCCTTCCGACGCCGCGAGGTTTCGACGCGCTGCGATCGACCGAGATCGAAACGCTGGGCACCGCGACACGCCGTGTCTTCCTGAACCCTGACGGGTCCAAGACGATCAACGCCTACGCGCAGCCCGTTCGCATGCAACGAGGCGGCAAGTGGGTCGACATCGACCTCGCGCTCGTTAAGGAGCCCGACGGCGGCGCTCGCCCCGAAGCAGCTCCGGTCGATGCACACGTGGGGAGCAACGCGTCGGGACCGGTGGGCCGCGTCGGCGTCCCCGGTGGTGCGATCACCCTCCGCCATCCCGATGCCAGTGCAGTGGCGGGCGAGGTCAAGGGCGGTTCAGTCGTCTTCGCCAAGGCCCTGCCCGGCGACCGTGACATCGAGGTCCGGCCAACCGTCGGTGGCTTCGAAGAGATCATCGTGCTGCCAACAACCGAGGCCGCGGGCGCCTACCAGGTGCGGCTTGACGCGCCACCCGGGGCGACCGCTCGCCAGGAGGGCGACCGCGTTGTCGTTGTTGGCGGCGACCAAACGCGGCTTGCGACGTTCAAGGGCGGCGTGGCAGTCGACGCCAACGACGCGAGCACGCCGGTGCGGACGCGGCTCGTCGGATCGGCGGCCGACGGCATCGCCGTGGAAGTGTCGATCGACGATGCCTGGCTGCACGACGCGGCCCGGCGGGCGCCGGTGAGGATCGACCCGACGGTCACTCGAGAAGCTATGAACCCTGGCGGGCTCCTGTATATCGGCGACGACGGCAATTCGTACCCCTACAGCAGCGTGCTGGACGTCGGCCGCCAGCCGGGAGGACCCGCGTTTCGCGCCCTCGCCCACTTCGACTTCTTCGGCATCGCGGCGCAGCCCGGGGTTCAGGTCTTCAACGCGACTTTCGAAGCGTTCAATTTCGACTCCGGCTCTTGTGACTACCGAGACGTCGCCGTCTACGGGTTGGGCGGTCCCTTCAACGACGCATCGACCCACTGGAACGACCAGCCTGGCCTCGACGGCCAGGGCGCGTACGACATCTCCACCTTTGCCGACGGAGACGACCCGGACTGCGACGCGCCAGCGTGGGAGCAATTCGATGTCACCGCGCTGGCCCAGCGCTGGCTCGACACCTCGGCTCCGAACTACGGACTCGAGCTGCGATCAACCAACGAAGGCGACCCGGCTGGGTATCGCCGCTTCTCGGGCTACGTGACGAACCAAACCCCACACGTCAACGTGACCTACAACACCCCGCCGAACCCCCCGCTCCCAATTAGCCCGGCCGATGGCACAGTCTTCACGAACTCGACCACGCCCACGCTCAGCGCGACGAGTGCCTCAGATCCTGACGGCGATTCGAACATCAAGTACCTGTTCCGCATCGCATCCGGACCCGACGCCGACACGGGCGCCGTCGTGGAATCGGGGATCATCCCGACCACAACCTGGACGCCGCCGGTCGGCGCGCTCCAAGACGGCGGCACCTACTACTGGCACGCCTTCTCGTGGGATGGCAGCCAGTACAGCACAACGACCTGGGCCCGCCGGATGGTCATCAACCAGCGGCTCGGCACCGCGAACCCGAGCCCGCAGGACACCGTTGGGCCGGTGTCGGTCAACCTGGCCACCGGCAACCTCGCCTTCACGTTGGCGTCGCCGTCGTTCCCAGCGACCGGCGGGTCGGCCGGAGTCTCGTTCTCCTACAACTCGCTTCCCGTAGTCCGGAACCGCAACGGACTGAGCGCGCAGTACTTCAACGACAACGGTGACAACGCGTTCGGGCCGACGGACGATCTCGTCCTCACGCGTCTCGATTCCCAAGTCCAGTTCAACTGGGGCCTCGGCTCCCCATCACCCGCGGTCAACGCCGACCACTTTCTCGCCCGCTGGACGGGCTCGATCACCGTCCCGTCCACCCAAGGGGGCTTCTACTACTTCGCCGCCGATCACGACGACGGTGTGCGCATCTGGGTCAAGAACACCCTGGTGTTCGACCGCTGGGGGATCATCGCTGAGAACCGGAACTATGGATACTCGACGCCGATCTTCATGCAGGCGGGCGAGACGGCGGCGATCCGCGTCGAGCACATGGAGAACGCAGGCGCTGCGGGGGTCACGCTGCGCGTCAACGGCAACGGCGTCAACGACGCCGTCGTACCCGCCGGTTGGTTGACGCCGGACGACCGGACAATGCCGCTTGGCTGGTCGATGTCCGCCGACGGCGACGGCGACGCCTCGTTCACTTCGGCGCGCGTGTCCGAGGGCGGTGTCACGTTCGTCGAACCGGACGGCACACCCCACGCGTACACCTGGACTGGCAGCGGCTGGACACCGCCCGCGGGCGAGAACGGCGTCGTGACGCGGCTGACGACCGGCGGGGTGCGCTTCGAGAGTGACGACGGCCGCAGCTATACGTTCGGTCTCGACGGCGGCCTCACCCAGATCGACTCAGCCATCGATGACCGCGCACCGGCGTCGCTCCGCTACGCGTGGACGGGGACGCCGTTGCGCCTGACAACGATCACTGATCCGGTCACCGGCCGGAACGTCACGCTCGACTACGGCGGACGCGCGACGTGCGCGCATCCCGGGAACTTCGCGGCAACGCCGTCGGGCATGCTGTGCCAGGTCAACTACTGGGACGGCAGCGACACTCGTCTCTACTACAACGCGTCAGGCCAGCTCGTCCGGATTGTCGACCCGGGCGGTAGTGAGCCTGAGGTGACCGACATCGGGTATGCGGCCGACGGGCGCGTTGCCCGGCTGCGCGATCCGCTGGCAGCCGACGCGGTGGCGAATGGTCGGCCGGACGACAACTCCACCTACACCGAGATCACGTATCTCAACGACGCGGTCAGCGCGGTCGCCCAGCCGGCGCCGAACGCGGCGCTGCCCACCCAGCGGCCGACCCATCGCTATTCGTATTCGGTCAATGGCACGCAAACCGACGTCACCCTCGACGGCCAGACCTGGCCGAACAACTTCTGGCGCCGCGTTGGCATCGACGCCGCGGGTCGCGAGATCTCCGACACGGACGCGGCCAACGTCACGACCACTAGCGCGTGGGATGTGTCCGACCGCATGACGAAGAGCGTCGACAGCGCCGGCTTCGTCTCGACCAAGGTCTACGACGCGCACAAGTGGCTGACCGATGAGTACGGCCCCGCGCCGAGCAACTGCTTTCTCTCGAACGGCCGGCCAGCATCGTGTGGCATCACGGTGCCTCATACGAACCACGCCTACGACGAAGGTCTCGTCGGCCTCGCGGCGGCATACTGGCCGAACACGAGCTTGTCCGGCGCTCCGCTCGCCCACCGCAACGGCACGGCCGATAATCCTGCCGGGGACCTCTGGTTCGACTGGGGCACCGGCCAGCCCGCCGGCCTGAGCGCCGGCGACAACTGGTCGGGCCGGTACACAGGTGAGCTGCTGTTTCCGGCACAGGGCACGTACACCTTGCGGTTCCGAACCGATGACGGCGTTCGCTTGTGGATCGACGACAAGCTGGTCGTCGACGAATGGTCGGACCACGCGTCGACGTGGACCGTCGACAAGACATTCGCTACCTCGGCACCCAACACCACACACCGCGTACGCGTCGAATATTTCGAGCATGGCGGCGGCGCCGGCCTCCAGTTCTATTGGGTGCCGCCCGGCGCTAGCCAGCAGGTTGCCGTCCCGGGCGCGAACATGCACCCGCTGTACGGACTGGCGACGTCGACCGACGACGACGGCCAGAAGGTCAGCACCGTGTACGCCGAGCCGGAGTTGGGCCTGGCCACCGCAACGGTGAAGGACCCGGCGGGGCTCAACCTGCGGTCGACGACGACGTACGAGCCGGGCGGCGCTGGCCGCTACTACCGTCCGATCTCGCGATCCCTGCCTCGTGCGGCAGGAGGCGGGTACACGACAGCCGTTGGCGCCGACAATCCGGCGGCGTACTGGCGACTCGGCGAGGCGAGTGGGACGGCGGCGGCCGATGCTTCGGGTCACGGCCTCACGGGCACCTACGTCGCGCCGACCACCCTTGGCGCGGCAGGTGCGGTGGGCGACGGCAACACCGCGGTGTCGCTCAGCGGCGGTTATGTCTCCACCCCGTACACGCAGTCGGCGGTGAGCGCCTATAGCGCCGAAGCATGGGTGAAGACGACAGACCCCGGCCTCAACAAGGCCATCATCCAGGATCGTGGGACCGGAGCCGGCAAGAGCCTCACGCTGAGTCTGGGCGGCGCGCCAGGTACCGCGGCCGCGTACAACGCGCTCACACCGACGCGGATTCTCGACACGCGCCCGGGTGAGCTCGACTCGGACGGATTCAACGCGCCCCTGGGGCAGGGTCAGACTATTGACGTCCCTGTTCTCGGCCTCGCCGGCGTGCCGGCGAACGGCGTCGACGCGGTCGTCCTCACCGTGACCGCGATCGCACCTAGCGCAGACGGCTACCTCCAGGTCTATTCGACTGGCCATCCGCCGGCAGCCAACGTTTCGACGTTGAACTTCGGTGCGGGCCGCACCACCGCCAATGCCGTCATCGCCAAGGTCGGCGACAACGGCAAGGTGTCCGTCTACAACGCATGGGGCACTACCAACGTCGTCTACGACGTGTCCGGCTTCTTCATGACGGGCTCGGCTCTGCACGCCGTGGCGCCTGTTCGCATACTTGACACGCGTCCTGGTGAGCTGGACTCCGATGGCTTCAATGCCGCGGTAGGCCCAGGCCAGACGATCGACGTGCCGGTCCTTGGGCTCGGCGGCGTGCCCGCGACTGGCGTGGACACTGTGGTGTTGAACGTCACCGCCGTGGGTCCGAGCGCGCCCGGATTCCTCTCCGTTTTCCCGACGGGCTCTGCGCCGACGACAGGCGCGTCAACACTCAACTTCAGCGCAGGGGAAAATGAAGCGAACCTGGTGCTGGCCAAGGTCGGTGCCAACGGCAAGGTGTCGGTACACAATGAGAACGGCACCACGCACGTCCTCTATGACGTCTCGGGGTACTTCGCAACAGGGTCGGCGTACACCTCGTCGACGCCGACACGGATCCTCGACACGCGTCCGGGAGTCCTCGACTCGGACGGGTTCAACCAACCTGTGTTGGGCGGCCAGACGATCGACGTCCCCGTCCTCGGCCGCGGCGGCGTGCCGGCCACCGGGGTCGACGCCGTGGTACTGAACGTGACCGCGGCGAACACGACCGCGGCCGGCTTCCTTCAGGTGTTCCCGACCGGCCGCGGCCCCGGGTCCACGTCGACCGTCAACTTCGGCGGGGGCGAGGCGCGGGCGGACTTGGTGGTAGCGAAAGTGGGCGATGGCGGCAAGGTGTCGGTCTTCAACGCGACCGGCTCCGCCGACGTCATCTATGACGTGATGGGGTACTTCCCGGTTGGTCCCCGTTCGGGCGACGTGGCGTTTGGCGTCGACACCGACAACGTGTTTGCTGGCGTCTACACCACGCAGGCGATCGATGATGGCCAGTGGCACCACGTCGTCGGTACGTGGTCAGCGCCGCCGGGAACCCCAGTGAGCCCGAGCCAGTTCCGCATCTATCTCGACGGCGCGCTGGCACCGACAGGCACGTCGGTTATCGGCACACCGCCGGTGTCACCGTTGACCGGTCTCGGCGGGATGCGGCTTGGTCAATCGGACCCGTGGGCAACGACATTGGCGGGCTCGCTCGACGATGTCGCCGTCTATGCGTCGGCGCTCAGCCCGGCGGCGGTGGCTAGTCATCACGACGCCACGGTCACATCGTCGGCGGCCGAAACCTATGAGTACTACCCGGCGTCGGGCGCGGGCTCCTCGGTCGACAACCCGTGCACTGGTCCGGTCGAGTCGATCTACCAGGGCGCCTCGCTGTACCGCACGACCGCTCCCGATCCCGATGGATCAGGGCCGCAGGCGTCGATCGTGACCGAACAGATCTACAACACCGCCGGGCGGGTGCTGGCGTCGCGCATTGTCGGCGACGCCGCATGGTCGTGCACGACGTACGACGGCCGCGGCCGCGTCGTCACCGAGAAGGACTCGTCGGGCAAGACGACCACCTACACCTACACAAACCCGCTCGCGGTGGCGACGACGTTCGTCGACTCATCGGGCGGGGCTCGATTGACGATCGACGCGGTGGACATCCTCGGTCGCTCGACGACATACACCGACGAGCAGGGCACGATCACGAGTTCCACCTACGACCTCGTCGGCCGACTCGCAGCGACGACCCGAAAGTTCCCCGGCCTACCCGACGCACCGCTGACGACCACCGGCTACAGCGCCGATGATCGCGTTGCGACGTTCACCGATTACAGCGGCGGACCGGCGCGGACGACCTCGTACGGCTACGACGCGGCGGGACGGCCCACTACGACGACGCGGCCGAACGGCGTGGTGTCGACCGCGACGTACGAGCCGCAGCATGGCTACGCCGACGGCGTGTCCCATACCAAGGCCGGGTCGTCGCTATCGGACTGGCACTACACACGAACTGTCTCCGGCGATGTTGCGTCGGAGACGGGCAATGGCCGCGTCCGCAACTTCGGCTACGACGCTACGGGCCGGCTGACGTCGGTGACCCAAGGGCCGACGACGCGGCGCTATGCGTACGACGCCAACTCCAACCGCTGCGGCCTCGCCGCCGCTTGCGACGGCGCGTGGAGCTACGACGCGGCGGACCGCATCACCGCGTCGCCATACGCCACCGGCTACACCTACGACGCGCACGGCAACGTCGTGCAGGCGTCCCTGGGGGGTGCCGCCCCGCCGGTCAACCTCAGCGACCAGTTCGCCATGTCGACGAGCGGTCACAGCACGCCGATCACCGTTCGCTCCGACGGGACGCTGAACGCCGCGCTGGATTGGAGCGGCAACGCCCACTCGGCCGAAACCTCGACCGGCGCGTTGGCCGCGAGCGGCGCGACATCGCGCGACGTCGTCCTCGGCAGCCTGGGCTTGGTCAAGTCCGAACTCGGCTGGACCGCGAGCGCGCACAACGTCGCCATCACCGGTGGCACCGGCAGTATCACCGCCGGGGGCACCGGTGGCTCAGGCGCCACGGGCGGGACCGGCCCGGCCCACACCTTCAACGTCACGACCCCGGGCACCATCCACGCCGGGGTCGACTGGGCGGCGGCGAGAACCTCGCAGACCTTCGGGGGCAGCGTGGCCAAGTCCAGCTCCGTCGACTGGCCGGTGACGGTGTCGGCGAATGGTGCGCTCAACGCGCACCTGACGTGGACCGCCAGCGTGAACCTGAACGTGTGCCTGGTCAGCCCCGCCGGCGTCGAGCTGTACTGCACGACCACCACCTCGACGTCGGTCAAGGTCGACGACATCGCGAACTACGCCGTGTCGGGGACCTATCCGGCCGGGTCCGGCTACAAGCTGCGGGTCAAGAACACGAACCTCCTCCAGGCGAGCCCCTACACCCTCACCAGCGACTGGCCGGTCACTGCCAACGTCAATCTGGACCTGTACAACCCGGCGGGCACCAAGGTGTTCTCGGCGGCGTCGACAACGGCCAAGCCCGAAAGCTTGAGCTTCGTCGTGACCGGCACCGGCACCAGCCCGACGGGGATCTACACGTTGAAGGCGACGTCGACCGACCACAGCGCCGGCTACACGATCACCGGCGACTACCCGGTGTCGGCCTACGCCAACCTGACCTACAACATCAAGAACGCGAGCGGGACTGTCCTTCAGACCGCGAGCGGGACCTCCGGCTTCATGACGCTGCGCCACCCCGCTAGCGCGGCGGGTACGTACACAATCGAGGTCGTCAACAACTCGCCGGACGTCGCGGTGCCGTCTTACACCCTCGCGAGCTGGGTCACCGATCAGCGCCTCGACAGTTGGTCGGCCTCGGTCGGCGCCGGCGCCACCGCGACGAATGCGGTCACCGCGAACAGCGGCGGCCACTTTTCCTCGACGTTGACGTGGCCAATCGGCGCGCACAACGTCGCCATCACCGGTGGCACCGGCAG
>Ga0075428_100000186_pt1 | contig 58516 bp, 54 predicted proteins | sample RhiMetdeltSRZDD2_FD_75291 | JGI IMG/M metagenome (GOLD analysis project Ga0075428, IMG submission 75291) | Populus rhizosphere microbial communities from Tennessee, USA - Rhizosphere MetaG P. deltoides SRZDD2 | ecosystem: Host-associated > Plants > Roots > Rhizosphere > Soil | place: USA... | reverse complement strand
TGCGTGCTCGGCGACGCGTCAACGGTGTTGGTGCCCGGGACGACGCGACCGCTGAGGTCCTGGTGCGTTCCGTGCACGCCGGTGTCGATGACGTAGGCCTTCACACTCGCGGCTCCGGTGTCGTACGAGTACGTGCCGGACAGCGGCCGCGTGCGCTGGTCGATGCGGTCAAGGCCCCACGGCGCCGAGGTCTGCGTCGCCGCGACACTCATGATGCTGTCGCGTTCAACGCCGGTGACGCCGGGCAGCGCGCGGAGCGCCGGGCCGAGCGCCGACGGCAGCTCGACGACGAAACCCTTCAGCGCGTATTGGTACACGCGGACGACCTTGCCCTGGCCGAGCTGGCCGACGAGCGCGTTGGCCGTCGCCGACACATCGCCCACTTGATCCTGCAGGGTGACGATGAAGCGGGTGGACCCGCCGCCGACTTGGGCGAGGGCCCGCGGCGTCCAGGTGAGGATGGCAAGGGCCGCGACCAGTGGAGCGGCGGCTCGGATAATGCGTCGGCGCATTGGCGTCTCCCAGCTCGTGGGTAGGGCGACCGACTATCCCCAGATTCGTGCAGCGGCCCAGTCTCAGGTGCCTGAGATATTAGGCGGGCTACGTTCGTCGCGTGACGGGGCGGGCGACTCGTGTAGCTGAACGGTTGCGAGGCCGGGCGGTGGTGCGGGACGCCGAGGAAGAGCGGGCCTCCTCGCACCTCGAACTGTTCTTCGACCTCACGTTCGTCGTCGGCATCAGCCGAGCGGCCGAGGGCCTGCAGCACGAGCTCACCGCTGGTCACGCGGCGTCGGGCGCCGTCGGGTTCATCGGCGCGTTCTTCGCCATCTGGTGGGCGTGGATGAACTTCACGTGGTTCGCCTCGGCCCATGACTCCGACGACGTCGCCTACCGACTGCTCACCCTCGTCCAGATGGCCGGCGTCCTCGTCCTTGCCGCGGGGATCACCCGCGCCGTGGAGGACCGGCAGTTCGCCATCGCCACGGTCGGCTACGCGGTGATGCGCGCCGGCCTCGTGTGCAACTGGTTGCGTGTGGCCCGCGACCAACCAGACACGCGCACCCGCGCCCTGCGGTACGCGGGCGGGACGTCGATCCTCCAGGTGCTGTGGCTGTTGCGCTTGGCCACGCCCGACTCGTGGACCGCGGTGACCTTCGCCGTCCTGGGCATCGCCGAACTGCTCGTGCCGATGTGGGCCGAGCGCGCCGCCGGCCAGCCGCTGTTCAACCCGGTGCACATCGAAGAGCGCTACGGCCTGTTCACGATCATCCTCTTGGGCGAGTCGATCCTCGCGGCGACCGTCGGCTTTCAAGCGGTACTCGACGAGAACGGCTTCACCGCCGCGCTGCTCACCGTCGGACTCAGCGGTCTCGTCCTCGCCTTTGCCGCGTGGTGGTTGTACTTCGACCATCCCGGCCACCTGACCCCGACACCGGAGCAGGCGTTCCGATGGGGATACGGCCACGTCGTCGTCTTCATATCGCTCGCCGCGCTGGGTGCCGGGGTGCACGTCGCCGCCGAGTCGATCATCGGCCACGAACACGACCGCTCCGCCGCTCTCGCGGTGGCGACACCGGCCGCCGGCTTCCTACTGGGCCTCGCCCTCGTCATGCTCATCACCGGAACCCCGGCGATCAGCCGTCGCGTTCTGCCGAAGTTGATCGGCGCCGCCGCGCTATTGCTCGTCGGCGTGGTCGCCTCGCCGACCACGGTCGTCGTGGCGTCGGCGGCGATCGTCGCCGGGCTGGCGACGCTGATGGTGCTTGCGGGGCCGGAGACCCAAGCCGAGTAGGTTCGATCGCTGCATGGACCTCCTCCTCGTGCGTCACGCCGAGCCGGTGCGTATCGAGAACGCCGAAGGCCCCGCCGACCCGCCGCTGAGCGAACGTGGTGTCCGCCAAGCGGCCCTCGCCGCCGGGTGGCTCGCCGGCGAGCGGCTCGACGCGATCTGGGCCAGCCCCATGCGCCGCGCCCGCCAGACCGCGGAAGCCATCGCAATCGCCCACGGCCTCGACGTCAACATCGACGACGAACTGGCCGAGTTCGATCGCGACGCCGTGAGCTACATCCCGTTCGAGGAGCTACGGGCGACGCGCGACGAGCGCTACAAAGCAATGGTCGAGGACCGGCTGCAGGACCTCGAGGTCGACGCGGTCGCGTTTCAAGAGGGCGTCGTGCGCGCCGTCGAGCGCGTCATCGACGCCAACCCCGGCGGCAAGATCGCCGTGGTCTGCCACGGCGGCGTGATCAACGCCTACACGGCGCACATCGCCGAGGTCCCGAAACTCCTGTGGTTCGAGCCGGGCTACACGAGCATCAACCGCGTCGCCGCGTCGCGCGCCGGCCACCGCACGGTGATTGGGCTCAACGAAGTCGCGCACCTGCGCAACGTCGACCTCTAGCCGAACGTCTCGACCACCACGTCGCCGCCCAGGCCGCGAACCGCGCCCCGGGCCCGCTCGAGCGAATCATCGTCGGTGACGACCGCGGCCACCGCCCCGCCCGAGCCGGCTGAGTTGGGAACGAGCCCGGCGTCGGTGACGGCGGCGGCCAGGGTGTCATGGGCGGCTGACAGCGGCGCGACCGTCGATCGGACCGCGGCCGACTCCCCCATCACCGTCGCCAGGGCCGTCGCGTCGCCAGCGGCCAACGCGCCCGCGGCGCGCCGCGCCAGGGCGGCCAGCTCGTCCATTCGCGGCGGCTCGCTGGCGCGGAGGTCGCGGTGGTACTCGTCGGAACTGGCGCCGGCGGCTTCGCACCACGCGACCGCGATGCGGACAGGGCGCGCCGGCCGGACGACCGTGACCCGCTCGGTGGCGGCCATGTCCACGAGCACCGGCGCCGCGAACGCTTGGGTGGCCCGGTCCTGCAAGCCGGCCACCATTCCCAGCTCCTCGACCTCGACCGCGAGGGCCAGGAGGGCAAGGTCGAGGGCGTCGAGTTCCGCTCCCGCCCGCGCCGCCAACGCCCGCAGCGTGGCGACGACGATCGCGCTCGAGCCGGCCAACCCGACGGCGAACGGTATATCGCTCGACCACCGCAACTGGAACGGTGCGTCGGTCGCCGGCGCACGACGGATCGCGGCGGCGACAAGGTCGCGCCCCCGCTCATCGCCGACGATGGTGGTCGCCGGCGCGTCACGCACGTCAACGCGCGCGGTGAACGACGTCACCGGGACCGCCAGCACCGCACCGCCGTATAGATCAGACGGGTTGCCAGCCAGCGCGGCCCGAGCCGGCGCGGTGGCGACGATCGGCGGCGGCACGGCGACAGCATGGCTGGTTGAATGCCGCCGGTGGATACCCTCACCATCAACCGCGACGACCCCGCCGCGATCCGGATCGGGTTCGGTGAGCCGGACTGGCTGGGCCCGCTTGCGTTCTCGTCGCCCGACGCCGCCGTGTCCGGCACGCTCGAACAGCTGAGCGACTCGGTCGCGCTGCTCGGCGTGACCGCCAGCACCGCGGTGACGGGTATGGCGACTGGCAATTTCGCCACGCCCAGCGCGGCGTGGTCCTTCGCACCGGCCGAGCGGCTCGCCGGCGGGGTACCCGACGGGACCATCGGGTTCGGGTTCCAGTACACCGAGTTCGCCATGCCGACGCTCACCGACGCGTCGCTCCAGGGCTGGTTCCTGTTTCCGATGCGACCCGCGCTGGTGCTGCCGATGATGCTGATCGCGCCCGACAGCCGCACGCTGCTGCTCGCGCCGCACGAGGGCTTCCACGAGCAGGTGCTGGCGGTGGAGGGCGGCCTGCGCTGGGGATGGCATGGCGATCTCGACGCCGCACCGGCGAGCTTCGCCACGAAGCTGGCGATCGTCGCCGGCGCCAGCCCGCGCGCCTGTCTCGACGCGTGGGGCGCCGAGCTGCAAGCGCGGCACGCGACGGTGCGACCCGGGCGCTACGCCGACGATCTCAACCAGCGGCCGTCGTACTGGACGGACAACGGCGCCGCGTATTGGTACAAGACCGAGCCCGGCCACACGGTGCCCGAAACGGTGACGGCGGCGGTCGACGACCTGCGCACGCGCGGCGTGCCGTTCAGCACCGTGCAACTCGACTCGTGGTTCTACCCGCACGCCACGCTGCGGCCCTTCGACACGGCCGACTGGGTCGTGCCGCCGAGCGGGCTGATGGAGTGGGACGCCCGAGCCGACATCCTCCCCGACGGCGTCGCCGCACTGCGAGAGCAACTCGGCGATCCGCCGCTCACGGTCCACTGCCGTCATCTGTCGTCGACGTCGCCCTACCTCGGCGACTTCCCGGCGTGGGTCGACGGCGACCGCGCCCACCCGATCGGTCCCGAGTTGTACGAGCGCTGGCTCGACCAGGCCTCGCAGTGGGGCGTCACGACGTTCGAGCACGACTGGCTCATCGAATGCTTCCTCGGCGTCCGCGGTCTGCGCGCCGGCGCCGGTCGCGCTCGCGCCTGGCAGGAGGGAATCGACCGCGCCGCCGGCGAGCGCGGGATCACGTTGCAGTGGTGCATGGCCAGTCCGGCGGACATGTGCCAGACCGTCACCCTCGCCAACGTGGCGTCGATCCGCACGTCGGGCGACCACGGCTACATCGTGAGCCCGGGATACCTCTGGGCCTGGTTCCTGTACACGAACGCGCTGGCCGGGGCGCTGGGTCTGCGCCCGTTCAAGGACGTGTTCAGCGCCGACTCGTCCAACGCCGACGCGCACAGCGACGTCGAGGCGTTGCTGTCCGCGCTGTCGACCGGCCCGGTTGGCATCGGCGACCGCATCGGGCGGGCGGACCCGGCGATCGTGCGCCGGACCTGCCGGGCCGACGGCACGCTGGTCAAACCACACACGCCGGTCGCCGCCCTCAACCGATCATTCCAACGGTGGGCAACGCGCCGCGGCGCGTTGCTCGTGGGCGCGGCGGCGACGCAACACGAGGTCGGCACCTGGCACTACGTGATCACGCTCAACGCGACCGACGCGCCGGCGAAAGGGCGCGTCAACCTGGCCGACCTCGGGCCATCGGCGCCGGCGGACTCGGTCGCGGTGTGGGACTGGCGCACGCAGACCGTCGAGATCCTCGAACCTGGAGGCGGCTGGGACGTCGACTTGCCGCCGCTCGACTGGGACTACCGCGTCGTCGTACCGATCGTCGACGGGACCGCGGTGATCGGCGATCCCTCGCTGTGCGTGACCGCGGGCGACATGCGCATCGCCGCGGTCACGTCGGACCGCGTGACGATCCTCGGCGCCGGCGAGGACGTCGAACTCGTGACGTGGACCCAGGGCGGCGGCGCGTCTCGTCGGACGGTCACTGTGCCGCGTCGGGGGTGGCTCGACGTGGCCATCGGTTAGAACACGACGGTGGACTACGAACAGATTCGCTACGAGGTCGCTGACGGCATCGGGACGCTGACCCTCGACCGGCCCGACAAGCTCAACGCGTTCACGACCCGGATGCTGGTCGAGATGCTCGACGCGTTCGATCGCAGCGACGCCGACGACGATGTCCGCGCCGTGATCGTCACCGGCGCCGGGCGCGGCTTCTGCGCGGGCGCCGATCTCTCCGGTGGCGGCGAGACTTTCGACACCGACGCCCAAGGCGGCCGGCGCGACAAAGCGGCGGGGGTGCCACGCGACGGCGGCGGGCGCCTCACCCTGCGGATCTTCGAATCGCTCAAGCCGGTCATCGCCGCCATCAACGGAGCGGCCGTCGGTGTCGGCGCGACCATGACGCTGCCGATGGACATCCGCTTGGCCGCCGACGACGCCAAGCTCGGGTTCGTCTTCGCCCGCCGCGGCATCGTCCCGGAGGCGGCCTCGTCGTGGTTCCTGCCCCGCGCCGTCGGCATCAGCCGAGCGATGGAGTGGGTGGCGACCGGTCGCGTGTTCCCGGCCAGCGAAGCGCTCGAAGCCGGGCTGGTACGCAGCCTGCATCCGAAGGACGAGCTCCTCGGCGCGGCGACCGCGTTGGCTCGCGAGATCGCCGACAATGCCGCACCGGTCTCCGTTGCGTTGTCGCGCCAGATGATGTGGCGCATGCTCGGCGCCGATGACCCGATGGAAGCCCACAAGATCGACTCACGGGGCATCGACTCGCGCGGTGCGAGCGAGGACGCGCGTGAGGGCGTGATGTCGTTCCTTGAGAAGCGGCCCGCCGCCTTTCCGATGAAGGTGAGCGACGGCATGCCGCCGTTCTTCCCGTGGTGGGAGCCGCGGCCCTTCGAGTAACTAGCGGTAGGCCTGGGCCTGGAAGCCGTACAGCTCGGCGTACTGGCCCTTGCGGGCGATCAAGTCCTCGTGGCTGCCGACCTCGACGACGCGAGCGCCGTCGATCACGACGATGAGGTCGGCCATCCGCACGGTGGAGAAGCGGTGCGACACGAGCACGGTGATGCGGCCGTCGTCGACACGCGCGGCCGACGCGTAGCGCTCGAACAACGCATGCTCGGTCTCGGCGTCGAGCGCGGCCGTCGGCTCGTCGAGCACCAGCAGCAGCGGCTCGTCGCGCATGAAGCCGCGTGCGAGCGCGAGCTTCTGCCACTGGCCGAAGCTGACCTCCACACCATCGGGCCACGTCGGGCCGAGCTGCGTGTCGAGACCGGCTTCGAGGCGCTCGACAACGTCGTCGGCACCTGCCCGCCCGACGGCGGTGACCACCGCACCGTTGTCGTCGAGGCGGGGGACGTCGCCGAGACCTACGCCGTGGCGCGCCTGCAACTCGAAGCGGAAGAAATCCTGGAACGCGCCGGCCAGCCGAGCTCGCCAGTCCTCAGAGCGGATGCGCGACAGCGGCTGGCCGTCGACGAGGATCTGGCCGGCGTCCGGCGAGTACAGCTTGCACAGCAGTTTGACCAGCGTCGTCTTGCCCGCGCCGTTCTCACCGACGATGGCGACGACCGAGCCGGCGGGCAGGAACAGGTTGACGTCGTCGAGGACGACGCGGTCGGTGCCGGGGTAGGCGAACGACAGGTTCTCGACGCGGATGCCGTCGGTGAGGTGGGCGGGCGCGGGAAGGTCTTCGTCAACGACGATCGAGGCCGCGTACTGCTCGAGCCACACGAGCCGCTTCGAGCCGTCGAGCCAGACCCCGCGCAGGAAGCCGATTTCGCCGACGGTCGCACCGATGTAGGACGAGAGCCGGGCGCCGGCGGCGAGAACGAGCAACGTGGCGCCGACCGACGCGTCCAGAACCGCGGCGACGAACACGATCGCGCCGACGTACGCGCTGCCGAATATCGCCCACGCCAGCGCGTGCCACATCGCGCTGGCCCAGCGCGACCGGCTCACCGGCCCGTACCACTGCTCCCACGCTTCGCGCCGTTGCTCGACGAGGCGGTTGCCGATGCCCGTGACCCGCACCTCCTTACCGGGCGGGGCCGACGTGGCCGTGATGAAGAGGTGCTTGGCCAGCCGATTGTGCGAGGCACCCTGCTCCTCGGCCACCCGCTCGACGCCCGGACGCCACGTCGACGTCAGCACCGTCGGGACCGCGAAGACACCGAGTAGCACGAGCGCGGGGTGGATCGAGACCAGTAGCGCGACGGTGACCCCGAGTCGAAGGATCCACCCGCAGGTCGAGAACAGCGACATGTACATGTGATCGAGAACGAAGATCTGATCCCGCAGCACCGCGAGGCGGTCTAGGTACTCGGGCCGCTCCTGGTGGGCGATCGTCGACACCGATGCCTGAAGGCGGGCGACATGTGACTCGAGCGCGATCGTGACCTTGTCGCGGAAGCGGCGCTGCACGCGTGTGCTGATCGTCCGCAGGAACCACGTGGCCGCCGTCGACACGGCCAACCCGACCGCGGCGACCTTGACCCGACCCGGCTCGTCGTGCAAAACGCCCTCGCCGAGGATCTTGAGCCAGAGGGCAAGGAGCGCGTCCGGCAGCGCGGCGAGGAGCGACAACAGGAAAGCGGCGACAAGGAGGCCGGGCTCGTGGCCGTAGCCGATGCGGCACAGCCGCCACATCGACTTCAGGGCCGGGGGCATGTCATCGGCAACCGGCGCCGGCGGATCAGTTGAGAACATCGAGCGTCACCCCCTCCTCCTCGTCGTCGGCTTCGTCGAACCGGCTGGCCTGCAGGTCGAACATGGTTCGGTAGCGGCCGTTGAGTTCGATCAGTTCGTCGTGGGTGCCGAGCTCGACGACGCGACCGTGCTCCAGCACGCAGATGCGGTCGGCGTGGCGGACGGTCGAGAAGCGGTGCGACACGAGGATCGTCGTCGCGTGGCGGGTCGCGGCGAGGACGCGCTCGAAGATCTCGGCCTCGCCTCGCACGTCGAGTTGGGCCGTCGGTTCGTCGAGAAGCACGAGGCCCGCGCCCTGGCGTACCGCGCACAGGGCGCGGGCCAGCGCGACGCGTTGCCACTGGCCGCCCGACAGATCGGTGCCGCCCTCGTAGCCGCGCGCCAGCGGGGTATCCAAGTCCGCCAGGTCTGAGGCGCCGGCGTCGGCCAACGCGGCGAGGATCACGTCGTCGGGCGCGCCGGCCGGTGCCACGTTGTCGCGCAGCGACAGCTCGAAGCGGATGAAGTCTTGGAACACCGCGGTAACCCGCTCGCGCCACGCGTCGACCTCGATGTCGCGAAGATCGACGCCGTCGATCTCGATCGCCCCGCCCTGCGGGTCGTAAAGGCGGCACAGCAGCTTGGCCAGCGTCGTCTTGCCCGCGCCGTTCTGACCGACGATCGCCAGCGACGATCCGGCAGGGATCGTCAGGTCGAAGCCTTCGAGGACCGGGATCCCGGCCTGCGGGTAGCTGAAGTCGACATTGCGAAAGCGGATCTCACGCGCCGGCTTGCCCGCCGCCGATTGCGTCCCCGGAGCGAGCGCTCCGGCCGGCTTCATGGCCGGCTCGAGGCGGAGGACGGCGGCAACCGGCGCGGCGGCGCCGTCGAGCGCCCAGTTGAGACCGCCGAAGGCAATGGCGCTGGCGCCGATTGCAACCTGGGCGAAGACGATGAGAGCGTCCAGGCTCATCCGGCCGCTGTTCGCGTCGTTGGCCAGCGACCAGAACACAATGAGGTTGGCGACGGTGACGAGCACCACACACCAGATCACGGGCTTCTCGCGCAGACGCGTCGCCCGGTACTGGAGCTCGAACAGCTGCTTCCGCCGGTTGATGAACCGCTCGATCGTCCAGCCGACCAAGCCGAACAGTCGCAGCTCCTTGGCTGCGGGTGGATCGACCGCAAGGCGGTACGCGTACTCGGCGTGACGCTGCGCGTTGCGGACCTCGTCGGTGTTGCGGTCCTTCCACACGCCGCTCTCTCGAAGCAGCCAGTGCGTCGAGAACCACGCGCCGCCCAACACGATCGGCGCCCACCACGCGTAGGCGAACAGCACAAGGGCCGACGCAATGCCGGCCACCATCTCGACGAGGCTGCCGGCGATGAAGTCCATGTTCATGTGCATGGGCGGCCCCGTCATCCCGAAGTCGAACTCGCGCGCGACGGTTAGGTCGTTGGTGAGGACGGGATCCTCGAGGTGGCCCATGCCCGGGGGCCGGACACACGCTTCGGTCAACCGGTCGTAAAGCCAGGCGGCGACGCGGCTGCCGAGGTTGTAGCTCACCGCCGAGTGGATCGGCGTGAGCACCTGGAGCCCGACGAACGCCACGCCGACGAGCGTCAGCGGACCGGCTAGCGAGTCGTGGTGCTGCACGGCACCGACCAGCGCGCCCATCGCGATCGCGAACACCGCGGGCAGCACGCCGCGGAGAGCAAGGATGCTCCACCACGCCGTCGCCAGCGGGCGATCGGCCTTATGGAGCGCGCCGAAGAACTTCCACTCCTGCCGCGCGCGCAGTCTGGCCAGCACGCCCCCGACGGTAGCCTCGTCCGGCGATGGTCGAGTTGAGCCCGGTTCAGCAGCGAGTGGTCGGTGCGCTGGCCGAGAAAGACATGGCGACGCCGGACAACTACCCGCTGTCGATGAACGCGTTGCTGGCCGCGTGCAACCAGACGACGAACCGCGACCCGGTCGTGTCGTTCACCGAGGAGACCGTCGACAACGCCTTGGCCAACCTGCGGTCGTCGGGGATCGCCCGGGTCGTCTACAGCAAGGGCATGCGCGTCGACAAGTACCGCCACGTGCTGCACGAAGTCCTCGGCCTCGATCGGGCCGAGCTGGCCGTCGTGACCGTGATGCTGCTTCGCGGCCCGCAGACCGGCGCCGAGTTGCGGGCGCGCACCGAGCGGCTCCATCCCTTCGCCGACCAAGCCGCGGTCGACGCCACGCTCGAGGGCCTGGCGCGGCGAGAGCCCGCGCTCGCCGTACTCCACGCCCGCCAGCCGGGACAGAAAGAACCGCGCTGGATGCACTGCTTGGGCGCCGACACGCTGCCGCGCGAGCCCGCGTCACCCGAGCCGGAGCCCACCGTCGCCCCCGCGCCCGCGCCCGCGCCGGCGCCGGTGCCCGACGATCGCATCGCCGCGCTCGAAGCGCGTGTCGCCGCCATCGAAGCGCGGCTGGGAGGCGAGACGTCGACCGGTCAGATGCCGTGATCGCGGAGCGGGCCGGGGACGAGGCCGCGTTCATCGAACAGATCGAACAGCGGGTCGAGGGCACCCAACGCCGAGTGCCACGCGCCGGGCGCCGATGTGCAGTCAGAGTCGTGCAGCAACACCGTGCCGCCCGGTCCGAGCCCGCGCTCGACGTCAGCGACGACGGAGTCAGGTGTGGCCTCGGCGCGCCAGTCCCGACCCCACGTGGTCCACAACACCGGGCGGAGGCCGAGACGGCGGGCCGCCAGTAGCGAACCCGAGGAGATCGATCCGTACGGCGGCCGGAACCACGTCGGAGTGACACCAGTCGCGGTGCCGATGACGTCGACGGCCCGCGCGATGTCGTCGTTCACGTCGGCCGGCGAGCGTTCCAGGTGTGATTTGTGGCGGAAGCCGTGTACGGCGATTTCGTGGCCCGCACTCATGACGTCGGCGGCCACGTTCGGGAACCGCTCGACCATGTCGCCCAGCATGAAGAAGGTCGCGTGCACGCCGCGCTTGTCGAGTGCCTTCAAGAACGCGGGCGTCGATGCGGCATCCGGCCCGTCGTCGAACGTCAGCGCTACGTGGCCGTCGTCGCCCAGCCCGGCCAGGCCCGGCCACAACCGCCGCCGGACGACGCCGATATTCGTAACGATCGGCCCGGCATGAACCACGGCGGCGGCGCCAACAACCGACGCCAACAGCGCCGCTCGCCTCACAAGCTGTCCAGTGGCACCGGGACAACCAGCGCGGCTATTGCCGCATCGTTGAGCCGGTCGAGCGTCCGCAACAACGCGTTGGCGTCCATGGCGCGCGCATCGACTACGTAAATGCGACCGGCACGAACGGTGAGTGGCCCGTCGACGAACCTGTGGCCCACGACGACGTGCTCGTGGGCAAAGCGCGCCGCGACCAGGTCATAACCGTTCACTGCACGCGTGGGTACGAACACCGTCGGCCGTCGGCCCGACGCCCGCCCGATGTCCCGGCCGGCCAACGCCACGTCCTCCTCGGCCCGCGCGGCGCGGATGCGAACGCGGCGACCCACACCGCCGTTGTCGACCTTGATCCCGTGGGCCTGCAGCCCGGCGACGACATCGGGCGCGCTGCGAGCCAGCCGGCCGTCGACGATCGCCGACGCATGCAGGCGCGCCATCGCCGTCTCCACCCGCTCGTCGTTGGCGTTGGCGTTCGAGAGGCGGACGGCGACGTACACGTTGTTCGTCTGACGGGGCGCCCGGCTAACGCCAACGCCGTGGGCGGCGGCCACGCCGACGCCGGTGGTGAACGATCCGTAGAACGCCACCGCGGCGGCGGCGGCGGCGATGGCGACGCGTGGACGTCGCGAGCGGATCGGGACGATCGTGCGCGGCATGGCCGCTACCTCGGCAACGTCGGCCGCCGCGTTGCGCGCGAACATCGCCCGCGAGGCGGCCCGCGCCGCGTCGCGACCTGATCCAGTCACCAGGTCAAGGGTTGGTATCAGGTCGGTCGGTTCGCGGACATACGGCGCCACACCGGCGGACGCCATGTCCTCGGCGTTCTCGATGCCGTGGCCGGGAATGGGCCGGAAGCTCACGACGGGGAGGCCGGACGCGAAGGCCTCCATGCACGTCAGCCCGCCCGCGTTCTGCACGACCGCGTCGCACGCCCGCATGAGGAGGGCCATCTCGTCGGTCCACTCGAACACGTAGCCGGTGCCGAGTTCGCGTAGCTGAGCCGCCAACGCCGTGTTCTCTCCGCACACCACGACCGGGCTGTACGCGGGCGACGCGGCCAACAAGTCGAACGCCTCGACCACGTCACCGACGCCCCACGATCCGGCGACGATGAGCACGCCACGCTCACCCGGCGCCAAGCCCACGCGCCGGCGCGCCGCCGGGCGCCCAGGTCGGCGGGCGAAGAAGGCGGGACCGACCAGCGGGCCCGTCGCCCGCACCGGTCCCGGGACGCGCGCCGCCGCTTTGGCCGCCGATTGCGGGTGCACGCACAGGTGGAGGTCGACGCCGCGATGCACGAGAAGGGGGTGGACCGCGAAGTCGGTGACGTAGGTGACGACCGGTACCCCCAGTTCGCCGCGCTCGCGCCGGCGACCCAGTGCGAGCGACGCGAGCGGATAGGTCGACACCACGACATCGGCCCGCCACTCCTTCGCCCAGCGAAGCAGCCGCCGTCCGCCGAGCAGGTTCACCAGGGCGGTAACGGGGCCGATCAGAAAGCGGAACCGGTACCAGAGGCGGTACGTCATCTCGTACGCCCACGGAGCGAAGCGCAACTGCGTGACGTAGCCGGCTTTGAACGCGCGGCCGATGCGCGCCGGTGGTGCGTCGAGGAAGTCGACGACGCGGGCGTGGTGACCGTCAGACTCGAGCCGGCGAGCCAATTCGCGCGCCGCGCCGTCGTGACCCGCGCCCATGCTGGCCGAAACAATCAATACCCTCACGGAACGTGCCTATGGTCGCCGTGCTCGCCGCGCTGGGTGCAGCTGGCGCTTACGCGGCGGCGTCGGTACTCCAGCAACGCGCCGCCGTGGCCCAGCCCGAGGCGCTCTCGATGCGGGTGGCGCTCCTCGTCCGCCTGGCGCGCCGGCCGGCGTGGCTGGCCGGCGTGGCGGCCGATGTCGGCGGCTACGCCTTGCAATTCGTCGCCCTCGGTTTGGGTTCGCTGGCGGTCGTGCAACCGCTGCTCGTCTCGGGCCTCTTGATCGCGCTGCCCCTCAGTGCGCGGATGACCGGCCGCCGCCTCACGAATGCGGAGTGGCGCGGCGCCGCATATGTCGTCGTTGGCCTCGCCGTCTTTCTCGTCGTCGCCCGACCAGCGCGGGGCGCGACCGACGCCACCGGTCACGCGTGGCTCGCGGTGTCGGTCGCCACACTGCTGCCGGCCGGCGCGCTCGTGACCGCCGCGATGCGGAGCGGCGGTCGCCTTCGTGCCGGCGCGCTGGCGGCGGCGGCCGGTCTGCTCTACGGCTACACCGCCGCGCTCACCAAGACATCCGCCCATCTGCTGTCCCTCGGCGTCGGCCACGTGTTGGGCGCGTGGCAGCCCTACGTCCTGGCCGGCGGCGGCGGCGCGGCCATGCTCCTCGCGCAGTCCGCGTTCCAGGCCGCGCCGCTGGATGCTTCGCTCCCGTTGCTGACCGTGGTGGATCCGCTGTGCAGCGTCGCCATCGGTGCCCTGGTGTTCCACGAAACGCTGACCAGCTCCGTCCCCGCCGTGGGTCTTGAGGTCGTCGCCGTCGCCCTGCTCACGCTCGGCGTATTCAACGTAGGTCAGGCCCAGCGCTGAAGGAACGCGGCCGTCGCCGCCGCGGCGTTGAACGCCGAGATCTGGCGGTACGCAAAGAACTGGAACGGGAACCCAGGCAGCATCAACGGGTCGCCTTGGCCGTCGGAGACGCTGCGGAACGCGATGAACGGCCGGCGCTGCGCCGCGGCGACGAGGGCGACCGCGGCCGACTCTTCGTCGGCCGCCGCCGCGCCGGTGCCAGAAGGCTCGGGCGCGGCGATGTACTCGAGGAAGAAGTTCGGGATGAACGGAATGATCCCGGTGAGGAACGAGACAGCGGCGCGAGGACGGTCGATACGGCCGCCGCGACACGGCCGACACCCGAACACGTCACCGCCGCCGGGGACGCACGGGAACGTCCGACCGCCGAACGGATCGCTCGTGTACCCGTCACCGCCGACGACGACCTCGGGCTTGTGCGCAAGGTGCACGGGCGTGACCTTGCCGTCAGCGGCCAGCGGGCAGGCGCACGCCGGGTCGCCGACCGGGCTGCTGTCCTGCACGAGCAACGACGTGCGCGCCGCCGCGACCTCTCGCGCTGCGGCCAGCATGCCGGGGTCGGTCGCCGTCCACGTCTTGCCGCCATCGCCGCTCCAGCGCACCGGCACCATGACGTCGCCGATGTAGCGATACGACCCGGCGACGCCGGAGAACACGACGGCCGAAATTGCCGCGGCGCCGTCACACCGGAAGTGGCGGAACGCCAACTCGGTCGTCGCTTGCGCGTTGGCCGGCCCGATGCCGGTCATCGCCATCAGCACCGAGTGGCGGCCGAGGCGGCCCGGATAGAACGTGCGCCCCTCGACGGTGATGGCGCGGCGCGACCGGAACTGGGCCCGGGCGAGCACCGCGTCCAACTCGGCGGGGAACGCGGACAGCACGAGAACCCGAGACGCGCACGCGGCCTTTGCGGCCGGGGCCGCGGCCGCGCCGCGTACCGGCGCGATACCCAGCACCGCCAGGACGACGACGGCGGCGACGCGCTTCACGCCATGCCGGTGGCGTCGAAGAGCCAGGGAAGGTCGGCCGCCATGATTTCCTCGACCCACCAGGGAGGCGCGCCGTTGATGAGCGTCGCGTAGTCCCAGTAGTCCTTCCACAACTCGATCGTGTCGCCCCGCACCCGTTGCACCGACACGAACGGCAGCGCAACTGTCTCGCCCGTTCGCCAGTGCCACACCTCGGTGTGTTCGGTGAGCACCACGCCGTCGGCGCCCACCGCGAGCAGACCAGGTTGGTGCTCGTAGCCGGCGAGACCTTCGAGGCCGAGGCGCAACCGGGCCTCGATGCCCTCGGGGCCGCGCGCTGCGGTCGCGGGGCCGGTCGGCACGTCGTAGTAGATCGAGTCGGCGTCGAAGAACGAGCGGATGCGCGGCCAGTCGCGGTCGTAGAGCGCGGCCCAGAACCGCTCCACGACGGCGGACGCGCCGTCAGTCACCGCGCGCCGCGCAGCAGCCGGCCGGGACGGGCGCCGGTGTCCTCGCCGTTCTCGAACGTGACCGCGCCGCCCTTCACCGTGGCGACGTAGCCCTCGGCGCGCTGCACGAACCGCCGCGCGTCGCCGGGTAGGTCGTTGACCATCTCGGGCCGGTGCAACTGGATGCGCTCGGCGTCGATCACGTTGACGTCGCCGACGAAGCCAGGGGCGAGCACGCCGCGATCGCCCAAGCCGTAGAGAGTCGCGGTCGCCTGCGTGAGCTTGTTGACCGCCGTCTCCAACGGGATGCGATCACCCTTGCGGTCGCGAACCCAATGGCTCAGAAGAAACGTCGTCGTCGACGCGTCACACGTCTGTCCGGCGTGGGCGCCACCGTCACCCAACCCGAAGGCCGACGTGGGATGCAGCAGCATCTCGCGCACCGGATCGAGCGAGCCGCCGCTGTAGTTCAGGACCGGGCTGTTGAGAAGCTCGCGCCCGTCGTCGCTGAGCATGAGGTCGAGGAACGTCTCCCAGACGTCGGCACCGCGCGACGCGGCAATCGCACTCACCGCGTCGGATGCCGGCGGCTCGTAGTTCGGCGGATCACCGAGGACGTACACGTGGCGCGGGCCCATGAAGCCCATCACCATCGGGTCGTTCTCGAGCACTCGCGCATCGGCGATCAGGCGATCGCGCAGATCCGCATCGGCCCGCACCCGGGCGACCTGCTCGCGCCACGGCAACAACCCGAGGCCGGCCGCGCCCCACGCCGGCGTGAACCCGAACGGATGGAACGTCTGGAATCCGAGCAGGATCGAAACTGTGCGGCCGTGCACCTGCGGGCGCACAGCGGCGCCGGCGGCCGCCGCGTCGGCCGACAGGTCGAGCATCCGACGCCAGCTGCCGGGGTCGGCGTTGTTCTGCGTAAGTGCGAAGGTGACGGGCCGTCCGATCGCCGCGGCCAGGCGCCGCATCCAGGACATCTCGCGCTCGGGCGCCGCGAGGTCCTCGCCCAGCGCGCCGGCCGGCGCCAGCTCGAACACGCCGGTACCCAGTTCACCGAGGACGCGGCCGATGCCGAACAACTCATCCTCGGCCGCGAACGTCCCTGGCACCGGCTCACCGTCGATGGCGCGGTGCGCAATCGTGCGGCTCGTCGAGAATCCGAGCGCGCCGGCCGCGATGCCCTCGCGAACGATCTCGGCCATGGCGTCGATGTCGGCTTCGGTCGCCGGTTCGTTGCGCGCCCCGCGCTCGCCCATCACGTAGGCGCGCACGGCGCCGTGCGGCACCTGGGTCCCGATGTCGGCCACCCACTGCCGCGTGGCCAGAGCCTCGAGGTACTCGGGGAAACGCTCCCACTCCCAATTGATGCCGACCGACAACGCGGCGCCCGGGATGTCCTCGACGCCTTCCATCAAGCCAATGAGCCACTCGTGACGATCAGGCGCGACCGGCGCGAAGCCCACGCCGCAGTTGCCCATCACAACCGTCGTGACGCCGTGCCAGCACGACGGCGACAGCAACTCGTCCCACGTGGCCTGGCCGTCGTAATGCGTGTGCACGTCGACGAAGCCGGGCGTGACCAACAGGCCATCGGCTTCAATGATCCGGGCTGAACCCGTCACGCGCCCGATCTCACCGACGTCGGTGATGACCCCGCCGCTGATGGCGACGTCCGCGGTGACCGCCGGCGACCCCGTCCCGTCCACGACCGTTCCACCACGTATCACGAGATCGTGCATGACGATTGAATAGCAGTTCATGCCGACGCCTGAAGTGTGGACAATGGGAGTGGGCCTGCCGGGGCTGGCATCGCGCCAGGCCGAACGGGCCGAAGCCGCCGGGTTCGACGGCATCCAGATGGTCGACTCACAGAACCTGGCCGGCGACCCCTACATCGCCCTGGCCATGGCCGCCCGGGTCACCGACCGTCTCAAGCTGGGCACCGGCGTCACCAATCCGGTCACGCGCCACCCGGCGGTGACGGCGGCGGCCATCGCCACCGTGCAGGGCGAGTCCGGCGGGCGGGCCCAGTTGGGCATCGGCCGGGGCGATTCGGCCCTTGCCCATCTCGGCCGCGCCCCGGCACCGGTCGCCGTCTTCGAGCGGTACCTCGAGGACCTACAGGCTTACTTGCGGGGCGACCATGTGCAGTTCGCCGACCCGAACCTCGACACCCTCGGTCTCGCCGGCGCGCCAACCGACAGCCGGCTCACCTGGCTCGCCCTGGCTGGGGCCAAGGTCCCCGTCGCGGTGGCGGCGACCGGCCCGCGCGTCATCGACGTGGCCGCCCGCCTCGCCGACCGCGTCACGCTGGCGGTCGGCGCCGATCCCGATCGTCTCCGATGGGGCAGCGAGCGGGCGCGCGCCGGCGGCGCGTCATCGGTCGGCGCCTACGTCAACGTGGTCGCCCATCCCGACGTCGACCAGGCGATCGCGCTGGCCGAAGGCGGCCTGGCGTCGTTCGCCCGCTTCTCGGTGATGCACGGCGCGCCGACCGGTCCGGTCACGACCGAGCAGCGCGACGTCCTGACCACCGTGCACGCCGCCTACGACATGAACGCGCACACGCAGGCGGGTACGCCGCAGGCCGCCGCGCTCACCCGCGATTTCGCCGATCGGTTCGGCATCCTCGGGCCGGCCGGCGACTGCGTGCGGCGGCTACACGAGATCGTTGCGTTGGGCCTCGACCACCTCGTGATCGTCGGTCCGTCGATCGGCGCCGATCGCGACGAGGCGGCGGCGGCCCAGCGTCGGTTCGCCGAAGAGGTGCTTCCCGCGCTGCGTTAGCGACGCCACATGTGCATGCGGATCACCGTGCCGCGCAGCGACGACCGCAGCTGCACGAGATCGCACAGATGGTTCACGAGCCACAGGCCGCGCCCACCTGTGCTGTCCGTGGGCGGCGCTTCGCGCCCAGCGAGCGGGTGGTCGATGTGGCCGCCGTCCTCGACTTCGCACACTACGGCCTCGGGGGTGTTCCACATCCGGAGGATCCCACCGCCGCCACCGTGCCTGACCGAGTTGACGACGACCTCGTAGACGGCGAGCGCGAGGTCGTCACGGCGAGCCTTGGTGAACCCGGCATCTTCGGCGCGGACGGCGACCGCGCCACGCATGCCTTCCAGCCGCCGCGCGTCAAACGGAAGCTCGACGGCGTCATCCGGTGGTGGCGCCAACGGGGTCGCGAACGGCGCGGCAAACGCGTCGAGCCCGCGATACGTCGCGCTGGCCGCCGCGCTCCCGCCCTGCGTCACGTAGGGATGGCTGCGCTCGGCCTCGTCGAGGACGTCGCGAGGCAGCGCGCTGAGGTCGTAGGGACACAGCAACCAGAACCCGGGCGCATCGACGAACGCCACGTTGAGCAGGTCCTCGTGGCGCTGGCACTCGACCAGCTCGTCGGGCGTACGGCTGGCCCAGATCGGTTCGCCGATCCCGCGCATCCGCCGCCCGGCCGCACGTTGGCCGTCGACGAACCGGTGCCACGCAGGGATGATCCGCGCCGGGTTGGCGCCGACGCCGGCCATGTCGGCGAAGAAGACGGCGTCGGCGTCGGCGCCCAGCGCGGCCCGCAGCCAGCGGATCTTCTCGGCGCTGACGACGACCAGGCTGGCCTCGCCGGCGGCGATGCCCGCCTTGAGAAAGCCCGCCGTGGCGCCCAGGAAGTCATCGCCGTCGGCGTAGAAGAGCGCCTCGTGCCGATACGCCCCGTCAGGGCGCGCCAACCAAGTCGCGGTGCTCACGCCTGCGCCTTATGCCCCCTAACCGCCTCACTCATGCGCCGGGCCTATTCACAGCCCGCGCACAGCCAGCGGCCAGTTCCGGTGCAGGCTGGTGGGCGACCCTCTCGCCGAGGAGGTACCACCGTGGGCCGAAACCAAGGGCAACAAGAGGTGTTGGTGGTCGATGACGAGCCATCGATCGTCGACGCGGTTGCCACCGCCCTCCGCTACGAGGGCTTCACCGTCCGCCAGGCCGGATCCGGCCGCGCCGCCCTCGCTGCCGCCCAGGAGGACCCGCCCGACCTCGTCGTCCTCGACATCATGCTGCCCGACCTCGACGGTCTCGAGGTCACCCGTCGGCTGCGCGCCGACGGCATCCGCGTTCCCGTGCTCTTCCTGACCGCGCGCGACAGCGTCGAGGACAAGGTCGCCGGCCTCACCGTCGGCGGCGACGACTACGTGACCAAGCCGTTCTCCCTGGCCGAGATCGTCGCCCGCACGCGAGCGATCCTGCGCCGCACCCAAGGCGACCTGGCCGACGAGGACGGCCGCCTGAGCTTCGCCGATGTCGTGATGGACGAAGACACCCACGAGGTCTGGCGCGACGGCAAGCCCGTGCGACTCACCGCGACCGAGTTCAACCTGCTGCGCTTCTTTCTGCTGAACCCGCGGCGCGTGCTGTCGAAGGCGCAGATCGTCGACCACGTGTGGCACTACGACTTCGGCGGCGACCCCAACGTGGTCGAGACGTACGTGAGTTACCTCCGCAAGAAGCTCGACAAGCTGGGCCCGCCGTTGATCCAGACCATCCGGCTCGTCGGCTACGCCATGCGGGAGTCCGAGCAGGACGACACCTAGGTGTCGCTTCGCGTCCGGCTGCTCCTCGCGGTCGGCGCCGTGGCGCTCGTCGCCCTCTTCGTCGCCGACGTGGCGACGTACTCGTCGCTGCGGTCATTCCTGTATCAGCGGGTCGACCAAAGCCTCGACAGCGCGCACCGCACGATCGAACGACCCGGCGGCGGCGGGCCCGGCTTCCCCGACGCGCCTGGTATTTACGTCGAAGTCCGGGACTCGACCGACGCGACCGTCTTCGCCCAGGCGTCGCGCCGCTTCGGCGTCGAGGAGACCAAGCCCAGCCTGCCCAAGAAGATCCGCGGCCTCGAGGCAAACAGCGGCGACGTCGAGGCCACCCGCTACTTCACGAGTGGCGGCTTCCGTGTGCGCGTGTCGGAGATCGCCCAGAGCGGGCAGCTCATCCTCGCCCTGCCGCTCAACGACACCACGTCGACGCTCCACCGGCTGATTGCGGTCGAGTTGCTCGTGACGCTCGGCGCGCTCGGTGCCGCCGCCGCGCTGGGATGGTGGTTGGTGCGACTCGGGTTACGGCCGCTCGCCGACGTGGAAGCAACCGCGGGTGCCATCGCCGAGGGCGACCTCGACCGTCGCGTGCCGGGTGACGACGCGCCGACCGAGGTGGGCCGGTTGGCCGCCGCCCTCAACAAGATGCTCGGGCGCATCCAGGACGCGTTCACCGAGCGCGACGCCACCGAAGCGCGGCTGCGTCGTTTCGTCGCCGACGCGTCGCACGAGTTGCGAACGCCCGTCGCCGCGGTGTCGGCCTACGCCGAGGTGTTCGAGCGCGGCGCCAGCACGCGACCCGACGACTTGAGCCGCGTGATGACCGGCATCCGCACCGAGACCAAGCGCATGGGCGACCTGGTGCAGGACCTGTTGCTGCTCGCCCGCCTCGACGAGGGGCGCACGCCCGAACGCAAGCCGGTGGAGCTAGTGGGGCTGGCCGCCGAGGCGGTTGACGCGGCGATGGCCGTCGGCCCCGCGTGGCCGGTGCGGCTCGACGCCGCCCAGCCCGCCGAGGTCGTCGGCGATCGGACCCAACTCCGGCAGGTCATCGACAACCTCCTCGCCAACGTGCGGACGCACACGCCGGCGGGAACGGCCGCGGTCGTCGCCGTCGCCATCGACGGAGCCGACGTGGTGGTGACCGTCACCGACGGCGGGCCCGGGCTCAGCGAGGAGCAACGCGACAAGGTGTTCGAGCGGTTCTACCGGGCCGAGGAGTCGCGCTCGCGCCAGCAGGGCGCTGGGTCCGGGTTGGGCCTGGCCATCGTGGCCGCCATCGTCGAGGCGCACGGCGGCACCGTCGCCGTCACCGCGCCGGCCGACGGCGGCGCGCAGTTCACCGTCCGCCTCCCCCGGTCCCCCGAAGAGACGGACCCGCCGGCGTCGGGTTCTACGGAGTCCCTCAGCACCGACACAGCGGATTCCCAGCCAATCAGCGAATAGTGCGAAGCGTGATGAGCGTCACCGATCAGGTCGTCATTGAGGACCCTGCACCCGACGTCCAGCCCCCCCGCATCGGACGGCTTCGCGCCGCCGTAATCGGCGTCGCGGCCGGCGCGGTTCTCGGCGGCGGCCTGGCCGGTGGCCTCGTCTACGCCCGCACATCGTCGAACTCCCCCCAGCGCGCCGCGTCAGCGGCAACTTCGGCGACTACGGCGCCGTCGCCTGTCCCCTCTCTCGCGGGCGGCGGCGCCGACGTGCGGGCGATCCTCACCCGCGTCGAGCCCGCGGTGGTATCGATCACGGCCAGCGTGTCCGCCGGCCGTTTCGGACGAGGTACCGCCGCTGGCACCGGCATGGTGATCACGAGCGACGGTGACGTCCTCACCAACGCCCACGTCGTCTCGGGCGCCAGCGACATCCAGGTCGCCATTCCCGACCAGGGCACCCACCCGGCGACGCTGCTCGGCATCGACGAAGCCAACGACGTCGCCGTCCTCAAGATCAGCGACGTCAAGGACCTGCCGACGGTCACGCTGGGTTCGAGCAAGTCGCTTCAAGTCGGCGACCCGGTCGTGGCGGTCGGCAACGCCCTCGCGCTCAACGGCAGCCCGACGGTGACGACGGGCATCGTGTCGGCCCTTGATCGTCAGATCGGTACCGAGGGCGGCAGCATGAGTCACCTGATCCAGACCGACGCCGCCATCAACCCCGGCAACTCGGGCGGACCGTTGCTCGACAGCGGAGGGCGCGTCGTCGGCATGAACACCGCGGTCGCCGGTGACGCGCAGAACATCGGCTTCGCCCTGGCCGTCGACGAGATCACCCCCAAGCTCGACGGCCTCAAGAAGGGCACGTCGGCGCCGGCGTCGTCAGGAACGACCACCGGCGGCTTCCTCGGCGTCGGCCTGACTGACACGGGCGCGGGCGCCGGCATCACGACCGTCGAGGACGGGTCGCCGGCAGCCAAGGCCGGCATTCAAGCCGGCGATGTCGTGGTGCAGCTCGACAACACGCCGATCGAGTCGGCGGCCGAGTTGGCGGCCGCCATACGCGCCCACAAGTCGGGCGACAAGGTCCGCATCACGGTCCAGCGCGGCACAGCCCGCCGCACCGTGACCGCGACGCTTACGTCCCGCTGAGCTCGCGTCGCGCCGCGGCGAGCAGCGCCGGGCGCGAGTGCATGTAGCTGTCCTCGAACTTGTGGTCGATGTTGACCTTGAGCTTGTCGAACCAGCCGTACTCGGCGAGCCGGTGCAGGTCGCTGCCCTCGTGTTTGGCGACCGACGTCTTCTTCGCGGTCGCCGTCGCCGGGACCTGCGCCTGTAGCTGCTCGAGCGTGGGCTCGAGCAACAGGTTGAGTGGCGCTTCGTAAGGAACGAACGCCGGATCGCCGTCGAAGTGATCGAAGCCGCGGAACGCGTTGCCGATGCTGTTCGTCGAGCGGTGCCGCTGGGTGAGGTACGGCAGCCCCCAATTCTGCGAGATGAACTTGAGCACCGACGAATGCTCGTAGAGCGTGTGGTCGACCGTGTCGCCGCGCGTCCACGGGCTCACGATCACCGACGGAACGCGGAAGCCGAGCTGACCGAAGTCGCCCTGCCCGCCCGGGTCGTTCGGCGTGCCGCGGTCGTCGGGCAGGCGCGGCGGGTCGACGTGGTCCCAGAAGCCGCCCCACTCGTCGTAGGTGGCGACGAGTGCGCCCCGCTGGTAGTTGCGGGAGAACACGAACGCCTCGACCACATCGGAGATGAACGCCTGCCCGAGACGGATGTCGGCCAGCGGGTGGTCGTCATTGGCCAGACCCTCGGGCGCGCTGAACCACGGGTCGATGAACGACACCGCCGGCAACGTGCCCGACGCGGCCGCCGCGTAGTACTCGCTGATGTGGCGGACATGACTCAGGTGACGCGGGCCCCAGTACGCGAGTTCGGGCAGATTGCTGAAGTAGTACGCGCACGACACGCCGTAGCGCTCGAGCAGCGTCCAGATCGTCGGCCAGTCCCAACCGAGGGCCCATTCGGGGTGGTCGCCCACAACTTCGGGCGGCAGGTCGTTGCTCTTGAACCCGCCGGACTGGGCCGAGTGGAGGTAGTAGCGGTTGGGCTGCGTGGGCCCGAGGACCGAGCAGTGCCACCGGTCGTAGGCCTGGTAGTCGCGGATGAGCTGCGCCCACACCGGCACGTCGAGCGGGCCGTAGTAGCTGAGCGCGAACTCGTCGTTGCCGGTTCCCGGATGGAGCCAGCCGTCGCAACGACCGCCGTTGCGCTCGTACCGACCGCCGCCCCAACCGTGGCTCGGGTCGGCGTTGCCCCGGCCGTGGTAGTTGTTCCGGCCCCGCAGCCCCCAGTCCTTCGTGCTCACCATCGGACCGTTGGCGCCCTTGCGAAGGTCGCGGAAGGCAGCCTGCTGGCGACCGTTGAACGCCGGGTTCTCGGCTGCGTACCACCCGAGGAAGTGGTCGACCGAACGGTTCTCCTGCATCAGGACAACCAAGTGGTCAACCGGCGTGCGCGCGTGGCGCGACCCGAGGCCGGTCGGGGCGAGCAGCTCGACCAGCGACGCAGCCGAGGCGCGGCCGGCGGTCGCCGCTAGGCCGACACCGCCCGCGGCGCCCTTCAAGAACGTTCGACGATCCATGTGCCTATCTTCGCCGTGCGCCGGTCGACTCCTGGCGAGGGTCACCAACGGTTCGCATGCCGTTAGCGTGCGCGTCATGAGCTTGAAGGTTGTCGGTGCCGGCGTCGGGCGCACAGGAACGCATTCGTTGAAGGTCGCCCTCGAGCAACTCCTCGGTGGGCCCTGCTACCACATGGTCGAGGTGTTCGGGCACCCCGAGCACGTTCCGGCGTGGACCGCGGCGATGAAGGACGAGGCCGTCGACTGGCCGTCGGTGTTCGAGGGTTTCGTCGCGTCGGTCGACTGGCCAGGCGGCGGCGTCTGGGAGCAGATCTATGCGGCCAATCCCGATGCCATGGTGCTGCTGTCGACGCGCGACAGCGCCGACACGTGGTGGAAGAGCGCGAGCCGCACGATCTTCCTCGGCATGGGCGGCGACGGCGGCAACCTGCCGCGGGAAGGCGCGTGGCACGAGATGGCGATGGCGATGATGGACCGCTTCACGCCCGACTGGCAGCAGGAGGGCGCGGCCAAGGCCGCGTACGACGCGCACAACGCGCACGTACGGGCGACGGTCCCGGCCGACAAGCTCATCCAGTGGCAACCCACCGACGGGTGGGGCCCACTGTGCGAGGGCCTCGGCGTGGCCATCCCCGAGAACGACTTCCCGGTGACCAACACCACCGCCGAGTTCCGCCAGATGATGGGCTTAGAGCCCGATAGCTAGACCGCTTTGCGGTAGCGGGCGACCGCGAGCGGTGCCAGCACCGCGAGCAGCCCGATCGACCAGGCCAACGCCCGGAACACCGGCTCGGCGGTCGGCACGCCACCATTCATCAGCGCGCGCGTCGCGTCGACGACCGCGGTGACCGGCTGGTTCCGGGCGAACGTCTGCAGCCACCCCGGCATCGTCGCCACCGGCACGAACGCGCCGCTGGCAAACGTCAGCGGCATGAGCACGGGGAACACCATCAGCTGCGCCGTCTCCCCGCTCGACGCCATCAGGCCGATCGTTGCGAAGCCCCACGCCACTGCGTAGGAGAACAGCAGAAGGATGCCGACGCCGGCGAGGAAGCCGAGCAGCCCATTGTGGATCCGGAAGCCAACGAGCAGCCCGACGCCTGTCATCAGAATGATCACCCAGACGTTGCGGACGAGGTCGGCCGTCGTGCGACCGACCAGCACTGCGGACCGAGCCATCGGCAACGAGCGGAACCGTTCGATCAGGCCCTTGCCCATGTCGTCGGCGAGACCGACGGCGGTGCCGATCGCGCCGAACGCGATCGTCTGCACGAAGATCCCGGGCATCAAGTAGTCGACGTAGCGGAAGCCGGGCGTCTGGATGGCGCCACCGAACACGTAGCGAAACAGCAGGATGAACATCACCGGCTGGATGCTCGAGAAGAACATGGCGTCGGGGATACGTGTGATCGCGATCAGGTTGCGCCACGTGACGGCCAACCCGTCGGCCACCGCCCACGACAACTTGCTGCGCTCCTGGCGGACGAGCGACGTCGAGGTCGCCGTCGGCTTGTCGAGCGTGGTTGTGGCACTCATGTGGCGCTGACCTCCTCCTCGGCCTTGTGGCCGGTGAGCGCGAGGAACACATCGTCGAGGCTGGGCTCGCGCAGGTTGATTGTGGTCGGCTTGATGCGGGCCGTGTTCAGCACGCGCAGCGCATCGGGCAGGAGCCTGGCCCCGTCCTTGGTCGTGATCTCGACGACGGTCGTATCGAGCTGCGGCTTGGCGACCTTGGCCAAGGCCGTCGCCGCCCGCTTGGCCGCCGCCTTGCTCGAGAACCCGAGGTCGATGACGGTGTTGCCGATGCTCGCCTTGAGCTTGGCCGGTGACCCGCTGGCGATGACTTTGCCGTGGTCGACCACCGCGAGCTGTTCAGCCAGACGGTCAGCCTCCTCGAGGTACTGCGTGGTGAGCAGCACCGTCGTACCGTCGGTCACCAACTCCTCGACCATCTCCCACACATCGGCCCGGCCCGCAGGGTCGAGTCCGGTGGTCGGCTCGTCGAGGAACAGCACCGGCGGGCGGTGCACGAGCGCGGCGGCCACGTCGAGTCGCCGCTTCATGCCGCCTGAATACGTCTTCGACGGTCGCGACGCCGCCTCGGTCAGGTCGAACCGCTCGAGCAGTTCATCGACGCGCGCCTTGATGAGATCGCGCGGCATGTGCGTGAGCCTGCCGATCAACCGCAGGTTCTCGCTCCCGGTCAGGTTCTCGTCCACGGCGGCGAACTGGCCGGCGAGGCCGATCGAACACCGCACGAAGTTCTGATCCTTGGTGACGTCGCGGCCGAGCACCTTGGCCGTGCCGCCGTCGGGATTGAGGATGGTTGTGAGGATCCGCACCGCGGTTGTCTTGCCGGCGCCGTTAGGCCCCAGCAGGCCGAACACCGTCCCGGGCGGAACCTCGAAGTCGATGCCGTCGAGGGCCACGATGCTGCCGAAGTTCTTGCGCAGGCCCGCGACGGAGATAGCCGGTTCCGTCATGTCGACCACCCTCCCACCGGTGGCCGCGCTACACCAAAACCGCTGGTGAGGGACTAGTTGGGGAACCTCACGAGGCGACCAGGACGGGCGCCCGTGGGCTCGCCGTCCTCGTACGTGACCTGGCCCGCGACGACGGTGGCCTTGTAGCCGTCGACCTTCTGCACCAGTCGGCGGCCACCGGCCGGCAGGTCGAACACCATCTCGGGCTCGTAGAGGCGCATCCCTTGGAGGTCGACGAGGTTGAGGTCGGCCCGCTTGCCCACTTCGATCGTGCCCCGGTCAGTGAAGCCGTATGTCTTGGCGGTCTTCTCGGTCTGCAAGTGGACCGCCTGCTCGAGCGAGAGCTTGTCGCCGCGGTTGCGGTCGCGCACCCAGTGCGTCAGCAACGACGTCGGGAACGACACGTCGCAGATGAGCCCGCAGTGCGCGCCACCGTCGCTCAAGCCGACGACAGTGCGCGGGTGCGTCATCATCTCGCGCAGCGCGTCGTGGTTGTTGTCGACGTAGGACGCGAGCGGTGCGAACAGCAACGCCTTGCCGTCGCGCTCGAGCAACCAGTCGAGGACGACGTCCTGCGGCGTGCGGCCGTCGCGCTCAGCGACGGCGGCGACGCTCGTCTCCGGCGCCGGCTCGTAGTCGGGCGGGTCGCCCAGCGGGAACATCTGGCCGAAGCGCGACATGAGCGTGACGGCGATGGCGTTCGTCGTGCCGGGCTCGTCGGCGAGGAGCGCGGCGCGCACCTCGGGCTTGCGCAACTCGGCGACGCGCTCGGCCAATGGGAGGTCGGCGATGGCGCGGTATGTCGGATGGGTGATGAACGGATGCAACGACGACTGCAAGCCGAACAACATGCCGGTGGGCCGCACGGACACTTGCGGGACGAGGTCGATGCCCTCGGCCGCCATGCGGTCGGCGTGGTCCAACGAGTCGCGGTACGCGGTGGGCGCGTACGGCGCTTGCGCGAGGGCGTAGGTAACCGTGCCGCCTGTGCGCCGGGCCAGCTCGACCATCAGCTCCTGCTCGGCCGCTCCGGTGGCCTGGTCGGTGACGACTTGGAACACACCATGACCGGCGCGACCGAGCGCGTCGCCGATGGCGAGCAGCTCGTCGCCCGGCGCGGTGGTGCCGGGGATCAGCCCGTGACGCGAGCTGTGCAGCACCGTGCGCGATGTCGAGAAGCCGCACGCGCCGGCCGCCATCGCCTCTTCGGTGAGCTTGGCCATTTGCAGGACATCGTCGGCGGTGGCGTCGTCGTGGGCCCGCTCGCCCATCACATAGGCGCGGAGCGCGGCGTGCGGGACCTGGGCGGCGATGTCGACGGTGCGCGGCGTCGTGTCGAGGGCGTCGAGGTATTCGCCGAAGCTTTCCCACTGCCAGTCGATGCCTTCGTGGAGCGCGGTGCCCGGAATGTCCTCGACGCTCTCCATCAGCTCGATGAGGAAGTCCTGACCGTTGGGCCGAACCGGCGCGAAGCCGACGCCGCAGTTGCCCATGACGACGGTGGTCACGCCGTGCCAGCTCGACGGCGTCATGTCGGGGTCCCAGGTGGCCTGGCCGTCGTAGTGCGTGTGGATGTCGACCCAACCAGGCATGAGGGCCAAGCCCTCGCCGTCGATTTCGCGCCGGCCGGCGTCGGCGACCACGCCGACCTCGGTAATGAGTTCACCGTCGATGGCGACGTCGGCGATGCGGGCGGGGGCTCCGGTGCCGTCGACGACGGACGCCCCCCGGATCACGAGCTCATGCATGGGCGAAGGGTAGCGACAGCGGTCAAGTCGGAGCACGTGGCAACCGATAGAAGGCAAGGAAATGACCATGACCCAGGAAATCCATGCCCCGACCACCACGAACTGCGCCCGATGCGGCGAGCCAGTCGGTAACGACGACGAGCGCTGCCTGGGATGCAACAAGCGCGTTCATCCGCTGCGCGCTCGTGCGTACGCGTCGATTCCTGATTCCCAGCTGACCCGGCCCGCTCGGCCGGCCCGGACGCGCCTCGGCGACTTGCCGCCGGTCGCGCCGAACTCGATCGCCGGGCTCCAGCGCGCGGCACGCGCCGCGGCTGAGGCGGAGCTAGAAGCGGTTGCGGCTCGCGGCGCGCCCGAACGCGCCAAGCGGCGCGCCCTCAGCGCCGTCCGCCATCTCTGGCACGGCTAACAGGCGCCGGATCCACCGGCCGACCGTGCGCACAGCTTCAGCGACGTGCGACGCGTTGACCGCGAAGTACGCGGCGAGGAACTGCACGTCTTAGGCCGCGCGCCGCTGGGCGGCGGCGCGAACTCGCTCGCGCACGTCGGGCGCCGTGTCGAGCAGGCTGGCGAACTCACGACGGTTCTGCACGAGCACGCGGACGTCGGTGACGGCGCGAACGCTCGCGTTGCGCGGCGCGGCATCGATGAGCGCGACCTCGCCGACGAAGTCGCCGGGGCCGAGGCGAGCGATCCGGCGCCCGCCCTTGCGGACTTCGACGTCGCCGCCGGTGATGACGAAGAACTCGCGGCCAACGCCGCCTTCGGCAATGAGATGGGTGCCGGCAGGAAGGGCCAGCTCGGTGAAGAGCTGGTCGATCGCGGCGAGTTGGGTGGGCCCGAGGCCGTCGAACAGCTCGACTGCCTGAAGCCGGTTCCGTCGGTGGTGGCCGATCACGGCGCCTCCTCTGAGTGCTTGCAAATGTTAGCACATGCGAAGCGGTCGCGAACGGACCTCAGGAGGCGGCGATACGCCCCAGGGCCTCGGCAACCACCGAGGCGTCGTCGCCCAGGAACCGCACAAAGTGGTCGGAAACGCCCCGGAAGTGCGTGGGAGACGCCGCCTCGTACCGCTCGCGCCCCGACGCGGTGAGCACGAGGAAGTAGCCCCGTCGGTCAGACGGGCACGTCTCGCGGGCGATGAGGCCCTGCTTCACCATGCGGTCAGCGAGCCGGGTGAGCCCGCTCGGCGTGACCAGCACGTTGGCGGCCAGCTCCTTCATCCGTAGCGCATTGCGCGGGGCGTTGTTGAGGTGGAGCAGGACCTCGAACTCGCTCAGCGACAAGCTGTGCTCGGCGCGCAGCTCGGCCTCGAGCTTCTCCAGCACGTGGCGCTGGGCACGTAGGAACCCCACCCACGCTGCCTCTTCACGATCGTTCATTCGAGCCATGGAATATCCTTGTTTGTACAACGTTTGACATGTGTAGAAAGTTCCACGAACCCCTCTTGGAGGCCCGCATGAGCACCACCGCACAGCTTGTCCGCGACTACGAAGGCGCCGTGATCCCCGAACCGGGAACCTACGCCCTCGATCCGAGTCACACCGCCGTCGAATTCGTCGCCCGTCACCTCATGATCTCCAAGGTCAGGGGCGCATTCACCGATGTCAGCGGCACCGTCAACATCGCCGATCGTCCCGAAGATTCCTCCGTATCGGTGAGCATCGCCACCGCCAGCATCAACAGCGGCGACAAGACCCGCGACGGCCACCTGGCCAGCGCGGACTTCTTCGACGTCGAGACCTACCCGACGATCAGCTTCGTTAGCACCGATGTCGCGCACGCCGGCGGCGAGAAGTGGAACGTCACTGGTGACCTCACCGTCCGCGACGTCACCCGCCCCGTGGTGCTGTCCGTCGAGTTCGAAGGCGCTACCGCCACGCCGTTCGGCGACGAGCGCATCGGCTTCTCGGCCTCGGCCGAGGTCGACCGCGAGGACTGGGGCCTCACCTGGAACGCCGCCCTCGAAACCGGCGGTGTGGTGGTCGGCAAGAAGGTCCGCCTCGAGTTCGCCGTCGAAGCGATCCGCCAGCAGTAAACCTCGCGCCGCCACGCCCGCATAACGTCGAGATATGCGGGCGTGGCGGACTCATTCGTTGGGAGAGCCGAGGGACGTTCTCAAGCTCGAGGACGTCGACGAACCGGCGGCGCGCGACGGCCACGTCCTCATCGACGTCGACGCCGCCGCGCTCAACTTCCCTGACGTGCTGCTCCTCCGGGGCCAGTACCAGGAGAAGCCGCCGCTCCCGTTCACACCGGGTCTCGAAGTCGCCGGCCGTCGCGTGGACAACGGCGACGCGGTGATCGCGCTGGCCGGCCTGCCCGACGGCGGCCTGGCCGAGCGGGTCAGCGTGCACGAGTCGTCGGTGTTACCGGCGCCTCCCTCGTTGACGGCCGGTGAGGCCGCCGCCTTGCCGATCACCTACCACACGGGGTGGTTCGCGCTGCACCACCGTACCCACCTCGATGCCGGCGAGACCTTGCTCGTGCACGCCGGTGCCGGCGGTGTCGGTTCGGCCGCCATCCAACTCGGTAAGGCCGCGGGAGCGCGCGTCATCGCCACCGCCGGCGGGCCGGCCAAGGTCAAGACCTGCCTCGACCTCGGCGCCGACGTCGGCATCGACTACAACGCCGAGGACTTCGTCGAGGTCGTCAAGGCCGAGACCAACGGCGGGGGGGCCGACGTCATCTACGACCCGGTCGGCGGCGACGTGTTCGACAAGTCGCGCAAGTGCATCGCCTACAACGGCCGCCTGCTCGTCATCGGTTTCACGAGCGGGCGCTTTCCCGAGGCGCCGGCCAATCACGTCCTGATCAAGAACTACGCAGTGATCGGCGTGCACTGGGGACTGTCACGGCGCAAGGAGCCCCACCTCCTGCACGAGATCCATGACGCGCTCACCGCTCTGGCCGACGCCGGGCACATCAAGCCGCTGCTCGGCGACGACGTGCCGTTCGACGGCGATGTGCCGGGCGCGCTCGAGGCGCTGGCCTCGCGCAAAACAGTCGGCAAGATCGTTGTCACTCGACGCGACTGACCCCGACGGCCTGGTCGACGCGACCTTCGAAGGGCTGCGACAAGCCGCAGCCGACCTCGACGGGGCCACGATCCTCGACTGCGCCTTCACCGATTGCGATCTCAACGCCGTCCAACTCCGCGACGCCCGTCTTGAGCGCGTGCAATTCACGCGGTGCCGGCTCACCGGCGCGGCGTTCTCCGGCGCGCGGTTCCGGGACGTGACGTTTGCCGACTGCAAGCTGGACGACGCCAACTTCCGCATGGCGGTCGGCGAGACCGTCGTATTCGAAGACTGCGTGCTGACCAACGCCGATCTCTACGCGGCGTCGATGCCCGAGACCGCCTTCCGCCGGTGCGACCTCACTGCCGTCGAGTTCTCCAAGAGCAAGCTGGCCGGCTCCGACTTCCGCGGGTCGCGCATCGATGCCCTACGCGGCGGCGTCGACCTCCTCGGCGTCACGATCGACAGCGCGCAGATGATCCCCATGGCGCTCAGCCTGTTCGCCGCCCTTGGCATCAACGTCGAGGACGACGACCGCTAGTCGGTCGCAAGCGAACTGACACCAGAAACTCGCGGTATAGCGCGCGATTCTGGTGTCAGTTCGTTTGGTTGCGCTCGAGGTAGGCCCGGCCGCGGACATCGTCGCGTCGTCGAGGTCGGGCGCCGGCGGCGGCGCGGTCGGGTCCTCACGGTGGAACGCGATGCGGTACACAACCGCGTCGTCGTCCAGTTGCGGAACGTCAGCGTGATCGAACCGTCGCGCAAACCGGCGTGGAGGCGTTGCGGGAACAGCACCGCCCTAGAGCGCGAGCCTCACGGTCGTCGCGCCGGCGGCCGCCTTGGCCTCGCGCAATCGCTCGTTCTCGTAGCCGTTGGCCGGCACGCCAGGGCGTGTCCCTGCCGGGCACGTCGCAGCCACGGTGAACAAACGAGTGTCGTCGACGCACGCCCACGGAATCGGCGTGACACAGGACGCGGCGTGGAAGCGGGCGTCGGGTCCTTGCACCGCACAGGATCCGGCGCCGGCAGCCGGCTCGTTCGGCGCCCAGCTCCACACGAGTTGTGCCAGGCGCGGGTCGTCGGGATACAGCTGGTCGAAGCCCGGCATGTTCACGCCGCAGCGCACCATCCGCCGCGTCTCGGTGGCGGTCACCGCGCCGCCGCCGCCAGTGATCGCGCTGAGCCACGTGCTGTCCTCGTAGCGGCGGATCCAGTGGCTCGCGTAGCCAACCGCGGCCCGCTCGGCGAGACAGGCGGGATAGTCGGGGTAGTCGTCGCCATCGGCACTGCTCGACTCGTCCCACTGCGGCCCGCGCTCGTGAACCCAGCTGCCCCACGCGCCGGGGCCGCAGTTGCCGACGATGAGGACCCGCTTGCCGGCGGCGCGTATCGCGGCGCGACTCAGACCCATGGGCATCGGCGCGCACGGCTTGTTGGCCGGCGGCCGGTACACGAGGTTGCCGAGGATCGACTGGAGGTCGGCGACCGCCTTGTCGTGGGCGGCGGGATCACCGTCGAGGTTGTTCTCGAGGTACAGCAACACGATCTCGCCCGCGTTGGCCGGTTCGTCCAGCCACCCGCGCAGCTCGGCGAGACCGTCCGTGAACGGGCGGTCCACCGAACACCCGACGTGCACGACGATGGGACCGACGGGCGTCGGCTCGCCATGACACAGCACGACGTCGCTGATGTCGCCACGCGGATTGTCGAGGTGTGGCCACTTGTGGATGTCCATCTCGATCCCGCGCATGTCCATGCGGAGCTGGTCGCGCATTGAGTGCAACTGATTCGGATCGAGTTGGGTGACGGTTGGCGGATACGCCGAGGAGTTGAACGAGTTGTGGGTATGGGGGATGAGCTCGCGCAGGAACGGGGCGGTGTCGTCGAGCTTGCGCTGGAGCGTCAACGCCTTGTGCACCCAGGACTGCTCGTAGGCGCGCATGCGCGCTTCGGAAACGTCGATCCCGCCGATCGCGGTGCACGCATCGTGCGGCGGCCATTGCAGCCGTCGGCACTCGGCCGACACGCCATCGGTCACGGACTTGACCGTGCGTGTGACCGGATCCGCGGCCCGGCTCGGCGTCGCCAGGCTCACCAGCGCGAGCGCGGCAAGAAGCACCCCCAGAAGCTTCGTCATGCCTACAGGGTAGGCGGGACGTGCTCGGCCACGAAGTCGCGAAGCGCGGCGTACACCTCGTCGACGCTGCGATACAGCCGGGGCACGGACAGCGAACCGTGCGCGTGTTCATCGATATCGATGTGGCGGACAGCCACGCCGGCGTCGCGGCAGCGCTCCACGTAGAGGCAACCGTCCGGGCGCAGCGGATCGTGGCGCACCGTGTAGACGAGCGTCGGCGGAAGGCCGCGGAAATCAGCGGCGAGCAACGGCGACGCCAGCGGATCGCGGGGGTCGTGGTCGCCGAGATAGAGCGAGGCCGCCAGTCGGCAGTCGTCGACTGTCAGCCCGACGCCACGGTACGAGTCGAACCCGGGTGTCGACATCGACAAGTCGAGCGCCGGATAGATCAGCAGCTGCGCGGCCGGCGGCGAGCCCTTGTCCCGTGACGCGAGCGACAGCGCGGCAGCCAGGTTGCCGCCGGCGCTGTCACCGGCGACGACGAGCGACGACGGCGCGACGCCCAACTCGTCGGCGTGATCGATGAGCCATGCCCGCGCGTCCTCGACGTCATGGAGCGGACCGGGAAACCGATGCTCGGGCGCGAGGCGGTATTCCACCGAGATCACGACGGCGCGCGTGTCGGCGGCCAGGCGGCGGCAGATGTGGTCGCAACTCGCCAGCCCGCCGACGACAAAGCCGCCGCCGTGCGCGTAAAGGATGGGAACCCGTGTGGCGCCGGCGACCGGCCGATACACGCGCACATTGATCGCGGCGCCGTCTCGCGTCGGTATCGACCGATCCTCGGTGCGGGCCGCGGGCACCTTGCCCACGAGCATCTTCGGCGGTCCCGGCGTGAGCCGTTTGCCGATCGGCGAAGCGGCGATCTTCATCGGGCTCGGCGCCAGCCGCGCCGCCGCATCATGTGCATCAGCCGGAACGCCGATCGCGCTCGCCAGTTCATCGCCACGCGCGCAATCTCCTACAGACTCGGAATCGGATACGCGGACCCGCGGTACGTGAAGCACGAGCAGTCGCCGGCCCATCCCCATTCGCGCCATTGCGCGGCGCCGCCGCGCTGCGACACGGTGCTCGTCAGGCGACCGCCGTAGGGGGCCGCGCCCAAGAACGTCGGCATCGACGCCAACGCGGCCGGGACCACATCGGTCGCTGCGCTGCGGCCACCGGTGCGGATGAGGGCCTGCTCGTACAGCGCCATCGAGTCGCAGGTTGTGTACGCGATCATGAAGTCGTTGTAACCCGTCGGCGTCAGGCCGTGCTTCTGGAGCATCCCGAGACACGCCTGCTGCGCAGCGGACCGCGGTCCCGGCTGGTGTCCTTGGTTGACATCGACAGCCGGCAGCCAGCCGAAACCGTGCAGTTTCGCCAGCTGGGCGCTCGGAGCGTTCGGTTCCAGCGCCGCCCCACCCGCCGACGTGAGATAGGTCGGGTGATAGCCCTGCGACTCGGCCGCGGCCATGAAGACCAGGAGTGCAACTCCGCCGGCGGCTACGACATCGACGCCCCGTGTCGCGAACCGCAGCTCGGCGTTGCTGATCGTCGCCGAGGCGGACGTGACGTCGCCCGAGCCCGACGCGCACGACATCTCGACCAACTCGTAGTCGATGTGCTGCGCCTTGAGATACGCGGCGCTGGCGTCAAACGCGCGTCGGCCATGAGCGCAGTTGTCGATCAGCACGCCGAGCTTGGTTGCCGGCGTGAGTAGTCGGCTTTGCACCGCGCCCTTGAAGACAGTGAGGTCGGCGATGTCGACCGTCGGGTGCGCGGTCGACACGAGCGTGGGGAAGTCCTTCTGAGCGCGACCGTCACCGGGCTGGTAGCCCCCGTAGAAGTGGGCGACGCTCGCACGCGCCAGACACTGCTCGAAGTTGTCGAGGAACACGAAGACATAGCCAAGGACGGCTTGGACTTTGTTGTCCTGAGTGAATTGCGCGCAGGCGGCCTGGAATTGGCTGTCCCAACTGGTCGCCGCGGTATCAGTGTTGGCGAAGATGGGAACGATCTTGCGGCCGGCCATCCCGCCTCGCGCGTTGTACTCGGCGACGACCGCGTCGAACACTTGACGGTCGGTGAAACTCTGGCCGGTGGCGAACCCAAGCGCGCCGGCGTTGCTCACCGCGGTCGTAATGAACCCCAACTCGATCGATCCCTTGACCGCCGCACTGGCGGCCCGCGTCGTACCGCCTGTACGCGTCGCCGATGCGCGAGCGCCGGGTGATCCCGCCGCCGACGCGGCGGGACCGTCCGGGGTTTCGCCGAGGCCACCGTCAACAGCAGGGGCGGTGGTTGGCGACAGCCCCTCATCGGTGGAAAGCGCGCCGCGCTGTCGCACCGTGCTGCCGCATCCCGCGGTCAGCGCCATGGTGAGAGCAAGCGCGAGCCACGCCCGACGACGCCTCACCGGACGCCGTCGACAATCCGGTGGTGCTCGACCAGCTCGCGCACGGTTGCGTCGTGCCACGCCGATGTCGTGTCGTCGAGGGCGGTGAGCCAGCTGCTCGCGTGGATGTGACCCGGGGCCGGCCGGAGCGTGGCAACCACGCCGGCCGCCTGCAACGCTGCGGCGTAGGCCTCGCCCTGGTCGCGCAACGGATCGCACTCCGCGGTCGTGACCAGTGCGGGCGGAAGTCCGCTGAGGTCGTCGGCCAGCGCGGGAGACACGTACGGGTGGGCGTGGTGCTCCTCGTCCACGTACCAACCGAGGAGCAGCGGCATGTGGGCGACTTCGAGGCCGTAGCCACTGCCGTACAAGTCGACGGACGGCGTGCGCGGCATGGCGACGTCGACCGCGGGGACGTCGAGCCATTGTGCGACGAGGTGCGGCCCGCCGCGGTCGCGCGCCATGAGGCTCACGACCGCCGCCAGGTTGGCGCCGGCCGACTCGCCACCGACCGACACGGACGTCGGGACGAAGCCGAGTTCGGGCGGGTGGCTCGCCACCCACTCCAGCGCGGCGTACACGTCCTCGGGCGCCGTCGGCCAGCGGTGTTCAGGTGCCAGCCGGTAGCCCACCGACAGCACCGCCAGTCCGGAACCGACCGCCAGTTCACGCGCCATCGGGTCGACGGTGTCGATGCTGCCCATCCACCAGCCGCCGCCGTGCAGGTGGATGTGGACAGGCAGCGCGTAGGCCGCGCGTGGGACGTAGAGGCGGGCGGGGACGGTGCCGCCGGTCACGGGGATGTCGACGTCGACAACCGCGTGCGGTGGCGCGACGTCGCGGACCAGGTGGTGCAGCGCGAACACGCCGGCGTCGCACTGCCGGCGGAACTCGTCGATCGGCAACGACGGATCGAGCGCCGGTCCGTCGCCCATGGCGTCAAGGAGCCTCTGTATCGATGGCAGCAGCTGCGCCACGGTCCTCCGAAGGTCGGTATTTGCAGGGTACTTACACGAGTAAGTTCCAGAGGGTAAACTGCTCAGCGCAACTTGTAAATGGCCAGGGAGTCCAATGACCGTCACCAGCACAGACGTGGCCCGGGCGGCCGGCGTGTCGCGAGCGACGGTCAGCTACGTCCTCAACGACACCCCGGGCCAGACCGTCTCGCCCGCCACCCGCGCCGCCGTGCGGCGCGCCGCCGACGAGCTGGGCTACCGGCCGAGTGTCCTGGCCCGCTCGTTGAAGCGCGGTCGCAGCGACAGCGTGTTGTTCCCATTGCCCGGGCTTCAACTCGTGCATCCGCTGACATGCCTCGTCGACGCATGCACCGCCGCCTTGGCGCCGCTGGGCCTGTCCCTCGTCCGGGACTTCGGTCGCTATGACGACCCCGCCGACCAACTCGACTCGTGGACGCGACTCGCACCGGCCGCGGTCATCGACGTCTTGCTGCACCACGACGATCCCGTCCTCCCCGGCCTGCGCGCCACCGGCATTCCTGTTTTGTCCGCCGCCCTGGCGACCGACAGCGGTTGGGAGAGCAGCGGCGACGTGTTCGCTCGCCAGGCGCGGCTGACCCAGATCCGATACCTCCTTGGGAAAGGTCACCGCCGCATCACCGCCGTGGCGCCGCGTGTACTGCCCGTCGACCCCCGAGCGGAAAGGCGTCTCCTGGCCGACGTCCGCCGGATCGCCCGCCGATCAGGGGCGATGCTCAACATCGAGCGGGCCGAGTTGGAGGATGTGCATCAGCTGGTCAGCGGATGGACCACAGCCCCCGACGCCGTCGCCGCCCACAACGACGACTATGCGATCGCGATCATGACCGCGCTCACGCAGCGCGGATTGCGGGTTCCCGACGACGTGGCAGTCATGGGCATCGACGACCTGCCACTGGGGCGCGTGGTTTCCCCCGCGCTGACCACGATCGCCGGCGACTTCGGCGAATTCGCCGCCGCGCTAGCCCGGATCGTCGACAGCATCTTGCGCGGGTCGGCGGGCGGCGAAGCCCTTCCGGTCCCGTCACACCACACAATCGTGCGGGCGTCGGCCTAGCAGCGGCGTCCGTTCGATACGGCAGACTGCCCCGATGCTCCCCGCGGTCATCAACGAGGCGGCACGCCGTTTCGGCGACACGCCGGCGCTGGTCGCGCCCGACGGCGCGGTCGTCACCTTCGCCGACCTCGATCGCCGGTCGGACGCGGTCGCCGTCGCGCTCGCCGGCTGCGGCGTCGGCCTCGGCGACGTCGTCGCCCTCACGCTGCCCACCGTGCCCGAATACGTCGTCACCTATCTCGCAGCGGCCAAGGTCGGGGCCATCACGGCGGGCGTCAACCCCCGGCTGGCCGACGCGGAACGGGCGCGGATGCTCGAGATTGCCGAACCGGCTGTCGTCGCCACCACGGTCGAGGATGTCGTCGAGCTGGAGAAGGACGGCGCGGACGGCACGCCGCCCACGCTGCCCGACGACGAGCAACGATCGGTGGCGATCGTGTTCACGTCGGGCACGACGGGCATGCCCAAAGGCGCGGTGTTCACCAACCGCCAGTTGCAAGCGATCGTCGACATCGACACGGGCGGGACGTGGGGCGGCGGCAGCAAGTCGGTCGCCAGCACGTCACTCGCCCACGTCGGGTTCATGACCAAGCTGCCCTGGTATCTGATGTCCGGTGGGGCCCGCTACCTCCTCGACCGCTGGGACGCCGACACGAACTTGCGGCTCGTCGCCGAGCACCGCATGACCAACGTGGGCGGCGTGCCGACCCAGGTCGCGCTGATGCTGCGTGCGCCGACGTTCGCCGACTACGACCTCGCCTGCGTGCAGTCCGTCGTCCTCGGCGGTGGACCGGCCCCGGTGCCGTTGCAACGCGAGGCGGCGGCGCGGTTCAACGCACCCGTGTCAATACGGTTTTCGTCGACGGAGACGGGCGGGTGCGGGACAGGGACCGCGCTCGACGATCCGATCGGCGACGAGTACGGCGTCGGCTTACCTCGCGGTCCCATCACCGTCGCCGTGCGCGACGAGGACGGACGCGCCCTCCCGGTGGGTGAGGTCGGTGAGATCTGCGTGCGCTCGCCATCGGTGATGGCCGGGTACTACCGCGACGCCGACGCGACGGCCGCCGCGTTCACCGAAGACGGTGCGGTGCGCACGGGCGACCTGGGCTGGCTCGACGACCACGGCCGCCTGCACCTCGCGGGTCGCAGCAAGGAGATGTACGTGCGCGGCGGGTACAACGTCTACCCGGCCGAGGTCGAGGCCGTGTTGCTCGATCACCCGAGCGTCGCCGCTGTCGCCGTGGTTGCGACGCTCGACGACGTCATGGGCGAGAAGGGAACCGCGGTGGTCGTCGTCCGCGATGGCGCCGCCGCCCCCGCGCTGCAGGAGTTGCGCGACTTTGCCGTCGCCCGCGTCGCGTCGTACAAGCTGCCCGACGCGGTCAAGGTCATCGACGACCTCCCGCTCACCGCGATGGACAAGATCGACCGCCGCGCCCTCGAGCGACTCCTCGCCAAGGAACAGCGGCGCCCGACCTAGTGCGCTAGCGCGTACTCCTTGGCCCAGCGGTAGTCCGCCTTGCCGGTGGGCGAGCGCACCATCTGGTCGACCAGGGCCAGCGCCCGCGGGACCTTGTAGCCGGCGATGTGCCGGCGGCAGAACTCCTGCACGTCCTCGAGCGTCAATGCCATGCCGGCGCGCGCCTGCACGACCGCGGTGACCCGCTCGCCCCACCGTTCGTCGGGGACGCCGACGACGACGGCGTCGAACACGGCCGGGTGGGCCTTGAGCGCGGCCTCGACCTCTTCAGGGAAAATCTTCTCGCCGCCGCTGTTGATGCTGACCGACCCGCGGCCCAACAACACGACGGTGCCGTCGGCGTCGACGCGCGCCATGTCACCGGGAAGGACCCACCGCACGCCGTCGACTTCGGCGAAGGTCTTGGCCGTCTTCTCGGGGTCGTTGTAGTAGCCGAGCGGGATGTGACCGCGACGGGCGAGCCGGCCGATCTCCTCGGAACCGGGTGCGATCGGCTTGTAGTCGTCGTCGAGCACAGCGGTCTGGTCGTTCACCGAGAACATGGGCTTGTCGGTTGCGCCGGCGCGGGTGCCCTGCACGCCGGTCTCCGACGACCCGAAACCGTCCACGATCATGGTCGTCGGCAGCAGGCGGCCGAGTTCGTCCTTCATCGACGACGACAGGATGGCGCCGCCCGACCCGATCAAGATCAACGACGAGGTGTCGTACGTGTCCGGCGCGGCGGCGAGCGTATCGAGCAGCGGTCGAGCCATGGCGTCGCCGACGATCACGAGCATGTTGGCCCTCTCCTCGCCGATCAGGGTGAGGATCTCGACCGGGTCGAAGCCGCCGCTCGTGAAGAGGATCTTGCCGCCGCCGAAGAACAACGAGAACGCCGTCCACTGCGCGCTGGCATGCATGAGCGGCGGGGTAACGAGTCCCGTCAGCCCCATCGGCGGGATGCGCGACGGCAACTCGTCGACGGTCGCGATCTTGTTGCCCATCTGGATGGGGTCGCCGCCGCCCATGGCGCCGAAGAAGATGTCCTCCTGTCGCCACAGGACGCCCTTCGGCATTCCCGTGGTGCCGCCGGTGTACACGCAGTAGAGATCGTCGGCGCTGCGCTCGGTGCCGTCGGGTCGGTCGGGCGACGCAGCGGCCAGCGCGGCCTCGTAGTCGCCGCCCTCGCCGACGACGAGCGTGTGACGAAGCTTGGGGCCGCCGGCCGCCGCGGCGGCGTCGGCGAATTGGTCGTTGACGATCAGCGACACGAGGTCGGCGTCGTCGAACAGGTACTTCAACTCGGCCTCGACGTACCGGTAGTTGACGTTGATCGGGACGGCGCGGATCTTGTACGCGGCCAGCATCCCCTCGACATACTCGGTGCCGTTGACCAGTTGGAGGCCGACGTGGTCGCGGGGCCCGACGCCCTGCGCGGCGAGATGGTTGGCCAGGCGGTTCGCCCGGGCATCCAGCTCGGCGTAGGTCAGCCGGCGGTTGGTCGCGACCAATGCGTCGCGCTCGCCCACGGTGTCGACGACCGTCTCGAACAAGTCCGCCAGATTCATTTGCGCCGTCATCTGGAGGCAATGACTAGCTCATTGGGCTAGTCATTGCCTCCAGAATGGGGACGAACGAGTGGCTCGCGCTTCTGCGCATCGGCATCGGCCTGTGGTGGCTCGAGAGCTGGCGGCACAAGAACAAGGACGCATGGTTCGAGCGCGGGTCCGGCATCAGCTGGGCGGCGTCGGTCGCCCAGAAACATCCGTGGCCGTTCGTGAAGACCGCGTTCGACAAGGTCGTCGCGCCGCGGCCAAAGACGATGGCCTACCTCGTGGTGTTCGGTGAGCTGGCGATCGGGCTCGGCCTGGTTGCTGGCTTCCTGACGCCGATCGCGGCCGCCGCCGGCCTCGTGCTGAACCTCTTGTACTTCGTCCTCATGATCAAGGACTGGGCCGAGCAAGGCCAGAACTCGATGATGGCCCTCATCGAAGTCGTAATCCTCGGCACCCACGCGTGGGGCACATGGGGCCTCGGCCACGCGGTGGGCCTGTTCTGACGCAACCCCGGCGAGTTCAACTGAGATTTACGCACGCCCCTTGATTCGATCCACCCCCAGCGGGTAGGAACGTGTACGAGGGTTAACGTCGGCGCTGGGCCGCACGACACAAAGGGCGACGCGCGTGACCAAGCGCAAGACGACGGTGCTCCTGGCCGATGACGAGCCAATGATCCTGCGGCTGTTGCACCGTCTTCTCGACTCGCACGAGCACGCCGAGATCGTCGGCGAAGCCACCGACGGACTCGAGACCCTCGAACTCACGAGGTCGCTCGAGCCCGACGTGATCGTCCTCGACCACTCCATGCCCGGAATGACCGGCATGGAAGTCGCCGAGCGCGTGCTCAGCGAAAACCCCGACCAGCGCATCATCCTCTTCAGCGCAATGGCGCAAGGCGAGCTGGCAGAACGAGCGCGACAGCTCGGCATCGCCACCCTCGCCAAGACCGACGTGTCGTTGATCGTCGACCTGCTCGCACCCGGCGCGCTGTAAAGAGTCACGACAGCGCGCGGCCGAAGCCGCACGGTAGGTTGAGTCCGTGGCCGCGAAACGCTGGGTTGTCGTAGCCGTGACGTGCTTGGTGCTGGCCACCGCGTGCGGCGCGAGAGTCGATCCGCTCCCCGAAAGTGGTGGCCTCAGCGCGGGCGCCGCTAGCCAGCAGTCGGGAACCGCCGAGACCACCACGACGCTGGCGGGCGACACGGGCACCGATGGCGGCACCGCCACGACGACGCCGAGCGGCAACCAAAGTACGAACACGGTCCCCGGGCAAGCCGCGCCCAAGTCGTTCAACTACACCGCGGCGGGCGAAGCGGCGGCGTGCACCGGCACCAACGGCAACACGGCCTCCGACGTCGGGATCACACCCACCGAGATCCGCGTCGGCAACGTGAGCGGGCTCACCGGCGTCATCACCAACAGCTTCAACCAGGGCCCCGAGGCGGTGCAGGCGCTGTTCGACGACGTCAACGCGCACGGCGGTATCTGCGGCCGCAAGCTCAAGCTCGTTGTTCAGGACGACGGCGAGGACGCGGCGCGCAACGAGGCGAACCACCGTGACCTGGCCACCAAGGTCTTCACGTTCGTCGGCTCCACGTCCAACGCCGACAACGCCGGCGTGCAGGCGATGGTCGAACGGAACGTCCCCGACATCGGCTTCGCGATCAACGAGAACCGCGGACAGTCGAAGGTGTTCTGGTCGGCGGCGGGCAGCACGCTCTACAAGCAGAACGGGAAGTACACGGCGTACAACACCGTCGAGAACGGGCTCAAGGCCAACAACGCTTTCCCCAAGCGGATCGCCGCCCTGGCCTACTCCATCCCGATCAGCTCGGACGCGGCCAAACAGTTCGCGTACCGCTACCAGCAAGCCGGCGCCGAGATCTGTTACACGGACTACGGCATCCAACCGGGCGCCAGCTACTCGCTGGACTCGCAGGTGCTCCAGATGAAGCGCAACAACTGCGACGGCGTGTTCACGACGATGGACGTGTCGGGCAACACCAAGCTGCTGCAAGCCGAGCAGCGTCAGAACTTCCACCCGCTGACGATGGTGACGTTCGCCAGCTACACGCCGGACCAGATCGCCGTCGCCGGTGAGGCGGCGGCCCAGGGCCTCCAAATCACCATCAACTGGATCCCGTTCAACGAGCCGAATCCAATCATGCAGATCTACCTCGACCAGTTGAAGACATATCAGCCCGGCAAGCGACCGAGTTCGTTCGGTGTGCTCGCATGGGCGGCGGGCCAGATGTTCGTGCAAGGTCTTATCGCCGCCGGCCGCAACCCGACGCGGGCAACGCTGGTCAAGTTCTTCGAGTCGCTCGAGAACTACGACACCGGCGGGATCCTCACGCCGGTGACACCCCGGACGCGACGACCGGTCGGCCCCTGCATCGTCCAGGTCGAGGCCAAGGGCGGCGAGTTCGTCCGCAAGTGGCCGTCGAGCGGCTTCTACTGCACCTCCAAGCTCGTCCCGTCGGAGCCGTAGGCCTTGCGCCTCTTGGGGAACCTGTGGCCCCTCGCGGTCATTGGTCTCTTCAATGGGGCCATCTATGGCCTGGCGGCGATGGGTGTCGTCCTCACGTACAAGACGTCGGGCATCTTCAACTTCGCCTACGGCGGGGTGGCGATGTTCTCGGCATTCACGTTCTGGCAATTACGCGACGGATGGGGACTGAGCCAGTGGATCGCGCTGCCCGTGCTCGTCCTCGTTGTCGCTCCACTGATCGGCCTCGTCCTCGAACGGCTCTTCCGACCGGTGACCGCGCTCACCGCCGAAATACAGATCGTCATCGCGCTGGGCGTGCTCGCGTTTCTCCAAGCGCTCGCGCTCCTCATATGGGGCGGTAGCCCGCGCATCCTCACGAGCGTCTTCTCGACCGACGCGTTCAACTTCACGTCGAAACTCCGGATCGACTACACGCAGGTGTTCACGCTCATCGTTGCCTGCGCGCTCGGCGCCGGTTTGTGGGCACTGCTCCGCCATACGCGTCTGGGAACGGCCACCCAGGCGGTCGTCGACAACCGCGACCTGGCCGAGCTCAACGGCGTCAGCAGCGACACCGTTTCGCGCACGGCGTGGATCATCTCGACGATGTTCGCGGCGATCGTGGGCGTCCTCCTCAGCGCGCAATCGAAGCTCGACGTTTACACGCTCGTCCTCGTCGTCATCTTCGCCTTCGCGCCCGCGGTGCTCGGCAAATTGGTGAGCTTGCCGATGGCCTTCGCCGGCGCGGTGGCGCTCGGTGTCGGCCAGAGCCTCATTACGTATTGGGGCAGCTCGGGGACGATCGCCAACTTCTACGCCTCGGCGCCGTACCTCGCGCTGTTCGCGTTGCTCCTCCTCTACGGCCGCCAGCTCAAGGAACTGCGCGCCGCGTTCCAACCGGTCACCAGCGCACCAGCCGCGCGCCCCGCGTCGACCCGCAAACTCATCCGTGTCAGCGGCACATTCGGCGTGGTTGCCCTACTGCTCCCGGCGCTCCTCAACGAGGCCCGCCTCGGCAACGTCACCTCGGGCATCGTGTACGCCACCATCGCGCTGAGCCTGGTCGTGCTGACCGGCTGGACCGGCCAGATATCGCTCGCTCAGTTCAGCTTCGTCGGTGTCGGCGCCTTCTCGGTCGGCCACATCGCCCAGGCCAACGGCGCCGGCTTCTTCTGGGCCGCGATCGTCGGCTTCCTCATCGCCATCCCGCTCGGGTTAATAGTCGGGTTGCCCTCGCTCCGCCTGTCGGGGCTCTACCTCGCGCTGGCGACGATGGCGTTCGCCCTCACGCTCGACACCATGGTGTTCAGCCAACGCCGCATCAGCGGCGGTACCACCGGCATGACGATCCCCCGTCCGCGGCTCGGCGGCTTCTCGTTCGCATCGACCACCCGCTTCTATTACCTCGCTGTCGCGGTGTTCGCGATCTTCGCCGTCGGCGCCGCGCTGTTCCAACGCGGCCCGATTGGTCGCCGGTTGCAGATGATCCGCGACGCGCCGCTCGCGGCATCGACGTTCGGCGTGAACCTCACGCTGACCAAGCTCGCGGTGTTCGCGCTGTCCGGCGGCGGCGCCGCCTTCGCCGGGGCGATGTTCGGCGCCATGAGACGCAGCGTCAGCCCGAGCGACTTCGCGTTCAGCGCGTCGCTGACGCTGTTGTTGCTCGTCGTCCTGGGCGGGCGGGCGCTGGTCGGCGGCGCGGTGATGGCCGGGTTCGTCTACACGCTGCAGATCCTCCCGGGGCTCAGCCCGTACCTCCGCTACATCCAGCTCGGCGTCGCCGTCGGCGTGGTGTACGTCGCCCAGTATCCCGACGGCCCGCTCACCGTGGCCGCCGAGCGCACGCGCCGCTACGGCGACCTCATGCGGTCGTTCCGCCAACTCGCCACGAAACCACCCGAGACCGCCGATGCCTGACCCGCGCCTCGAAGCTCGAGGGATCGAGGTGCAGTTCGGCGGCCTGCGCGCCCTCGCCGGCGTCGATCTCGCCGTCGGCGTGGGCGAGATCGCCGGGCTCATCGGGCCCAACGGCGCTGGCAAGACCACGCTGTTCAACGTGGTCACCGGCGTGCAGGACTCGGACTCGGGCCGGGTGCTTCTCGACGGCGAGGACATCACGGCGTGGTCGCCGCACCGACGCGGTCGGGCGGGCATCGCGCGCACGTTCCAGCGGCTTGCGCTCTACACCGGACTCACGGTGCACGACAACCTCCTCGCGACGTGGGAGGCGGTCACGCCGGGCGGCGTGCTCGGGCGCAACCGGCAGCAGGGACGCGCTCGCGTCAACGAGGTGATCGACCAACTCGCACTCGGGTCGATCGCCGGACGGCTGGCCGGCCAGTTGTCGACCGGTCTCGGCCGCATGGTCGAGTTGGGTCGCGCCCTGTGCGCCAACCCGCGCATCCTCCTGCTCGACGAACCCAGCGCCGGCCTCGACCCGGACGAGACCGCCCAGTTCAGCGCGATCCTGCGCCAGGTCGCGGGCGGCGACGGCGACCGGCCCGCGGTCTTGCTCGTCGAACACGACGTCGGTCTGGTGATGGACGTGTGCGACCACATCACGGTGCTCGACTTCGGCGAGCGCATCGCGCACGGCACGCCAGCGGCGATCCGCGACGACCCCGCGGTGATCGCCGCCTACCTGGGACAGACCGCGTGACCGGGCTCCTGGAACTCGAACGGGTCACGGTGTCGTACAACGGCTTGCGCGCCGTCTCCGATGTGTCGCTGGTCGTACCGGAAGGTTGCGTCGTCGCCCTGATTGGTGCGAACGGCGCGGGCAAGACCACGATCCTGCGGACGATCTCGGGACTCATCCGGCCGGAGAGCGGCACGGTGACGTTCGCCGGGCGCCGCATCGACGGGCGGCCAGCCCACGCGATCGCCCGGCGCGGGGCGCTGCACGTGCCCGAAGGCCGCGGCATCTTCCCGAGCCTCTCCGTGCAACAGAACCTCGACATGGCCCGGGCGACCGCCGAGGTCGGCGTCGACCTCACCGCCCGCGCCGTCGAGCTGTTCCCCGCGCTCGGCAGCCGCCTGGAGCAGGTGGCGGGCACGATGTCGGGCGGCGAACAGCAGATGCTCGCCATGGCGCGGGCCTTGGTCGCCCGGCCCCGCCTCCTCATGCTCGACGAGATCTCGATGGGTTTGGCGCCGATCATCGTGCGCCAACTGTTCGACGCGGTGCGCGCCATGAAGGACACCGGCGCCACCGTGCTCCTCGTCGAGCAGTACGTGGAGGCCGCCCTCGAACTGGCCGACTACGTGTACGTGCTGGACAAGGGCCGGGTCGCCCACGTCGGCGAACCGAGCGATGTGCGTGAGGCGGGGCTGGCAACCTCGTACCTTGGAGGGTGACATGAGACGCGCTCTCGCAACCGCGGCCGCCCTCCTCGTCGTCCTTGCGACCGCGGTCATCGGCGCGCCCGGCGCGGCGGCCGACGGCATCGCCGGCTACAGCCTCACCGCCCTCGCCGCCGGGGTCCGCTACCAGCTGAACAGCCCGGGCCTGCTCCCGGTCGGCGACACGGCCGAGGGCAACATCATCGAACTGGACGTCCCTATCGCCCGCAGCCTCGTGAGCCAGGGTCCGCTGATCAATGCGCTCGCCTCGCCCGCCTACCCCGGCGATACCGCCGCCCACCTCGGCACCGCCCTGAGCCTGCTCGCGCCGCAGCTGCCAGCGATCCCGAACGATCCGGTGCTGGCCGAGTCGAACTACCCGCCGACGCCGCTGCACGGCCAGTCGACCAGCTTCAGTAGTAACGGCGTGGGTGAGGGCTCGGCCAAGGCCGGCCCCGAAGGCACCGACGTGATCGCCCACAGCGTCGCCCAGTCGATCGGCGGCGTCGTGACGCTCGTGTCGGCGACGGCGCGCAATGTCGTGACGATTGCCGGCGACAAGGTGCACAGCACCGCGACGGCCGAAGTCAGTCGGATCACGATCTCGGACCTCATCACGATCGAGGGCGTCACCGGCGTGGCCGAAGCGGTATCCGACGGCAACAAAGCAACGCCGACGGGTCGACTGAACGTCGGCAAGGTCACCGTCGCCGGGCAAGCCGCCTTCATCGACGCCGATGGCGTGCACGTCGTCGGTGGCGGCGCTGGGCAGGGCGTGATCACTGGGCTACAGGGCCTGGTCAACGCCACGCTGGCGACCGACGGCGTCAAGATCCGCACGATCGCTCCGGTCGTTACGTCAGACAAGGGCCTGGCGACGGCGACATCGGGAGCGCTGGCGATCACCCTCGAGCGAACCGTCCCCGCGATCGCGGTTCCCGGCGTCCCCGCGCTCGAGATACCGGGAGCGGCGCCGGTCGTGTTGGGAACGCCCGACGTGCCGACGCACATCGAGATACTGATCGCCGAGGCGCGGGTCGGTGCCAACGCCACGTCGTTGCTCCCGTTCGACGTCGACCTCGGCGCCCCGTTGATCGGCGGCGACACTGTCGTGAGCGGCGACTCCTTCTCTGGCATCACCGGCGCCGGTTCGTCGGTCCAAAGCGCGCTCAACCCACCAGCCCAGCGCGGCCAGGGTGAGTTGGGCTTCGCGCCGTCGGCCGAGCGCATCGCCCAGGCGGTGCCGTTCGGGTTCGTGATCCTTTGCATTTTCGGCGCGCTGGTGGCCTCGGGTTCGCTGCTTGGGTACGCGCGGTGGCAACTCCTCGAAGGGAGACACAGATGAGCGTCGAGGCGCTAGGTGAGGGCGCAGCGGAACGTCGGCGACTGAGGGTGCCGTCGTTCGCGCGGCTCAGCGAAGACTTCGACCTGCGCAACACATGGCAGATCGCGATCGGCGCCATCCTCATGCCGTTGGGGCTGGGCGTCATCCTCCTCGGATGGCAGGGCGCGTCCCACGCGCGCGTCGTGCAGCAGCAGATCCCGTACCTCGTGAGCGGCTCGTTCATCGGCCTCGGGTTGATGATCGCCGGCGGCCTGATGTTCTGGGCCCACTGGCTCTACCGCATCTACGACCAGAACGACCTCCACCATCAGCAGCTGCTCGAGGCGATCTCGCAATTGGCCGGCGGTTCGGCGAACGGGCAGGCGGCCGCGTCGCCGGTTGCCGGCCAGCGGCTCGTCGCCACCGCCACCGGCACCAACTTCCACCGCCCCGACTGTTCGGTCGTCAAGGGCCGCCGTGGCCTGCGTTCGATCAGCGAGAGCGACGCGGCCCGCATGCAGCCCTGTCGCATCTGTGAACCTCTCGTTCAGCGATAGCGAAACCGCGTTCGCGGCCGACGCTCGCGCCTGGTTGCGATCGCACGTCGTCGCCCCGCCGGCGTTCGCTTCGCTCGACGACGAGATCGCATGGGGGCGCACGTGGCAAGCCGCGCTCGCGGCGGACCGGTGGGTCGGCATCCACTGGCCGGCCGAGTACGGCGGCCGCAGCGCAACGCCCGTCGAGGTCGCCATCTTCAACATGGAGTACGCCCGGGCCGGCGCGCCGCAGCCGGTGAATCGCGTGGGCATCAACCTGGTCGGACCGACCGTGCTCGCCCATGGGACCGAGAACCAGCGGTCGCGTTGGCTACCGGCGATCCTCACCGCCGAGGAGATCTGGTGCCAGCTCTACAGCGAGCCCGCGGCGGGCTCGGACCTCGGCTCGCTGCGAACGAAAGCGGTCAAGGTCGACGGCGGGTGGCAGCTCAGCGGGCAAAAGGTGTGGACGTCGTACGCGCAGTTCGCCCGCTGGGGCCTGTGTCTGGCCCGCACCGAGGCGGGCCGCATCACCTGCTTCGGCGTCGACATGACCGGCGCCGGCATCGACATTCGGCCCCTCGTGCAGATAACCGGCAGCGCCGAGTTCAACGAGGTGTTCCTCGACGACGTGTTCGTCCCTGACGACTGCGTGATCGGCGGCGTCGACGACGGCTGGCGCGTGGCGACCACCACACTGGCCCACGAGCGGGGAACGACGTTCCCGTTCAAAGAGCAGGTTGTCCACGAGGTGTACCTCGACGAGCTGTTCGCGGCAGCCAACCTCGATGATCTCGAGGTGGCCGACGCGCTGGTCGGCGCGTTCATCGAGCTGCGCGTGCTCCGCCTGCACAACTGGCGCACGCTCTCGCGGTTGTCGCGAGGCGAGGAGCCCGGACCGGAGTCGAGCATCGTCAAGCTGGCGTGGACCGACATGACCCAACACCTGTCCGACGCCGCGCTCCTCGTCGAGGGCGGCGAATCGGTGCTCGACGGCAAATGGTCGCGGCAGTGGCTCTGGAGCAAGGCGGCCTCCATCGCCGGCGGCACGTCGGAGATCCAGAAGAACATCGTCGGCGAACGACTCCTCGGCCTCCCCCGCTAATCGAGGAGTAGCGCTCGCAGCGTGTCGAGGGTGGCGGGCGCGACGCCGGCGGGACCGGTGAGGTAGGCCTCGATCCCGCCGTAGTCGGAACGAAGGTGGCGGAGCGTCGCCTCGAGAACCGGTCGGCGCGCCGAGAGGAACGGCCGCACTTTCTCGACGTCGACACCGGCGGCCTCGATGCTCGGCCGCAGGACATCGATGCGCTTGTTCGAGCGGTAGACGGTCGACAACTCGTAGTCGTCGAGGATCACGCCCTCGTCCACGCCCAGCACCGACAGCAGCAGCGCGGCCGCCACACCGGTGCGGTCCTTGCCCGCCGCGCAGTGGAACAACGCGGGGAGCCGGGCGGCGTCGGAAAGCGCGGTGAGCAGGCTTCCGAAAGTGGTCGCGCCCTTGAGCAACATCGCCGCGTACAGGTCGGCCATGAACTGATCGTCGGCTTCGGTGAGCTCGCCGGACATGATCAGCTCGAGCGTCTCGCGCTGGTTCCCGTCGGGGTCGTCGCCGACCGTCAGGTGGACGATCTCGGTCACCTCGTCACCGGGGATCACGGTCGGCTGGCGGGCCCGCTCGGCCGAGTTCCGCAGGTCGTAGATGGCGCGGACGCCGAGGCCACGGACGATCTCGAGGTCGGCGGGCGTCAACTCGTGCAGCGCGTCGGACCGGAACACGTGGCCCCACTTCACGGTTTGGCCGCCGCGTCCGATGTAGCCACCGACATCGCGGAAGTTCAGCGCACCTTCGAGTGGCACCAAACGATCACGCGGCATCCCGCCGACCGTAGCGAAAACCCGTCGGTAAGCTCCGGCGATGGCGCTCACCGTCCTTCCCGAGCGGGACAAGCTCGGCCTTACCCACGGCCGGCTGTACATCGACGGCGAGTGGGTCGACGGCAGCGACGGCGACACTTGGACGCACCTGCACCCGGCAACCGGCGAGGACGTCGGCACGTTCGCGGTCGCCAGTGCGGCCGATGTCGACCGGGCCGCCAACGCGGCGGCGCGCGCCTTCGACGACTGGGCCACCATGAGGGCGCGCGAACGGTCGCGGCTGCTGCGCCGCATCGGCGACCTCATCCTCGACAACGCCGACGAGCTCAACCGCTTGCAAACGCTCGACAACAGCGTGCCCCTCGGGTTCAGCGGGATCTACCAGCTCGGGGCGCAGATGGCGGCCGACATCTTCGATCACCACGCCGGCTGGGTCGACAAGCTCACCGGCGAAACGATCCCGACGTACACCGGCGCCGAGTTCTTCTTCATGACGCTGCGCCAGCCAGTCGGCGTCGTCGGGGCGATCATCCCGTGGAACGCGCCGCTCATGCTGTTCGCCAACAAGGTCGCGCCCGCGCTGGCCGCCGGCTGCACGGTCGTCCTCAAGCCGTCGGAGTACGCGTCGTTCGCGGCGATCCGGCTCGCCCAGCTGGTCGAGGAAGCGGGCACGCCCAAGGGCGTCTTCAACTTCGTGACCGGCCCGGGACCGACCACCGGTCAGGCCCTCATCGACCACCCGAAGATCGACAAGATCACGTTCACCGGCAGCCGCGGCGTCGGCATCCGAGTACTGCACGCCACCGCCGACCGCATCGGGCGCACGTCGCTCGAGCTTGGCGGCAAGAGCCCGAGCATCGTGTTCCCCGACGTCGACCTCGACGCAGTCGCCATGACGTCGATGGGCATGGTCAGCATGGGCCTCTCGGGCCAGGGCTGCGTGTGCCACACCCGCGTGCTCGTGCACGAGTCGATCTACGACGACCTCGTAAACAAGACCGCGGCCATGGCCAGCATGGCCACGTTCGGCAACCCATTCGACCCGGCAACGACGTCAGCGCCGTTAATCAACGCCCGCCAGCTCGAGCGGGTGCTCGGCTACATCGACCAGGGCAAGATCGACGGCCGTCTCGTCGTCGGCGGTGACCGCCCCGGTGGCGACCTGGCCGCCGGCAACTTCGTGAACCCCACGCTGTTCGCCGACGTCGACAACAACGCGGCCATCGCCCAAGAGGAGATCTTCGGACCCGTCCTCGCCATGCTGCCGTTCAAGGACGAGGCCGACGCCATCCGCCTGGCCAACGAGACGAGCTACGGCCTCGGCGCGTCGGTGCAGACCGGCGACGTGAAGCGCGCCCTGCGCGTGGCCAAGGCGGTACGCAGCGGGAGCTTCGGCGTCAACGGCTATACCGTGATGCCCAACGCGCCGTTCGGCGGCTACCAGCAGTCCGGCCTCGGGCGAGAAGGGGGACGGGCCGGCATCGAGGAGTTCACCGAACTGAAGACGGTGTGCATCGCCCTGGGAGACTCACCTGTCTAAACCGGTCGCCGTCGTCACCGGCGCCAACTCGGGCATCGGCCGGGCCACCGCCGTCCATTTGGCCGGCCACGGCTTCGAGGTCTACGGAACGATCCGGGATCGGGCGCGCGCCACCAAGCTCGAGGCCATGGCCGGGGACGCCGGCGTCACCGTCAACCTCGTCGAGCTGGACGTGGCCGAGGACACGTCGGTCCACGACGGTTTCGCCGAGATCCTCGATCGCGCCGGCCGCGTCGACGTCTTGGTCAACAACGCGGGTGTGGGCGGCAATGCGGTCGTCGAGGAGGTGTCGACCCAGCTGATGCTCGACGTCGTGAACGTCAACGTCAACGGCGCGATCCGCTGCCTGCGCGAAGTCGTGCCGGGGATGCGCGAGCGCGGCAACGGCGCCATCGTCAACATCACGTCGGTCGCTGGGCGCTTCGGCGCCATCGCCCAAGCGCCCTACACCGCGTCGAAGTGGGCATTCGAGGGGTTGAGCGAGGAGCTGGCCTTCGAATTGGCGCCGTTCGGCATCCGCGTCGCGATCGTCGAGCCGGGCGTCACCAAGTCGGCGATCTTCGCCAAGAACGTCGACGTTCCGGACGGCACGGGCGCCTACGACGCGCACTACCGGCGCCTCTTCAACTTCTACGCGGCGGGCATGGCCAACTCCACCGACCCGTTCGCGGTGGCCGAGGTGATCCGCCACGCGGTGACGACGGACGACCCCAAGCTGCGGTACGCCTGCGCGTGGGGCGGCGCCGAGATCATCGACAGCCGGCGCCGCATCACCGACGAAGACTGGGTCGCCCTCGGCGCCATCGAGGACGACGGTGAGTATGAAGACCGATTCGTCCAGTTGTTCGGCGTCGACATCCATCCACCCACCGAGACTGGATAGCGTTCGCACCAATGACCGACGTGGAAATCGACCCGTTCGAACGCTTCAACCGGGCCATGGGCGCCGGCAAGGTCGAGGACCCGTATCCGGGCTTCGCCGAACTGCGCGGCAACGGCGACGTCCAGCCGGCCGATATGCGGCTGCTGTTCGGCCTCGACACAGGCGAGCCGCCGCCCGGGTCGCCGCCGATCTACACGGCATACAGCTACAAGGCGGTGGCCCAGGTCCTCGGCGACGGCGAGACGTTCTCATCGAAGATGTACGAGGACGTAATGGGCGTCGTCATGGGCCACACGATCTTGGAGATGGACGAGCCCGAGCACCGCAAGTACCGCACGCTGCTCCAGCAGGCGTTCACCAAGAAGTCGCTCGACCACTGGGAGAACGAACTGGTCCGTCCGGTCATCGACCGCCTCATCGACAAGTTCATCGACGGCGGCCGCGCCGAGCTCGTCACCGAGCTGACGCTGCCGTTCCCGGTCGACGTCATCGGCGGGTTGTTCGGGATCCCCGAGGACGAGATGAAGCAGTTCCACGTGTGGACCGTCGAACTGATCAGCGTCGGCCTCGACTTCGAGGGCGCGATCAACGCGTCCAAGCAGATCCGCGACCACCTCAAGGTGCTGCTCGAGGAGCGGCGCGCCGAAGGTTGCGTTGGCCAGGACCTGCTCTCGATCCTCGGCCGGGCCGAGCTCGACGGCCAGAAGCTCACCGACGACGAGATCTTCGCGTTCTGCTGTCTTTTGCTCCCGGCCGGGGCCGAGACGACGTACCGCTCCTCGAGCAATCTTCTGTACGGGCTCCTCACCCATCCCGATCAGCTCGACGTCGTGCGCAGCGACCCGGAGACGATGATCCCGAAGGCGATGGAAGAAGGGCTGCGCTGGGAGCCCCCGTTGCTCATGATCATGCGCCAGGCCACCAAGGACACCGAAGTCTGCGGGGTGCCGATCGCCAAGGGATCCCTCGTCGTCACCAGCCTGGGCGCCGCCAACCACGACGGCACGCGGTGGGACAACGCCGAAGAGATCGACGTCCAACGCGACCCGCACCAGCACATGGCGTTCGCGTTCGGGCCGCACATGTGCCTCGGCCAGCACCTCGCGCGCATGGAGACCCGGGTGCTGTTCGAGCAGCTCTTCGCGCGGCTGCCCGGGATGCGCCTCGATCCCGACGCCGAGGTCGGCCCCATCACCGGTCTCACCTTCCGGGCGCCGACCGCTCTCCCCGTTATCTGGGACTGACGCTCACTCCATCACGACCTGGCGCGTGATCGTCGCCGGTTCGCGCCCGGCGAGGAGCCACCCGGCCGCGGCGGCGATCAGCGGTAGGCCGATGGCGGTGACAGCCAGGTGCCGGATCGGCACGCTGTCGAGGTCCGACAAACGGTCGGAGTACGCGGCGACCAACGTGATGTAGGCCCCGGCGATGCCGAGCACCGCGCCGGCGGTCGCCAACGCGGCGGCCGTCGCCGCGGTGAGCCACCGTCGCGTGACGCTCGTTGCACCGGCGGCGGTCAGCGTGCGCAAGTCGGATGCCGACTCGGCGCGGATCAACCCGACGGTCATGGCCAAGATGCCGAGCGCGAGGAGAACGCCGGCCGCCGTCGCGCCGGTCTGGAGCGCGTGCACGCCACCTTGGTGGTCCCGCACCTCGATCGTCATGCCCGCGTCGGCCGCCAGTTTGCGCGCCGCGGAGATTTGGTCGTGGCTGAGGCCGTGGCGCCCGACGATGAGCCAGCCAGACGGCGCGCCAACCAAGCCGAACCGTTGCAGGCCCGCCGCCGTGACAAACGACGTGGGCGCCGACGAGTACGCGGCGGCATCGACGTGTTGCGCGCGCACCGCCTCCGGTTTGGCGTTGACCGTCTGCAAGTGCAGCGCTCCGGCCTTCGTGGCGGTGACGACGTCGACGTCGGATCGGACCGACGCGGGGTCGATGCCTCCGGCCGTCAACGCCTCGGGCGTGGCCATGAAGAGCGGGCCGACCCACCGGTATGTGCGACCACCGGCAAGGCGACGCACGAGGATGGCCGGCGCCTGCGACGGATGGCTTGCGACTCGACCGCCGGCGATGGCGGCCGCCGTTCCCTTGGTGACCGGGATTGATTCCTCGACGGCCGGTGAAGCAGCAATCGCCAGCGAGATGGTCCGCGCACCGGGGATCTGCGCGGCCATGCGGTCGGCAACGTTCCGCAAGGCTTGGAGTTGCTCGGGGGTCCGGGCCGCGATGGCGCCGTCGAAGTGAGGATCGTTCGTGCGGACGAGCATCTGCTGGGCCGCCAGGTTGCCTTCGCTCGCGCCGTTGGTCTCGGCCGCGGCGATGACCGCGATCGTCACTGATATGCCCAGGCCGAGGCTGATCGCCGCCAAGGCCGCGCCCGACCGGGCCTGGTAGCGGCCCAAGTCGCGGAGCGCGAGCCGACCGGCAACCGGGAGACGCGACGCGCACGCCGCGACGGCCCGTATCGCCACTGGGCTGATGAACAGCACGCCGAAGCCGATGGCGACCATGCCGCCGATGAACTGCACCGGGTGCACCGATCCGTCGCCGGTCACGTTGACGCCGGTGGACAGGCCGATGAAACCGACGACGATGAAGGCGGCGGCGGCGATGGCAGACCGTCGCGCCAGCTTCGGTCTCGGCGGTCGGGCCGACAGGGCTTCCATGATCGGGATTCGCGCCGCGACCCGGGCGGGCCACCACGCCGACGCCATGGCCGTCGCGACGGCCAGTACGACACCGAGCCCGACCACAGGTAGCGGGACATCGCCGCGATCGATGCGGTGCCCGGCGGCGTGTTCCAACGGAGACGCGACGACGAGCCAGCCGGCGAGGGCGAGAATGGTGCCGGCGACGGCGGCCACCATGCCCACGCCAAACCCGTCGGCCACCACCACCAGCCGGAGGTGCCGGTCGGTCGCGCCGATCGACGCGAGCATGCCCAGCTGACGCTGCCGCCGCTGGGCCACCGCGACGAAACCGGCCGCGGCCACCAGGGCGACGAGCAGCAGCACGATCGTCGCCATACCGAGGACGAGCGCGGCCGCCGTTCCCTTCTCGGTGGTTCCCCGTGCCTCGACACCGACCACCGCGCCGGTTCGCAGTTCGGTGGTCCCGCCGGGCCGCCCGAATATCGCGCTCGCGTCGGCGTCGGTACCACGGACGAGCGCGGTCACCGCGGTGAGCGGCTCGAGGCTGCGCGGTGGCACGAGGATGAATTCATCGTCGAACGCACCGGGATTCTCGACCAGTCCGACGACGTGACGAGGGCTGCGATCGATCGAGACCGTGTCACCGATGCGCACATCAAAGAGTCCGGCGGCGCCGTCGGTCACGGCGACCTCACCGGCCGCCGTCGGGTATCGGCCGGCTCGGAGCCCCAGCATCGGCCGGCCGTACGGACCGTTCGGATCCTGCGCTCGCAGCTCGATCCCGTCGACCGAACCGGGTACCGGTACGACGCGCCGCCCGACGAGCTCGACCGTGCCGAACTGCTGGCGAATGCGCGCCACTTGCTCGTCCACAAGCTTCGGATCCCGTGCCCCGATGCTCAAACGAAAGTCGGCCGAACCGAACTCGGCGTCGCGCGACGGCGTGGCGTTGTACGCGGCGGTGGCCCCGAGAATGGCGGCGGCGACCGCGAACGTGAGCAACGCGAGCACCAACACCTGCTGGCGCCATTCACGCCGGAACAGCCGTAGCGACCATCGGGCGACCGCCCGCCGCGCGCTCACGCCGACCCGCTCATGCGAGAAGTGACTCGGGGCCGGGAACGGGTGCCGTCTCGTCGACGACGTGGCCGTCGCGGAGGAACACCACGCGATCCGCCCAGGACGCGAGCTGCGCGTCGTGCGTCACCACCACGCCGGCGATCCCCCGCTTGCATGCCTCGCGCAACAGGCGCATGACGGCTTCGCCGTTCACCGAGTCGAGCGCGCCGGTCGGCTCGTCGGCCAGCAGCACGTTACGGTCGCCAACGATCGACCGCGCGATCGCCGTCCGCTGCCGTTCGCCGCCGGAGAGCTCGTCCGGGAAACGGTCGGCCAACTCTTCGATGTCCATCTGCTTGAGCGCGGAACGTGCCGCGCGGCGCGCCGTCTTCATGTTGATGCCGTCGAGTTCGAGCGGCAGGGCCACGTTCTCGACCGCAGTCAGGCCGGCGAGGAGGTTGAAGTCCTGGAAGATGTAGCCGATCGAACGACGCCGGAGCCGCGCTCGGTCGTTGCGCGACATGCCCGAGACGTCGGAGCCAGCGATACGAACGTCACCGCTCGTCGCGTCCTCCAGCGTTCCGGCGATCGTCAGCAGCGTGCTCTTGCCCGAGCCGCTTGGCCCCATCACCGCGACCAACTCGCCCTCCTCGACGACGAGGTCGACGCTGACCAGCGCGTGAACCTCGGTCGCGCCGGTGCCGTAGACCTTGCTCACGTCGCGAAGCTCGATCACCGCCGTCATGCCTTTACCTCCACGTTCGACTTCGCCTTCGCCTTGGCCGGCGCCTTGGCCGGCGCCGGCGGCGCGGCGGTCGGCGGGCGACGCTTCACACGCGCGCTGACCGCGTCGAGCCAGCGCACCGTCGCGTCGAGCCGGAACAGCTCGGCGTCGACGACGAGGGCCAAGCCGATCTCGTCGTCCGCCGCCTCGGCCTTCACGCGGGTGTACTGCTGCATCGCCTCGATCAGGTGTCGCCGGTGGACCTGCACCAGCTCCTGGACGTCGATGCCGGGAACGGTCAACGCCACGAGAACCTTGATCACCAACTCATCGCGCGGCGGCGCGGTCGCGTCGGGCGGGGTGCGCAGCCACTGGCTCAGCTCCGCCCGTCCCTCGTCGGTGATGCGGTACGCCTTCTGCGGGCTGGCGTCCTCGCCGGCGTGCGACTCGACGAGTCCGTCGCGCTCGAGCCGCTGAAGCGTCGTGTACACCTGACCGACGTTCAGCGGCCACACGTCCCCCGTGCGGGCCTCGAACTCTTCGCGCAACCGCAACCCGTACTTCGGCCCCTCGCTCAACAACGCGAGCAGCGAATGGCGAATGCTCATACCGAGTATATATACCCGGTATATACACCGAACACAAGGTAGAACCGTCGCATGGCAGCCGACCTCGATCTCGTCCGCCGCATCGGCTCCGCCGACCAGGGCTTGGCGATCATCGCCCTCGCCCGCGGCCACGGTTCGGTGCACACCTCACTAGTCAACGCCGGCGTCCTCGACGACCCGGACGGCGGCAATCCCTGTGTCGGCTTCGTCGTGCGCGGCGATGCGCGCAAGCTCGCCCTCATCCAGGCGAGCGGGCGGGCCGCAGTGGTGTTCCGGGCCGGCTGGGAGTGGGTGTCGGTCGAGGGCCCGGCGCGTATCGCCGGCGGCGACCCGCAACTGCTGCGCGACGTGTTCACCGCCGCCGGCGGCACCCACGACGACTGGGACGAGTACGACCGTGTCATGGCCGCCGAAGGCCGCGTCGCCGTCCTCGTCCACCCAGCGCGCATCACCTCCAACTGACAACTGCTCGCGTGCGCGCTCACAGCGCGGCCACCGGCGGCGGGGCGTTGGCCCGGGCACGACCGAGCCCCGGATGGCGGTCGTCGTCGGGTGATACGAAGGCCCGTTTGCCACGACCCTCGACCAACGCCCAGTTCTTGCGGGTCTTGAGGTCGTGGTGGTGGCTGCACAGCAGATCGAGCCAGTCGAGCATCGTGACCTTGGTGTCGGCCCAATCGATGCGGTGATCCCGCTGCAGGCGGGCGACCTGCGAACAGCCCAGCGCCGCACACGTGGGATAGAGCCACTCCAGCGCGCTCTGTTGCTTGGCCGTCGGCGCGCGACCCAGATGGGCG
>Ga0075428_100000182_pt1 | contig 58871 bp, 62 predicted proteins | sample RhiMetdeltSRZDD2_FD_75291 | JGI IMG/M metagenome (GOLD analysis project Ga0075428, IMG submission 75291) | Populus rhizosphere microbial communities from Tennessee, USA - Rhizosphere MetaG P. deltoides SRZDD2 | ecosystem: Host-associated > Plants > Roots > Rhizosphere > Soil | place: USA... | reverse complement strand
GCACCTGGCGCGACCTCACCGACAACGTGAACTTCATGGCCTCCAACCTCACCACCCAGGTCCGCAACATCGCTCAGGTCGCCACGGCGGTGGCCAAGGGCGACCTGTCCCAGAAGATCACGGTGGTGGCGCAGGGCGAGATCCTCGAGCTCAAGGACGTCGTCAACACCATGGTGGACCAGCTGTCCAGCTTCGCCGACGAGGTGACCCGCGTGGCCCGCGAGGTCGGCACCGAAGGCAAGCTCGGTGGCCAGGCACAGGTGCGCGGCGTGGCGGGCACCTGGCGCGACCTCACCGACAACGTGAACTTCATGGCCTCCAACCTCACCACCCAGGTCCGCAACATCGCCCAGGTGACGACGGCCGTGGCCCGTGGTGACCTGTCCCAGAAGATCACGGTCGACGCCTACGGCGAGATCCTGGAGCTGAAGAACACGGTCAACACGATGGTGGATCAGTTGCGCAGCTTCGCCGACGAGGTCACCCGGGTGGCCAGAGAGGTTGGTACGGAAGGAAAGCTGGGCGGCCAGGCGCAGGTGCGCGGCGTCTCGGGGACCTGGCGCCACCTGACCGAGAACGTGAACCAGCTCGCGCTGACCCTGACCACGCAGCTGCGCGCGATCGCCGAGGTGTCGACCGCCGTGACGCGTGGCGACCTGACCCAGCAGATCGCCGTGCAGGCGCAGGGCGAAGTGGCCGAGCTCAAGGACAACATCAACCAGATGATCGTGACCCTGCGCGACACCACCGAGACGAACGCCGACCAGGGCTGGCTCGACTCCAACACGGCCCGCATCTCCGGCCTGCTGCAGGGCCAGCGGGACCTGGAAGAGGTCGGCCGCATGATCATGATGGAGGTCAGCCCGCTGGTCAACGCGCAGCTCGGCGCGTTCTTCCTGGCGAGCGGGGACAAGTCGCTGCGGTTGGCGGCGGCGTTCGGGTACGACGGCAGCAAGGATGAGATCGCCGTCTCCTTCGGCGAGGGTCTCGTAGGCCAGGCGGCCGCGGGCAGCGGCACCATCCGGGTCGGCGGCGAGTCCACCGGGCTGACCATCCGCTCCGGACTGCTCGCCACGCCCGCCAACGACCTGGTGATCCTGCCCGTGCTCTTCGAGGGCGAGGTGCTGGGCGTCATCGAGTTCGCCACCGTGTCCACGTTCTCAAAGCTGCCGCTTGCCTTCCTGGACCGGCTCGCCGGGACCATCGGCATCACGCTCAACACCATCCAGGCCAACCGCCGGACCGAAGAGTTGCTGGCGCAGTCGCAGCGGCTGGCGCACGAGCTGCGCGAGCAGTCGGCGGAGCTGTTGCGTACCAACAACGAGCTGGAGGAGAAGGCGGCCCTGCTGTCCGAGCAGAACCGCAACATCGAGATCAAGAACAGCGAGATCGAGATGGCGCGGCTGGGTCTGGAGGAGAAGGCGCAGCAGCTGGCCGCCGCCTCGCAGTACAAGTCCGAGTTCCTGGCCAACATGAGCCACGAGCTGCGCACCCCGCTGAACTCGGTGCTGCTGCTCGCGCGGCTGCTGGCGGACAACCCGGAGGCCAACCTCACCGCCAAGCAGGTGGAGTTCGCCCGCACCATTCACACCGCGGGCTCGGATCTGCTGGCGCTCATCGACGACATCCTGGACCTGTCCAAGATCGAGGCGGGGCGGATGGACATCGAGCCGGGCACGGTCTACTTCGGCGAGCTGCGCGAGTTCGTGGAGCAGGCGTTCCGGCCGCAGGCCGAGGAGAAGGGCCTGGAGATGCGGGTGGAGATCTCCCCCGACCTGCCCGAGTCGTTCACCACCGACGCCAAGCGCCTCCAGCAGATCCTGCGCAACCTGCTCTCCAACGCGGTCAAGTTCACCGCGCGGGGCTCGGTCACCTTGGAGATCAACGCCCGGCAGTCGGGCGAAACCTTCGGGATTCCCTTGCTGGACAGGGCTTCCCATGTGGTGTCCTTCGCGATCAGGGACACGGGCATAGGGATCGCCGACGACAAGCTGGCCCTCATCTTCGAGGCGTTCCAGCAGGCCGACGGCACCACGAGCCGGCGCTTCGGCGGCACCGGGCTAGGGCTGTCGATCAGCCGGGAGCTGGCGAACCTGCTGGGCGGGACCATCACGGCCGAGTCGACACCGGGTCGCGGTTCGACATTCACTTTGTACCTGCCCGACGTCCTTTATGGAGAGATCCCCTCGGCGCCGTTCCTCATCGAGCCGCCGCGGATCGTCGACCCTCCACAAAGGATAGTGGTGCAGGGCCGGAACACGGCGGCCGCGACGCAGCTCGAGGGGGTCACGGTGCTGATCGTCGACGACGACGTACGCAACGTGTTCGCCTTGACCAGCGCGCTTGAGCTGCACGGCATGACGGTGCTCTACGCCGACAACGGCGCCGACGGCCTCCGCTTGCTCGCCGAGGCGCCGGACGTAAAGATCGTGCTGATGGACACCATGATGCCCAACCAGGACGGGTACCAGACGACCCAGCTGATCCGGCGCAACCCGCGCTTCGCCAACCTGCCGGTGGTGTTCCTGACCGCCAAGGCGATGCCCGCCGACCATGAGGCGGCGCTGGAGTCGGGCGCGACCGACTATGTGACCAAGCCGGTCGACCTCGACCAGTTGCTGACCTTGATGGCCAAGTGGGTCAGCCGTGACGAGAGGGTGACGACATGACCTCGACCATGGCCAAGGCCCTGCTCGTCGACGACCGGCGGGACAACCTGATCGCGCTCGAGGCGATGCTGCAGGGCCTGCCGGTGGAGACGGTCGCGGTGGACAGCGGCGAGGCGGCGCTCAAGCGGTTGCTGACCGACGACTTCGCCCTGATCCTGCTCGATGCGCAGATGCCGGGCATGGACGGATTCGAGACGGCGGAGCACATCAAGCGGCGCGAACGCACCCGGCACATCCCGATCATCTTCCTGACCGCGGCCGACCGTGACGCGCAGCTGGCGGTTCGCGGCTACGCCGCGGGTGGCGTGGACTACCTGACCAAGCCGTTCGACCCGTGGGCGTTGCGCGGCAAGGTTTCCGTCTTTGTGGACCTGTGGAACAAGAACCAGCAGGTGCGGCGGCAGGCGGCCTCCTGGCGCCGGCTCGCCACCGCCACCGACGAGGCGCTCAGGCTGCTGCGCGACGGCGACATCACCGAGGCGGTCGCCGTGCTGGAGGCGGCCCGCCGCCCGGCGTGGGAGAGCCCGCCCGCCGCTCGAACCGCTCTCTGACCGAGTCTCTGACGAAGCCGGCCACCTCCTCGATGGAGTGTCCGTCGGTGCCGATCCACAGGTCGCCGTGCCGATCGCGGTGGAGCCGGTCCGCGTCTCGAGCCGCCTGATCGGCGACCTCGTGGAGAACGGCAGATCCCTTGCCCCGCAGCTCCTCACCGGCGATATTCGGGCCTTCGCCGCGCCCGCGGCGTTGGACCCGTTCGATCAGCGCTTCGCGGCCGGCGTGGAGCCGGCACACCGTGAGGGTCATGCCGGACAGCGCGTCGGCGTAGGCACGGATCGCGGCGGCGTCGTTCACCCGGCCGGTCACTACGAGGCAGCGGGCGCCCGCGTCGCGGAAGGCGGGCCACATGGCGGCGAGGTTGGCCGCCTTAAGCCGGTGGTGGTCCGGATCGTCGGCGGGCGCCGGGTGGCAGAACCCGATCTGGGCTAGGTCGATGTATGCGGCCTTGATGTTGGACCCGACACGGGTGAAAACCTCATACCCCACGGTGGACTTGCCGACGGCGGCGGCACCGCACAACATCAGCACCGGCACCGGATCGCCAAGCGCGGCAACGGTTTGCGTCGACAGTAAGGCGCCATTTGTTGAGGGAGGCCACCCGCCGGCCCGCTCGCGTACCAACCGCGCGACCGCCGCGACGGACAGCCCATCGGTGTCGACCCGCAGGTCGCCGAAGTCGAGGCGGTCCAGCTCGTCCGCTCCGGCGACGGCCTCGCTCGCGAGGTGACTCATCCAGCCCCGGGCGACGAACCGGTCGGTGAGCGTGGCGTGGCCGGCCCGCAGCCGGCACAGCGTCAACGCGGCCTCCGGAACCTGGTTCGCATAGGCGCCAACGTGTTCGGCGACCTCGAAGCCGCCGGACATGACCACGCTTTCGGCTCCGGCCGCGCGGAACGCCGCCCACACCTGACCGAGGTTGCGGGCCTTGATCCGGTGGTTCTGCGGGTCATCGTCCCACGATGGGTAGCACAGCCCCAGCTGGTCGGCGTCGACAAAGGCCGTGGCCAATCCCGCGTCGGCGAGCTGCCGGAAGATCTCCCATCCCACGGTCGTCTTGCCCACCCCGGACGGGCCACAGAGCCAGAGGAAGGGAATTCGCGCACTCACCGCCGCAGCGTAACCAGTCAAAGATCACGACGTGAGCGTTTTCTTACCCTATGGGGCCGGTCGAGTAGGTGAACGGCCCGTCGAGGCGCCGCCAGCCACCGTCTTCCCAGACCTGGAAGGCCCGTTCCGACAAGGGGATGTCGACGGTCACGCTTTCGCCCGGCTCGGCGTGGGCCACAGCGAAGCCGGCCAGCCAGCGCTCGGGCAGGGCGCGGTCGGGGGTGGCCGGCCCCACGTAGACCTGGATCACCTCGCGCCCGGGGCGGTCGCCGGTGTTGCGCACCGTCACGATGGCGTGCCCGTCCTTGGTGTCCAATGTGGAGTATTCCCACGTGGTGTAGCCCAGACCGTGGCCGAAAGCGAAGCGGGGCTTGACCGCCGAGCGCTGCCAGGCTCGGTACCCGATGAAAATGCCCTCGTCATAGGAGAGTCCGCCGTCCACCGGGGTCGTGGACAGCACCGGGCAGTCCGCGGCCCGCACCGGCCACGTGGTGGGCAGGCGCCCGCCCGGCTCGGCGTCCCCGAGCAGCACGTCGGCGAGCGCGTGCCCGGCCTCCTGGCCCGGGAACCAGGTCAGCAGCACAGCCGCCACATCGTCGGCCCACGGCATCTCCACCGGCGAACCGGCGTTGACCACGACCACGGTGCGTGGGTTGGCCTCGGCGACGCGCCTGACCAGCTCGTCCTGGCGGCCTGGCAGGGCCAGCGTGGTGCGGTCGAACCCTTCCGACTCCACCTCCTCGGTGGTCCCCACGACCACGATGGCGACGTCGGCCTCGGCGGCCACCCGCGCCGCCTCGTCGAGCATCTCCTCCGGCGCGCCGATGGGCTCGCCATAGCCGAGAGTCAGTGAGACCAGCGCGGCGCCACCGCTCTGGCGCAGGCTCACCTCGACGATCTCGCCCGCCTGGAGCGGCACGGGGAAACGGCGCTCGGGCGGGGAGAGGAAGGCCTGGGCGAAGTCGGCCGAGTCGGGCTCGATCTCGCCGTCGAAGAGCACGGAACCGTTGGCGCTCAAGGTGAAGCCGCCCACGCCCCGGATCGCCAGCTGGTGCGTGCCGCTCGTCTCGGCGGTAAGCGTGCCGGAGATCTCGATGGAGGTCACCAGGTCCGGGTCGACCGGCGGCTCCATCCACTTGCCGAACCCGCTGTGCAGCCGCACTTCGTGGGAGGTGCCGTGGAAGGTGGCCTTAAGATCTGTCCACTGTGGACCCTGGGCCGGGGGGAGCTTGGCGCGCGGGTCGGCCCCGACGGCGTAGGTGAGGTCGGCGCGGCCGCGCAGGCCCTCCAGCGGCGACACCACGTGCTCCGGGAAGACCATGGCGCTGCCGCCGCCGAGGACGCGGGCATCGCGGGCCAGCGCCCCGATCAGGGCCACCCGCTCGCCGCCTGGCAGGGGAAGCAGGTTGTCGCGGTTGGACAGGAGCACGAAGCCGCGGGCGGCGACCTCGCGGGCCAGGGCGCGCCCGTCGACGGGTGGCAGGTCGGGCGGGGCCGAGACGCGCTTCGCCAGCAACTGCACGCGCCGCACGGCATCGTCGATGAGGGACTCCGGGACGTCGCCGCGCGTGACGGCGGCGACGAGCTCGGCCCCCCAAGGGCTGCCCGCGGCGGGCATGGCGATGTCGAGCCCGCCCAGCATGGTGGCGACGGTGTCGCGGGCGGCGAACCAGTCGGAGATGATGACGCCGTCGAAACCCCACTCCCCCTTGAGGATCTCGCGCTGGAGCCGGGTGTTGGCCGTCATGGTGACGCCGTTGACCTGGTTGTAGGCGGACATGACCGCCCATGCCCCACCCTCGCGCACGATCACTTCGAAGGGCGCCAGATAGAGCTCGCGCAACACCTTCTCACTGACCCGCACGTCCACGGTGAAGCGGTCGGTCTCGGAATCGTTGGCCACGAAGTGTTTCACGGTCGCGGCGACGCCCTGCTCCTGCACACCCTTGACATAGGCCGCGCCGATCGCGCCGGTGAGCAGAGGATCCTCCGAATAGGCCTCGAAGTGCCTGCCGCCCAGGGGACTGCGATGCAGGTTGACCGTGGGCGCCAGCAGCACCCGCACCCCCTTGCGCCGCGCCTCCTGGCCGAGGAGCCGCCCCACCCGGCGCGCCAGCTCCACATCCCACGTCGCGGCGAGCGCGGTCGGGCTGGGCAGCGCGATCGACGGGTCGCTGCCCACCCACTGGACGCCGCGCACTCCGATCGGCCCGTCGGACATCACGATGCCGTTGGGCAGGGTCCAGGCGTCAATTCCGGAGAGCAGGTGCACCTTAGCCTCGAGGTCCATGAGGTGATCCTGCCATCCCGGAAAACCGGTGGACAGCGGGGATACGGTGGGCCCATGCAAGATCGATTGATCTAGCATCTTCGGGGAAAATGTTGCCTCACAATGATTTGAGGCCGCATTTTTCGGGAAAATGCTGGATCAACGGATCTTGGGACGCGGCTAGCCGGCGATGGCTACGACCGCGCCGATCACCGCAGGGCCGTCGAGCAGGACCTGGTCGTTGTGGTCGGCGCCCGGCACCACGACCGGCGTGACGGATGCCTTCTTCGCCACCGCCTCGCTCTGGGCGGGCGGCACGATGGAGTCGGCCGTGCCGTAGACAACGGCGATCGGCGACCGCACGGCGCTTATCTTGTCCAGCAAGGGAAAGCGGTCACGCAGCAACAGCCGCACCGGCAGGAACGGGTAGTGCGTCGCCCCGACCGAGGCCAGATCGGTGAAGGGCGACCTGAGCACGAGACCGCGTATCGGATGCTCCGTCGCCAGGTCGGTGGCGACTGCCGCGCCCAGACTCTCGCCGAAGACAATGATCTTTCGGCTTTCAAAGAGGCTTTCGAGGTACCGGAAAGAAGCTCTTATGTCTTTGAAAAGCCCGGATTCGCTGGGGCTTCCCGGATTCCCGCCATAGCCACGATAGTCGAACAGCAGTACTGTGAAGCCTTGCCGGCCAAGGGCGCGGGCCAGCGGCACCCGATCGGAGCGATCGCCGCCGTTGCCGTTGACGACGAGCACGGCCAGGCCACGCCCGGGTCCGCCCGATGGCGGCCGAGCGAGCCAGCCCGACAGCCGCAGCCCATCCGATGTTTCGAAGGACACCTCGGACATGTCCGCGGGCACCGGCCCCGGGTCCTGGCTCGGGAAGTAGATGAGCTTACGTTGGAAGCCCCACAGCAACGCCACGATAGCGACGCTAATAAACAGAAAGATGAACATGGTTTGTGTGATCGTTGGCCGGCGAGTCGCCGCACCTCGATCCGGTGGAGTTGTAGCGCCGCCAGCCTGAGCCATAGACCCAGATTGTGCAGTACCAGACCACGTACATCACGCCCAGCGCCTTGGCGTTCTTGACGTAGAACGAGGCGAGCCGGTCGCCGTAGGACTTGTTGTTGCCGCTGGCCGTGCCCCCGAAGCCGCTGGAGCTGGTGGCCCAGTCGCAGGCCCGGCCCTTGGGGTGCTCGTACATGCTGCCCGACCGCCAGCAGGAGACGTACCAGTTCCACCCCAGCCGCTTGGTCTCGAGGTAGGCGTGGTAGAGACGCGGCGTGATCCGGCCGCTGGTGGTCGGGTCGTTGACGGTGGCGCTCTGCGAGGGCCAGGTGCCGTCGGGGTTGCGCGGTGCGGGGTTGGCCGTGGGCAGGGTATCCGGGTCGATGTCGACCCGCACCGGGGTGCCGCCGGCCACGGCGAGGGCCTTCTCCGCCGCGGTGCGGCGCTTCTGCATCTCCTGCGTGGCCGCGTTCTGGATCGCGAGCTGAGTGTCGATCTCCGTCTTGGCGTCCTCGGCCCGCTTCTTCGCCTCCAGGAACGCCTTCAAACGAGTCTGGTCATACTGGGTCATTTTGTCCAGCATGACCGCCCGCTGGAAGAAGTCGTCCTGTGAACGGGCGGCAAGCATATGGCCGATAGTGCCAAGCCGTCCGGTCCGATAGGCCTCCGCGGCATATTTCACGACGCCGGCTTTCACGCGGGCCATGTCGAGCTCCGCGAGGGTCAATTTCTCTTGTGCCTCAGCCTGTTTCCTCTGCGCCAACTCCAGCTGTTGCTCGGCTTCGATATACGCGTTGGTTGCCGCCGCCACGTTTGCCCGTAGCGTGGCGATGGTTGGTGTGCCACCCTCATTAGGCGGTGTCGTCGGATTGGGGGTCGGCTGGGCCGCCGCCGGAGACGCGAAACCCAGCGTCAGAATAACGACGGTCGCCAGGGCTACCTGCTGCGCGAACGGTCCGGGGCTCACGTCGAGTCACGATAGTGCCATGTTTGGAAAGACGCATCAGAGGAAATGGGGGGCGTTGTGGAGGCTGAAACGCCGATTACGTTCCGTGATTTGGTGGCCAGCAATGTGTCACGGTTGCGGGAGGCTGCCCAGGTTTCTGTGGACCGGGTGGTGAAAGCGGCGCAAAGCATCGGTCTGGAGTGGAATGCCAGCTGGCTACGCGGGGTGGAGCAGGGGACGCGGACCCTGAGCGGCGAGGAGCTGATCGCGCTGCCGGTGGTGCTCAGCACCGCGCTCGCCCACCGGGTCACCCTGGCCGACCTCCTCTGGAGCGAAGTCCCGGTGGTCGTCCGGCCGAATTCTTCCCCGATCGCCGCGCCCTACCTGCGCGAGATCATCACCGGTGCGCCCTACCGCCGCCACTTCGCCGACGTGGCTCAGGATGCGACGGCCCTGCTGATGGCCTCCAACGCGGCGGCGGTGGAAAAGATGCGCACGTTGCGACAGGCCAATCTGTCCGATGTGGACGTCCGCACGCTCGGCCGGGCCGAGGCCGGCAGCGGCACCGCCGAGTCCCGCCTCGCCCGCCGCCTGGGCGTTGCTGACATCATCGTCATCGCGGCGGCCGCGAGCCTTTGGGGCCGTTCCCTTTCCGATGAGAGGGACGCCGTGGTCCGCGTGAACGGCGCCAAGCAATCGCTGGCCACCATCACGCGGCGCCTGTCCAATGAGGTCACCAGGCGCATCAACGAGGCGGCCAACACCAAGCCCGGCAAGCGCGCGCCCTCAGCGACTCGATGAGGGACGCTACCTAACGGTGGCACACTTGTCGCCATGCGGCTTGACGACGTGTGGATCCGCTACTCCAGGGGATCGGGCTGGGTGCTGCGCGAGGTGACGGCGCAGCTGGCCCCGGGCGAGGTGGCGGTGGTCCTGGGGCGCAACGGCGCCGGCAAGTCGACCCTGCTCAGCGCCGCGGCCGGGGTGCTGCCGGTCAGCCGCGGCCGGGTCAGCGGTCGCCCCGGGGTCGTCGGCTGGGTGCCCGAGCGTTTCCCGCAAAACCAATTTAATACCACCATTTTGTACCTGATAAGCCTGGCCCGGATCCGGGGGCTGACCCCGTCCGCCGCCCGATCCACCGCCCGGCATTGGATCGACCGCCTCCACCTCAACGCCTTCGCCGACACCAAACTGTCCGAGCTCTCCAAGGGCAGTGCGCAGAAAGTCGGCCTGGCGCAAGCACTTCTGGTCACCCCGGACCTGCTCGTGCTGGACGAGCCGTGGGAGGGGCTCGACGCGCTCACCAAGCTCGAGATCCCCGCCATCATCGCGGAGGTCCAGGCCGCCGGCGGCAGCGTGCTCGTCAGCGACCATCGCGGCGAGGCGGTCAACCTGCCCGGCGCCGCCCGCTGGACCGTCGCGGACGGCCGTGTGCACGCGGCCGTGGAGGCACCGAAACAGCGGCTGGTCATCGAGATCGCCGTGGACGAGGCCGACGCCGCCGGCCTCGCCGACCGGCTGCGCGCTGAGGGCCACGACGTCCTGGGCGTGCGCCGGTGATAGCTCTCATCAGGATGCGCCTGCACGCGTACCTTCGCAGCCAGGTCTCCTTCGCCCCCATGCTCGCCGCGCTCGCGATCCTCGGCATCCTCTACGGCGGCGGCCAGGCCGCCCCGACCGAGGCCTACGGCCTGTCGGCGGTCGTGCTCTTTCCCGTGCTCGCCTGGCAGGTCAAGATCCTGCTCGATGTGGAGCCCGATGTGCAGCGCCGCATCGCCGCTACCGCCCTCGGATCCCGCGGCCGCGAGGTCACCGCCGGCCTGCTCGCCGCGACCCTCACCGCCGTGCCCACCATCGCCGCCGGGCTGGTGCTGCCCTGGGCCGTCGGCGGCGTCAGCATGGCCGATTCGCCTGTCCCGCTTGGCCTGGCGCTCCTTTCCGGGCTCTGGTCCCACCTGATCGCCGTGCCGCCCGCGCTCGCCCTCGGGGCGCTGGCCAGCCGGGCCGTCGCCCGCACCGTGGGCAACGGGGTCGCCATTCTGGTCACCGGCTTCGTCCTGGCGATCGTCATCGGCCTGAAGGATTCGCCCGTGCCCTGGCTGATGTTCCCGCTGATGCCCGTCTCCCGCGCGGTGGTCTCCGGCATCGCCTTGTCCCAGGTTGCCCTGCTTTCCTTGTGGGCCTTGGCCTGGACCGCCCTCGCGCTGACCGGTTATGCCCGCCTGCGCCACGCCCGCCCCTAGCTAGGGGTATGGCCGCCCCATCGCGCCCAAGGCGTCTATTGCCGGGCAAATTGCGTGATCTTGGGTGCGTGCCCCACACGCGGAATACTGTATATTCGATGGTTCTGGGCAATAAAAAGGGCGCCGATATTGGCGTGCGCAAAGGCCATTTTAAGCGACTGGGGGCGGCATTGTCAACCGACGTATCGGGGAGCAGAGAGCAGGAGACCATCTCTACGCTTTACGCACGCCTCGACCAGATGCGTAAGCAGGCACAGCGCCGCTTGGCCGAGGCGTTGGCGCGGCCCAGTGGGGGCACGCATCAATCCCGATCCGAGCGCGATTCCGCGGTCACGATGTATGCCGATCAGATCAGGCAATGGGACGCGGCCGAACACGGTCTTTGTTTCGGCCGTCTGGACTATGACAATGGCGAGCATCGTCACATCGGCCGGCTCGGCCTTTTCGACCCGAACAACGACTACGAACCCCTGCTGGTGGACTGGCGGGCGCCGGCCGCGAGGGCGTTCTACCTTGCCACGGCGGCCAATCCCGAGGGCGTGCGCCGGCGCCGGCACATCCGCACCAAGTTGCGCGAAGTCGTGGGCGTAGAGGACGAGGTGCTCGACCTTTCGACCACACAAAACACCCAACACCCAGGCCTCACCTCCGAGGCCGCCCTGATGAGCGCGCTCACCGCGACCCGAACCGGCCGGATGCGCGACATCGTGGAGACGATCCAGGCGGAGCAGGACACCATCATCCGCTCCGATCTGCGTGGAGTGCTTGTGGTGCAAGGGGGTCCGGGCACAGGCAAGACCGCCGTGGCGCTGCACCGCGCCGCCTACCTGCTCTACACCCACCGCGAGGCGCTCTCCCGCCAGGGTGTGCTGATCCTCGGTCCGAACGAGACGTTCCTGCGCTACATCTCCCAGGTCCTGCCGGGCCTGGGCGAGACCAGCGTGCTGCTGTCCACCGTGTCCGGGCTCTACCCGGGGGTGGCGGCGCGCCGCCAGGAGCCCGCCGACGTCAGCCAGGCCAAGGGAAGCCTGGACATGGTAAAGGTTCTGGAGGACGCGGTTTTGGAGCTTCAAGTGGTACCAGATGAAGCTCTTGAAGTAACGACAAGTGACTCTCACGCGGGGCTTGGCTACGAGCGCGAGGTTTTGACCCTCGAGCCTTCCGTGATCCTGCGGGCGCGCGACCGGGCCCGGCGCTCCGGGCGCCCGCACAACCTGGCCCGCCCCATCTTCATCGAGTCCATCGTCCGCGACCTCGCCCGGCAGGTGGCGGAGCGGATCGGCGACGACCCGTACAAGGACGATCCGCTGGGCGGGGACGACGCGCCCGGCACCATGCTGCTCGACGAGGCCGACATCGCCGTGATCCGGCGGGAGCTGGGCGAGGACCCGGAGCTCAACCGCGCCCTGGATGTCTTGTGGCCCAAGCTTTCCCCCCAGCGCTTCCTCTCGGACTTCTTCGCCCGCACCGACATCGAGTGGCTGCGACGCGCGCCGGGTGGCGGCTGGAGCCCGGCCGACGTTCCCCTGCTCGACGAGGCGGCGGAGCTGCTGGGCGACGAGGAGTCCGAGCAGCGGGCGCTGCGCGAGCGGCTGCGGCGGCAGCGGATCGCTTACGCGGAAGGGGTTCTGACCATCGCCTCCGGTTCGGGCTCCACCGACTTCGACATCGAGGATGAGGCGGAGGTGCTCAGCGCGCTCGACGTGGTCTCCGCCGCCGAGCTGGCCGAGCGGCACGAGGAGGCCGAGTTGCTGACGGCGGCGCAGCGGGCCGCGGTCGACCGGCGCTGGGCCTTCGGTCACATCATCGTGGACGAGGCGCAGGAGCTGTCGCCGATGGCGTGGCGGCTGCTGATGCGCCGGGCGCCCAGCCGCTCCCTGACGGTGGTCGGGGACGTGGCCCAGACCGGTGATCTGGCCGGCGCCGGCGCCTGGATCGAGATCTTCACTCCGTATGTGGGCGACCGCTGGCGGCTGACCGAGCTGACCGTCAACTACCGCACCCCGGCTGAGATCATGGCCGAGGCGTCGGCGGTGCTCGCCCGCATCTCCCCCGATCTCAAGCCGCCCCGCTCGGTGCGCGAGACCGGCGTGAAACCGTGGACGCAGACGGTGGCGCCGGGGGAGCTGGAGGCGGTGCTCCAGCAGCGGATCTCCCGAGAGAAGGCGATCCTCGAGGGCGGTCGCCTAGGCGTGATCGTGCCTTCGACCAATGGCTTCACCGGCGGCGCCGAGCCCGACCTTGAGGCGGCGGTCTCCGTGCTCACCGTGCGGCAGGCCAAGGGGCTCGAGTTCGACAGCGTCATCGTGGTCGATCCGGAGCGGATCGTGGCGGCGTCGCCGCGCGGCCTCAACGACCTTTATGTCGCGTTGACCCGGGCGACCCAGCGCTTGGGAATCCTTTCCCATAAGGAGACCTGACGGACCGGGTATACGATGTGCCTCTTCCCCCCGGGCTCGAGGAGAGTCGATGCGCTTGCTTTCGGCGGCCGCCGAGCAGCTTTACGCTCGTATGCTCGCGCGAGAGAGCGTGCCCGGCACCGAGCTGGCCAATGAGATCACCGCCCTGGCCGAGCTGCTCGACGCGGGCCTGGCCGCCGAGTCGGCGCAGCACGTGGTGCGCGCGGTGGCTCCCGCGGCGGCGCTGGGCCGGTTGCTGGTGCGGCGCCAGCGGGAGTCGGTGCAGGCCCAGTGCCGCCTGCTCGACGACTATGAGCGGCTGTCGCGGCTGGCCCGGCCGGTCATGCGCCCGGCTGGACATCCCGCCTTCGAGGTGATCCGCGGCGGCGAGCGCGTCGCGGTGGCCGCCGTCGAGCTGCAAGCCACCGCGGCGCAGTACCTCCGGATGCTGGCCATGACGCCGCAAACCCCTGTGCTGCCAAAGGTTCCGTGCCAGATCATCTTCACCCCGGAGACCGCGGCCGGGGCCGCCGCCCGGGGCGGGCGGGTGCTCGACCGGGTGCCGCTGCGGATGCAGGTCATCGACGGCACCGCGCTCGTCATGCTAACCCCGTCCGGCCACGAGGCGGCGGTGGTGGTACGCGAGCCGGTGATAGTCGCCGCCCTGGTCGACTACTTCGACCTGTTGTGGGACAAGGCGATTATGGTGCCCGAAGGGTCCGATGTGGACGATGCCCTGGGTTTGTCCGCGCTGCAACGCACGATCATGAGCCTGCTCCTGCGGGGCATGACCGACGCGACGGTCTCCAAGGTGCTCGGGATCAGTACCCGATCGGTGCGCCGCCAGGTGGCCGCGCTCGAGGAGCGGGCCGGCGTCGACAGCCGGTTCGCCCTTGGCGCCGCCGCCGTGCGCCTCGGCTGGCTCGACACCTGACCCAGATCCCACCTTGATCCGGCGATTCGCGCTCCCACGTCTATTGCCAGGCAAGTTGCCGGATCAAGGTGGCCGCTAGCGGCCAGCTGTCCGCTTCTTCCTTGGCATCGAGATCCACAAATGGTTCGCTAAACGGTCACGACGTCTGAAGGGAGCTTTCAATGCTGAAGTCTCTCGGCCGCAAGGTTCTCGAGATCCTTATCCCGCAAGCTGAGGCGCACGCCTGCACCGACGGTTGGTGCGAGCGCAACAGCGCCGGCAGGAGGCGGTGCTGCAAGCAGTGCACGGGCGGCAAGGTCTGCACGTACTGGGGATACGGCTGCCCGAACGGTTGCGCCAACTACTGATCCGCATCCGCATCCGCCGGGCCGGAACGCCGGCCCGGCGGCCGGCGTGGAAGGGTGTCCGATGACCGCCATTGCCTGGGTGGTGCTCGCCCTCGTAAGTCTCGTCGCGGTGGCGGCTTTCGGCCTGGTACTGGTCGTGGCCAGGCGCCTGCGCACGCTGACCGAGCACGTCCACCGGTTCCTGCCGGCTTCCGAGCAAGGGCTGCCCGACCCGGGTACGCCGCTGCCGGAGTTTCACGCGCGCAGCGCGGCCGGGCAGGAGGTGACCGAGCGCCACTTCGCCGGCGAGGATCGTGTCCTGGCCTTCCTCACCACCGACTGCGGCTCCTGCCACGACCAGATACCCGCCGTCCGCGAGCTGCCCGCGTCCGGCTGGCCGGAGCCGGTCGCCGTCGTCATCGGCCCCAAGGCCGACCGCGCCGTGATGATCGCCAAACTCGGCTCCGGGGCGATCGTGCTCGAGGAGGACGACAGCGGGCCGATCGCGTCAGCCTTTGAGATGCATGAGTTTCCGGCGATCCTGATTGCGGGCAACGGTGTCGTCCGCACGTCGGCGCACGGGGTGGCGGGAGCGCTGGCCGCCGTAAGAACCGCGTGACGTGATCCGGCTCGACAGAATCGACGGCCCGCGGCCCCGGGTGACCGCCCGGCGGGCGCTGTCCGCGCTGGGCCTGGGCTGGTCGGCCTCGCCCCGGATCATGTCGGCGCTGATCGTCCTGACCTTCGTAGACGGGCTCGCCCCGGTCGCCGCCGCGTGGGCCACCAAGCTCCTGCTCGATGAGCTGACCCGCGGGGCCGCCGCGTCCGGCGCCGCCGTCGCCGCCTGGGCCGCTGTGCTGGTGGCCGCCGGTCTGGTCAGCAGCGTCGTGTCGGCGGCGACCGCGTACCTGTCGGCGGTGCTACGCCGGCGGGTACGCGTCACGGCGCAGGCCCGCCTGCTCGAGCGGATCAACGCCTATCCGGGCTTGGCGCCCTTCGAGAATCCGGCCACCCTCGACCGCATCCGCCTGGCCGAGCAGGCCGCCGACGCGGCCCCCGAGGACGTCTTCGCCGCGGCCGTCCACCTTGGACAGTCGGCGGTCACCGTGACGGGATTCGCCGCCACGCTCGTGCTTTTGTTTCCCCCGATGGTTTTCCTGGTGCTCGCGGCGGCGGTGCCCGCCGCGTGGCTGCAACTCCGCCTGGCCCGGCTGCGCGCCGACACCCTCACCGGCATCTCGGTGGTGCAGCGCCGGCAGATCTTCTACCGCCAGCTGGCCACGGACGCGCGCGCCGCCAAGGAGATCCGGCTGTTCGGGCTGGGCTCCTTCCTGACCGGCCGCCTACTTCGCGACCTGCACGCCGCCAACGCCGCCGAGAACGCGATGGACCGCTCGGCCGCCCGCATCGAGGGAGCCTTGGGCCTGCTGGCCGGGGCGCTGACCCTGGCCGGGGTGGCGACCGCCGCCTGGCTCGGGTTCCACGGCCGGATCACCACCGGGGACGTCGTCGTCTTCCTCGCGGCGATCGCGGCCACGCACACCACGGTGACGGGCGCCACCGAACACGCCGCCCGCGCGTACCAGTCCTTGCTGCTCTTCGGGCACTACCAGGACATCACGGCGGGACAAACCCCGCCGCCGGAAGGGATTGCGGCGCCCGAACTGGCCCAGGGAATCGAGTTTCGCGACGTCTGGTTCCGGTACGCCGACGACCTGCCGTGGGTGCTCAACGGCGTCAGCTTCACGCTCCCGGCCGGCCGCTGCGTGGGGATGGCCGGGGTCAACGGCGCGGGCAAGAGCACCATCGTCAAGCTGCTGTGCCGGATGTACGAGCCGCAGCGCGGTTCGATCCGTTGGGACGGCATCGACCTGCGCGACCTCGAACCGGCGACGCTCCGCCGCCGGATGAGCGCCGTCTTCCAGGATTTCATGGCCTATGACTTCACCGCCTCCGACAACATCGGGATCGGACGGCTGGAGTCGCTGGGCGACCGCGACCGCATCCGCGCCGCAGCCGCGCTGGCCGAGGTGGATGGGACGATCGAACGGCTGCCCAAGGGGTACGACACCCTGCTCAGCCGGATCTTCCCGGACGACGAGGACGGGCGCACCATCATGCTCTCCGGCGGGCAGTGGCAGCGCATCGCGGTGGCCCGCGCGTTCCTGCGCGACGACATCGACCTGCTCATCCTGGACGAGGCCAGCTCCGGCCTGGACGCCCAGGCCGAATATGTTCTGCAGCAACGGCTTGCGTCGCTCGGCCGGGGAAGGTCGAGTCTTCTGGTGACGCACCGGCTCAACAGCATGCGCGCCGCCGATCTGATCCTGGTCATCGACGGCGGCCGGGTGGTCGAGTCAGGCACCCATGACGAGCTGATCGCCCGCGACGGGCAATATGCCCGCCTCTTCCGGATGCAGTCCGAGGGCTATCAGCCCACCATCGCCACCAGGAGCCTGATGCCGAAGTAGATGAGTGTCACCGACAACGCCAGCGACAGCACCGCGGTGAGCACCACGGCGAACGGCGACATGCGCTCACGCTCTTGGGGTGAGGGTTGACCCATCGGGTCACGGTACCTTGCGGTAAACCCGGGAGTCACGCCGGGCGAAGCCCATCCGCTCATACAGGCGATTAGCGGCCTCCCGGGCGGGACGCGAGGTCAGGTCGACCGTGCGGGCGCCCCGCTCGCGGGCGATGACGAGCGCCTCCTCGGTGAGCTGTGCGCCCACGCCCTTGCCGCGGGCGGCGGTGTCGACGACGACGTCCTCGATGCGCGCCCTCGTGCCCGACGGGATCGGGAACACCACGAGGGTCAGCGCCCCGACGATCACACCTTCGATCCTGGCCACCAACAAGCTATTGCCCGGCCAGGTGGCGATGGCGGTCAGGGCCCCGACGTCGAGCTGTGGGGCCGACGTGGACAGCTGTGGCAGCAGGCGCCCGAACGCCTCGACCACCTCATCGGTGACCTCGCGGACGAGCTCGACTTCGATTGTCACGCCCCCAGACTAAGGCCTCCTACGTCCTGGCCAGGAGCCTTACGGGTGCCATACGCAGCAGCCACGAGGCGGGAAGCCAGGGCCAGCGCGGCACCAACGCCTGGGCCACCTCCCGCTCCATCGCCCTGACCATCGCCCTGACCCCGACGTCGGTGTTGACGATGAACGGGGTCCGGCCGGCGGTGGCGGTCATCTCGGAGCGGATGATGCCCGGCAGCAGCGTCGTCACCTTGATCGCGGTGGAGAAGACATCGGCGCGGATCCCCTCGGCCAGGGTGCTGATGGCGGCCTTGCTCGCCGCGTAGGTGGTCCCGTGTCGGCGCATGCCGCGCAGCGCGTTCAGCGACGAGACCACGACCAGGTGCCCGGCGCCGCGCTTGCGGAAGATCTCCAGCGCCGCCTCGCACTGGGCGAGCGCGGAGACGAAGTTCGTGTGGGCGGTCGCCTTGTTGATGGCGAATTTTCCGGTACCCAGCGGGTACCCATCGCCAAGCCCGGCGTTGACCACGACCCGGTCCAACCCACCTAGCTCCTCGTCGAACTCCTGGAAGGTCTTGAAGACGGCCTCGTGGTCGTCGACGTCGAGCGTCCGGCTGACCACTTTGGACTGTGGATGCTTCCCCGCCAGCTCGTCGGCGAGCTGCTTGAGCCGGTCGGTGCGCCGGGCGCAGACGGCGACGTTGCGGCCGAGGGCCACGAACTGGCGGGCCATCTCCGCCCCTAGCCCGGAACTAGCCCCCGTGATCAGGATGTTTCTCCGCACGCGGACTAACATCGCACAATCGATCCGTTACGCACAGTGTCATAAAGGTGAATGAATGATTGACGAGGACGTACCGATCTTCTGGCGCGGCCTGGGTCTACCGGGCCTCATCGACATTCACGTGCATTTCTACCCCGAGCGGATGCTGCGCAAGGTCTGGAGCTACTTCGATGACGTGTTCTGGACAATCACCTATCGGGGGACGGACCGGGAACGCCTCGACCATCTAAAAGCGTTGGGCGTCAAGGCCTTCCCTGCCCTGATCTATGCGCATAAACCCGGCATGGCGGCAAACCTCAATGACTGGGCGCTTTCCTTCGCCGCCGAGCATCCCAGCTGCATGCCAACGGCCACCTTCTTCCCCGAACCCGGTGTCCTTGATTACGTCACCAAGGCACTCGACGCCGGGGCGAAGATCTTCAAGGTGCACATCCAGGTCGGGGCCTATGATCCGCGCGACGACCGCCTCGACCCGGTGTGGGGGCTGCTCGCCGAGACCGGCACCCCGATCGTGACGCACGCCGGATCCGGGCCGCTGCCCGGCGACCACACCGGGCCCGGCCCCTTCGCCGAGGTGCTCGCGCGGCACCCGCGGCTGCACGCCGTCATCGCGCACATGGGAACGCCGGAGTACGAGCCGTTTCTTGAACTGGCGGAACGCTTCGAGCTGGTGCGGCTGGACACGACCATGGCCTTCACCCACTTCGTGGAGAACTTCGCGCCGTACCCGATGAAACTCCTGGATCGCGTCAAGGATCTGGGCCTGGCCGGCAAGGTGCTGCTCGGCACCGACTACCCCAACATCCCGCATCCCTATGCGCAACAGCTGGAAGCGTTGGCGCGCCTGGACCTGGGCGACGACTGGCTACGCGCGGTCTGCTGGCACAACGCGGCTTCAGCTCTGCGCATTGCCGGCGTCAACGAGCCTGTTTCTTAGGCGCTGCAAGCGATCCGAGCCGAGGCCCTGGGCGAGCAGGTAGCCCTCGGCCCCGCCGTAGTGCTCGCGCGCGTGCTCAAGCATCTGCAGGATCGTCTCCCGCCGGGAGCTCATCCGCTCGGCGATCCTCGCCCTCTCCTCCCCATCGAGCGAGGCGATCACCTCGTCGAACTCATCGCGAAGACAATCGGCCGAAAGCTGATAGTCATTCGCAATCTCTTCATCGGGTACCCCGAGAGCGCTCAAAACCAGAGCGACGATCATCCCCGTCCGGTCCTTGCCCACCGCGCAGTGCACGACAACGCCGCCGGGCGGGGCATCCGCGATGGCCGCCACACCGTCCACAATGCACCGTGCGTTGCGGTCGAGGCTGCTGCGGTAAATCATGCCCAGCGTCCGCTCCACGGAGCGATCGCGGGTGCGCTCCCGTCTCGGATCGATCATCGGCACCAGCCGGTAGCGCGGATCGTCGGCGAACGGATGCGGCCGCTGGTCGGCCTCGCCCGGGCCGCGCAGGTCGAGGATCAGGCTCACCTCTTGCTCGGCGAAGGCCAGCAGGCCGTCGGGGTCGAGCCGGTCGAGGCTGTCCGAGCGGATCAGCGCGCCGGGCCGGATCGAACCGCCACCCGCCACCGGCAGCCCGCCAAGATCTCGCACATTGCGGCAGCCTGACCAGTGAAGAGCGCGGTCCGAGGTAAACATAGCCTTACGCTATCTCGCCAGAACGCACCCTCGTGCCCTCATAATTGATCGATGAATCCGCCCGTTAGCACAGGCACAGTCTTCCGGTGGGCCGTCGCCGCGACCGTCGGCATTGCGTTGGTGGCGCTGTCCCTCCTCGCGGTGTGGGCCGTGCGCGACATCCTCGTGCTCGCCCTCGTGGCCCTGTTCATCGCGGTCAGCCTCGATCCCGCCGTGCGATGGATGGTCCGCCGCGGCGTGCGCCGCTCCTTGGCGGTCAGCATCATCCTGCTCATCGCGCTGGCCGTGATCGCCACCGTCGTCGCGCTCGTGATGCCGCCGCTGATCCGCGAGGCCACCGACCTGTCGCAGAACGTGCCGAGGTACCTGTCCGATCTGGACGAGCGGTCCAAGACCTTCCGCGAGCTGAGCGCCCGCTACAACCTCGACGAGCAGTTGCAGCGGCTCGTCCAGGACCTGCCGGAGCGCATCGGCACGAGCGTGCTCACGTTCTTCCGCCGCTTCCTCGGCGTGCTCGCCTCGACCCTGCTCGTGCTCGTGCTGTCCATCTACTTCATGGCCTCGCTGCCGCGCATCCGCCGCGCGGTGCCCCGGGTGTTCCCGCACCGCTTCCAGCAACGCGTCCACGTCATCGCCGACGTCGTCGTCGACAAGGTCGGCTCCTACATGATCGGTGGGCTGCTGGTCTCCTCGATCGCCTCGATCGTCGCCTACCTCATCCTGACCGTCTTCAAGGTGCCGGCCGCCCTGCCGCTGGCCCTGCTGGTCTTCCTGTTCGCGTTCATCCCGCTGATCGGCGCGTCGCTGGGCGCGATCGTGTGCTTCCTCGTGGCATCCATCGCCAACGGCCTATGGCCGTCCGGCGTGCTCGTGCTCGCCTGCTTCATCGTCTACCAGCAGCTGGAGAACTACATCATCGCGCCGCGGGTGATGCAGGGCCGCATGGACCTGCCGGCGGTCGCGGTGCTGCTGGCCGGGCTGCTCGGCGGTACCATGCTCGGACTGGTCGGCGCGCTGATGGCGATCCCGATCGCGGCCGCGGTCAAGGCGATCATCTGGGAGGTCCGCGCCACCGCCGGGCGGTCGCCCGAGGAGCTGGAGGAGGTCGAGCGGGCGGCAGAGAACCCGCCGCCGCCGGCCAAACCGGCCGAGGGATAGCGAGGGGTAACTTGGGCGTGTGGGGCTGACCATCACGAGCCGCAATGCCCGCTTCCAGCAGTGGCAGGCGCTGTTGAGCAACCGCACCAAGCGCCACCGGGCCGGCGAGTTCATCGTGCAGGGTGTCCGGCCCATCAGCCTCGCCGCGCGCTACGGCTGGGAGTTCAGCGCGCTGCTGCACCGGCGCGGCGGGGCGTTGTCCGACTGGGCCCTCAAGACGTTGGACAACATCGATACGACTCACGTGGCGATCGCCGACGACCTGCTGGCCGAGCTGGCCGAGCGGGGTGCCGGCGAGCCTGACGGAGCGCCGGAACTGGTAGCGGTGGTGCGGCAGCGGCCGGATGAGCTGGAGCGGATCAAGCCGGATCTGGTGGTGGTGTTCGACCGGCCGGCCAGCCCGGGCAACCTGGGCACGCTGATCCGGTCCGCCGACGCCTTCGGGGCCAGCGGGGTGGTGGTGACCGGGCACGCCGCGGACATCTACGATCCCCGGACCATAAGGGCCAGCACCGGGTCGCTTTTCGCGCTGCCCGTCATACGGCTCGACCGGTACCCCCAGGAATTCAAAGCCAGAATGGTCGGGCTTGACGAGCGCGGCGCGGCCGAGCTGGCCGAGGTGGACCTGACAGGCCCGACCGCGCGGGTGGTCGGCAACGAGGCGCGGGGCATGAGCGTGGCGCTGCGCGAGGCGTGCGAGGTGCTGGCGCGCATCCCGATCGGGGGCGGAGCCAGCTCGCTCAACGCGTCCGCCGCGGCGACCGTGGCGCTCTATGAGGCGGCTCGCCAGCGCTCGGCGGCGAATGCCGCGCGGTAGGATCGTGATCATGGCGAAGGTGTTTGTGGAGCGGACCGAGGACGGCTTTGTCGGCACGAACGAGCGCGGGGCTCGCGTGGCCATCGGAGGGTCCAAAGACGACGGTGTGTTCTCCCCGGTCGAGCTGCTGCTCGTCGCCCTGGGCGGGTGCGAGTTGGTGACCGTGGAGCCGCTGACCGCCAAACGGGGGCACCGGCTGGTCCGGCTGGCCATGCGGGTGGAGGCGGAGAAGGTCGAGCCGACCAAGCTGGGACCGATCACCGGGACCTACGAGATCGAGCTGCCCGAGGGGGACAGCGAGGCGGCCGAGGTGTTCCGGGCCGTGGCCGAGCGGGTGCACGAGAACCACTGCACGGTCGGCAAGGCGCTGCGGGAGCCGACCCCCACGATCCAGGTCCTGCCCGTGTAAATGAGGGTTTAACTCTGTTCAGGCCAACCCCTGGGACAATTGGAGTGCGGCCATTATGCGGACAGGGCTAGGGTTTGGGACGTGGTGGTATTTGAACAATCGGGGAAACCGCGATCCGTGAGGGTCGCGACCTGGCTTTTGTGGGGTTTGTTCGTGACCGGCGGGTTGCTGGTCATCGCGGGAGCCATCGAGCTCGGTCATCTCAACGAGAATCTGCCCATCATGGAGCAGAAGTCGACATTCCTGGCCGAGGCTCAGCGGTCGGCCGGGCGCATGCACGACTCCGCCGCCCTGGCGCTGGGGCTGGGAATCTTCAATCTGGTTGGCGCCCTTCTGTTCTGGCCCGTGCTCGCGGTGGGTATGCGTGGAGGGCGGGCACTGATTCTGATCTTCGTGGCCTTCGTGGCGGCGTGTCAGGTTTTGCTGATCGTTCAGGATGGCACGATCGGCGTCGTACCCTACGAGGATCTGTCCCATGACCTCGGGCAAGAGAAGTTGATCAACTCGCTGATCGTGGCGCCCGGCTATTTCGTGATGCTCTACCCCGCCGAGTCCGCCGGCCTGATCCTGGCCGTTCTCATCGGGTGGAAGATGCTGCAGGACTCGACGGTCGAGCACTTCCAGCGACGCCGGCGGGTCACCGCCGACCGGACCTGGGATGTCTCGGAGATTCTGGCCAAACGCCAGAACGGCGCCCCATAGCGGCCTCATGGACAACACGGCTTGGCAGCGGGGCACTCGACAGGCTAGGCTTCGCGCAACGCTCGCTTCCGACGGCTTCCCCCGTGGCCGCCCGAGGCGAGCGTTCCACTTTTGTGCCGACCTCTACTGCCCGTTTCGCACCGGGTGCCGGTCCACCAGGAGCACGGCGACCGCGGCCAAGCCGAGCAGCAGGTGGAAGGCGTGGTCCACCGGCCCGAGCGGGATCGCCATCGCCGTGCCCAGAAAGAGGCCGTCGATGAACCAGCCGCCGATGCCGAGGGTGGTGTAGACGATCGCGATGGTCCAGGTGTAAAGCGCCGCCAGGGTGTCGGACCTGGCGAACCAGCCGGCATAGATGCCGATCGCCGCCGAGATGAGGTGCAGCAGGCCGTGCGCCCAGTCGTGCGCCAGGCGTTGCTCAAGCACCTTGGTGATCAGGGGATAGAGGGTGAAAAGCAGGAAAACCATCGCCGCGACACGGCAATAGACCCGCAAGACCACGGGCGAAGCTTAACAAACTGTCAATCTTGAGGTCCATCCCCTTGGTCTGTCCGCCCGAGTTGGGTTCCGGATTGGACAGCCATGCATTGGTGGGACACGTGAAGGGCAATGCCTAGCGGCGATTTGATTTGGGTCGGAGTAGGGTCAGGGCCATGAGTGTGGCGGTGAGGGTCATTCCGTGCCTGGACGTCGATGACGGGCGGGTGGTGAAGGGCATCAACTTCGAGAACCTGCGCGACGCCGGAGACCCGGTGGAGCTGGCCGCCCACTACGACGCCGAGGGCGCCGACGAGCTGACGTTCCTGGACGTGTCCGCCTCGGTCGAGGGGCGCGGGACCATGCTCGAAGTGGTGCGGCGCACGGCCGAGTCGGTGTTCATTCCGCTGACGGTCGGAGGCGGCGTGCGATCAGTGTCCGATGTGGACATTCTGTTGCGGGCGGGCGCAGACAAGGTGGGTGTGAACACCGCGGCGATCGCCCGGCCGGAGCTGATCAGTGAGATCGTGCAAAGGTTCGGGTCGCAGGTGCTGGTTCTGTCGCTGGATGCGCGGCGGCGGGCCGTGGATGGCGGGTTCGAGGTGACCACCCATGGGGGGCGCAAGCCGGCGGGGCTGGACGCGATCGAGTGGGTGAAGCGCGCGGCCGACCTGGGTGTCGGCGAGATACTCGTCAACTCCATGGACGCCGACGGGACAAAGGGCGGCTTCGACCTGGAGCTGATCAAGCAGGTGCGAGCGGCGGTGGACGTGCCCGTGATCGCCTCCGGCGGGGCCGGAAAGGCCGAGGACTTCCCGCCGGCGGTACAGGCCGGGGCCGACGCGGTGTTGGCGGCGAGCATCTTCCACTTCGGCGAGGTGACTATCGCGGAAGTGAAGCGCGAGTTGAAGGATGCGGGGTATCCGGTGCGATGACCGACTGGATTATTTACGGCGCCAACGGATATACGGGCGAGCTGATCGCGATGGAGGCGGTGGCGCGCGGGATGCGGCCGATCCTGGCCGGGCGCGGCCACGACAAGGTGCTCACACTGGCGTCCAAATTGGACCTGCCGTCGCGGGTGTTCCCGGTTGACGACCCGGATCTCGACGGCGTCGGGCTGGTGCTGCACTGCGCCGGGCCGTTCTCCAAGACGAGCGCGCCGATGCTGGAGGCGTGCCTGGCCAATGGGGTTCACTATCTGGACATCACCGGCGAGATCGATGTGTTTGAGCACGCGCACGCGCAGCACGAGCGGGCGGTCGACGCCGGGGTGGTGGTGTGTCCGGGCGTGGGGTTCGACGTGATACCCACGGACTGCCTGGCGGCTTCGCTGGGCGAGGCGATGCCCGACGCCACCCACCTCACGCTGGGCTTTGACAGCCGCATGCGGCTGTCCCCCGGTACGCAGAAAACATCCTTGGAATCATTGGGCATTGGCGGACGAGTGCGTCGCGACGGCAAACTGGTCCTGGTGCCGATGGGCGGATCGGTGCGGCACATCGATTTCGGCGCCGGTGAGAAAATGGCGGCGACCATCCCGTGGGGGGATGTGGCCACGGCGTATTACACCACCGGGATCCCAAATATCGAGGTGTATGTGCCCTCGTCGCCGAAGCGGGCGCGCAGCCTGCGGATGGCCAACCTGCTGCGACCCATCCTGCGAGGCTCGATGCTGCAGCAGATGCTCAAGGCCCGGGTGCCGCAGACCGGGCCCGACGAGGCGACGCGGGCCGCGACTCCGGTGCATGTGTGGGGTGAGGTGCGCAACGAGACCGGGCAGGTGAGGGTGGCTCGGGTCAAGACCGTCAACGGCTATGACCTGACGGTCACCGGATCCCTCGAGTTCGTCTCGTACCTGTTGGAGCATCGCCCGGCCGGAGGGTATTACACGCCGTCCCAGCTGCTCGGGGCCGACCTGATTTCCAAGCTGCCCGGCTGCGGGCCTATGGTCCTGCTATGACGACGACTCTCGACGCCCTCACGATCACCAAGCTCTCGGTCGGGCCGATGGACAACAACGCATACCTGCTGCGGTGCCAGGCGACCGGCGCCACACTGATGATCGATGCGGCGAACGAATCGGATCAGCTGCTGGAGCTGTGCGGCGGCACGCTCGACGCCGTGCTCACCACTCACCAGCACGCCGACCACTGGCAGGCGCTGGAGGATGTGGTGGCGGCCACGGGAGCCCGGACCTATGCGGGAAGGCTTGACGCCGAGGGCATTCCGGTGGAGACGCAGATGCTCGTGGACGATGGGGACATTGTCCAATTTGGAGAGATCCAGCTCGAGGCGATCCATCTGGTGGGGCACACGCCCGGCAGCATCGCGTTGCTTTATCAGGATCCGACCGGGCACCCGCACCTGTTCACCGGGGATTGCCTCTTCCCCGGGGGTCCTGGGCGGACAACAAACCCGACCGAATTCGCGTCGCTGATGGGCGGGCTCGAGGAGAAGGTCTTCGGGCGCCTGCCGGATGAGACCGCAGTCTATCCGGGTCATGGCAAGGATACGACGCTGGGCAAGGAGCGTTCGTCGATCCCGGAGTGGCGCGCTCGCGGATGGTAGGACGTTGGTTCAGAGTTCGTCGCACCGGTGAATCGGCCGCTTGGTCGGAACGCGCCTGGGAGCGGAAAATGTCATGACCGGCTTCACCTTGGCGCAATCATCTGGCGGCTGGAGACACCCACCGAGCTGATCTAATGTGGCAGATGGTGACCGCGCACGGCAACGCGGATGCCATGATGTGCGTCTTCTGGCTTGCCCTTCAGCGGTATGATCGCGTGGCGGCCGAGACGTGGGTTGAGCCGCTGCTTGCACCGGACCAGCCGTATTCGATCACCGCCTTGGGGAGCTGCGACGGAAGGCCGAGGGGTGCCACCCGCGTACCGCGAGGATGCAATGTACCCACAAACGTGGGTACATTGCAGTAGAATAGGCGTCGTGAGCGACATCCTTACGGTCCGCCAGACACTTGAACAGCTCTCCACGCTCCTCGAGAGGTTCCGCAAAGGGAACGCCGGCCCGGTAGCGATAGGCTCGCGACGGCATCGGGAAGCGGTGATCGTCCCTGCCGCCCTGTGGGACTCGCTTGTCGGCGAACGTCGCCGGAGCACAGGCCTAACCGATGCCTCGCTGAGGCTCGAAGGCCTGGCTCGCAGCGACGCCGCGCGGCGGATAAGTGATCGTTATGTGGACGGCGAGATCGACGTGGATGAGATGGTCCGGCAGACCATCGCTCTACACACCCAGGCCGACGGCGCATGACGCTTGATCGGTATGTTGATCCAACCACTGGAGTGTTGCTCAACAGGCTTGGAATTACCGACGCGGAGAAACTACGACAAGTCGTGGCTGACATCTCAGCAGCCAGGCTGGACGAACTGGCGGCTAGACCGTTGCGAGGACTGTACGACCTGACTCATCTGAGGGCCTTCCATAAGCGGATCTTTGGAGACGTCTATCCATGGGCGGGGCAAATCCGAACGGTGCAGATTTTCAAGGACACCGGCTTTTGCCTGCCGCAAAACATCGAAAGCTATGCGGCCACGGAATTCGCCAAGCTAGCGCGGGAAAACTACCTGCGAGGTCTGGCCCGAGACGAATTCACCAAGCGGCTTGCTTACTACCACGCCGAAGTCAACGAGATACATCCGTTTCGGGAAGGGAACGGTCGCGCACAACGAGCCTTCCTATGGCAACTCGCCTCCGAGGCGGGCTATGACCTTGACTGGACGGCGGTCGAGGCCGAGGACAACATCAATGCGGCTATGGCGGCGCATAAAGGCGACCGATGACCACGATGCGATCCACCGGCTACCCGCCCGCGCGCCGGCCCACCAGCAGCTCGCGCGGCGCCCGTTCCTCGGTCGTCTCCTCCACCACGATCTCCGGCTCGAATCCCGCCTCGGTCAGCAGCCGCAGCCAGAGGTCGCGCTCGAACAGCCCGGTGCGGTGGCTCTCGTGCACGACTCGCACCGAGCCATCCCGATCGCGGAACAGGAAGGCGTACTCGGTTTGGGTCCACCCGTCATCCGGGTCCGGATCCCAGGTCCACTCCAGGTAACGCACCCCGCGGCCGTCATCGCCATCGGTGCCGCCGTAACCGGTGGAGGGCTCGAAGTTCTCCGCGATGACGTCGGGTACGAAGAGCGCAAGGCCACCCGGTTTGCAATGCACATAGGCCGTCTCGATGGCCCGCCTCAGATCGTCCACGGTGGTCATGTAGTCGATGGCATCGTGCACGAACACCGAGTCGAACTCGCGACCAAGCCGGATCGTGCGCATGTCACCCTGAAGGTGCTCGCACTCGGGGTTGAGCCGCCGCGACACGTCCAGCATCTCGCCGGACAGGTCCACCAGCGTAAGTGTGAAGTGCTTCTTCAGGTGTACCGCGTTGTGGCCGCCGCCGCTGCCGAGCTCGAGCACCTCGCGCACCGGGATCGACGCCGAGTTGAGCACCTTCAAGGCGTTGGCGGCCTCCTCGGCGTACTCCTCGGCCGGAGAGATCAACGGCCACCACTCGGCCAGGTCCCCGTAGAAGCGATACCCCGTCATAGTTCCATCTTTTTCAGCATGCGGGTGAACGCGACCGGATGCACGATGGGAATCCCATAGCGCGCCGCCTTCTCGGCCTTGCCCGACATGGTGTCCGGGTCGGCCGCGACGAGCAGCCGCGTGCGGGTCGTGACATCCTTTCCCACCCGCAGCCCGGCCCGAGTCGCCCTCGCCTCCCACACCTCGCGCGGCTCCCGGGTCTCGCCGGTGAAGACCACCTCGTCGCCCCGCCTCAGGTACAGCCGCTTCGACGGGCTGGCCGAGGGCCCGCCGGTCAACGCCACCGCGTGCCGCGCCGTGCTGAGCACCCCGTCCACATACTCCCTTTCCAACGCGAGCAGATCGGCCACGCCCTCCAGGTCGGCGCGCTCGTTGTCCCCGATCTCACCGTCCAGGGCGGCGACCGTGGCCAGCGCCTGCAGGTAGCGCTGGTGCAGCTCCTCAAGGTCCTCACGCGCCAGCCCCAGGCGGTCGGCGACCGACACCAGGGCGTTGGCCTCCACGGCCGAGATGTGCCTGTCCAGCAGGGCGCGGTCGAGGACGTCAAGGTACGCGTCGGCATTGGGCCGGTGGGTGCGCGGGAGGCGTTCCACGAGGCGCGACAGGAAGTGCGGTTCGACATGGCCCTCGACCCGGCGCGACACCGCCTCGACATCGCCGCTCACCGGAATGTTCGGCCAATCCCGGCCTCCTACCAAACGCGCCATCCACGGCGGCGGCATCCCCGCCATGGTGACGAAGTGCGCCAGCAGACCCGCGGCCGCTCGCGCGTCATAGAGCGCGGAATGCGCGTTCACCAAAGGGACTCCGGCCGCGCGGCAGCACGCGGCCAGCGAGCGCCCGGCCTCCGGAAGGAACTGTCCGCCAAGGTGCATCGTGCACAGCCCGGTGTCCTCCCGGATCGGCACCCCATAGCCCAACCGCTCGAACTCATACGCGATGAACTCGGAGTCGAACGCCCAGTTGTGCGCGACCGGGATGCGCGAGCGCAGCAGCTCAGCGATCGTGCCCGCCAGATCCTTGAACCGCGGCGCCTGCCGGGCCTCGGCCGCGCTGATCCCGTGAATGCGTTGCGGGCCAAGGTCCCGTTCCGGGTTGACCAGCGTGCACCACTCGGCCTCGATCTGACCCGCGTCGCTCACCTGGATGATGGCGATCTCCACGATGCGGTCGCGCCACGACGGCCGCAGCCCCGTGGTCTCCACATCGAGCACCGCGTATCCCACCGGCCCCTCCCAAAAATCGCCACCGCCACCGTCATTGTCCAATGTAGGGTGTCGGAATGCCCGCCCGCAGCACCTTGTTCATCTCGGTCGACGTGGAGGCCGACGGCCCGATCCCCGGCCCGTTCTCCATGCTCAGCTTCGGTGCCGCCGTCTGCGGCCGGTTCGGTGCCGACGGCTTCACCGCCCAGGATCCGGCGCGGCAGACCTTCTATCGCGAGCTGCGCCCGATCAGCCCCGACTTCGACCCCGAGGCGCTCGCCGTCAGCGGTCTGGACCGGGATCATCTGGCCGGCAACGGCTCGGAGCCCGAGGAGGCGATGGCCGGCTTCCGCGCCTGGGTTACCGAGGTCAGCGGCGGCGACAAGCCCATCGTCGTGGGCTACCCCGTCTGCTACGACTGGATGTTTCTTTACTGGTACCTCATCCGCTTCGGCGGGCACAGCCCGTTCGGCCATTCCGGCTGCATGGACATGAAGACGATGTTCTCCGTCAAGTCCGGCCGGTCGATCGCGTTCGTCGGCAAGCGCAGCATGCCCCAGCACCTGCTGCCCGACCGGCCGCACACCCACAACGCCCTCGACGACGCGATCGAGCAAGGCGAGCTTTTCGCCAACCTCATGGTCTGGAAGGGCACCGACTAGAGCGGTTGCCCATTTCGTGCCGGTGAGAACTCTGCACACCTCGGCCAAGGTGTGCAGACTATTCTTCAGAAAATGTGGCGCTACCCGCTGAGTCTCCAAAGCAGTCTCCATGGCAGCCGTTTCATTTCGCGGCCACCGCAAGGCGGGCTCCGGGCTGGGCCAGGTCGACCGGGCCCGGGAAAACGGCCCGCGCCTCCGCCAGACGCGCCGAAACCCAGCCCGGATCCGTCGACCCCAGGTGGGTCAGGACCAGCCTGCCCACCCCGGCATCCCGGGCCACCTCGGCGGCGTCCACAGCGGACAGATGCCCGTAGTCACCGGTCTCGCGCCGAGCCAGGGTCGCCTCCGCCAGCAACAGGTCCACCCCATGTGCCAGCCGCCCCAACGCCTCCGTCCGCCCCGTGTCCCCGGTGTAGGCCAAGATCCCCTTGCCGTTGTCGATTCTCACGCCACAGTTGGGCACCACGTGCCGCAATCCATACACCGCAAGCGCGCAGTCGCCCACCGCGAGTCTCTCGCCCGGCCGGTACTCGTTGACCTCAAAGCGATACGGCGACCCCAGCCCGTACAACTTTCCCATCCGTTCCAGCAACGCGACGGTACCCTCAGGTCCGAAAAGAGGTACCGGCGATGACCGCGCTACCCGCCGCAGCGATGTCCCGATCGGCAACAGATCGTGGCAGTGATCCGGATGCAGGTGGCTCAGGAAGATCGCATCCAGACCGGCCACACCACCGGACGCGGACAGCGCCGTCGCGACCCCGGGCCCGCAGTCGAGCAGGATGCGGCATTTCTCAGTGGTGACAAGGTATCCGGAGCTGGCCCGACCGGCCGCCGGCATGCCCGCGTGGCATCCCAGCACCGTCAGTTCCACTCCGCCAACCCGTCACGACAGGCTGAACGCGACGACGTCGATCATGGGTTTGCCGGGTGGTGGGCCCTCCGGGCCACCGCCGCCCGGTCCTCCCGGCCCGGGGCCGCCCTTGGGGCGGAAGATCGCCTGCGCGGTGCCCTCGTGCACCACCACACGATCCAACATCGTGTCGCGGACGTGGATCGGGTACTTCTCGTTCCACACCACCCCGCCCGCCTTGTCCACCAGCGAGAAGCCGTTGTCGTGTATGATCACCAACGCCTGACCGGTCACCGCCAGCCGCGCCCCGCGCATCGGCAGGTCCCAAAGGATATAACCATCGGTGATGCGCCGGGCGACGACCCGGTCCGCGGCGACGATGACGGCGTCGAAAGCGGCCTCGACCCAGGCGACCGGCGTCTGGGAAGCCATGTGCCACAACAGCTTTCCTTTGCTGAGCGAGCGGATCTGGATCTCCGATCCGTCGCGCAGCACCAGGTAGTCGCCCAGGACGCGACCCTCCTCACGCTGCCAGGCCGGGTCCCCTTCGCCGCCGGGCCCACCGGGCGGAGGTCCTTGCTCGCCCTTCTTGGTGAAGGTGTCGGGCCACTGCCACACCAGCGCACCGTTGCCGCTCAAACGCGCGGTGAGCCTGGACTCGCTGCCGCTCTCGCGGGAGATCATATATCCACCGGTCAAAGCGAACGGCAGCGGCGGAGGTGTGCGGCGGCCACCGCTGGCGGGGCGCGGGACGCGCCAGGCGATCTGCCCGGTGCGGTCGATGGCGATGGTCGCGGTGCCGAGGCAGATCATGGCCCGGTCGTCGCCGGTGATGACCCGATCGATCTGCATGGCCATCCGGTCGGGGTTGTCGCGGGTGTTGCGCTCCTCGATGGTGACGATGTCCACCTCGAACCGCTGGTCACCGGTCTGCGCATCGAACATCCACACCTTGCGCAGGTCGGCGGCGAGGATCGCGTCGCCCCACCGCCACAGCCGCACCCCGCTGGTGATCAGGTTCTTGGTCCAGACGCGTTGCTCCTGGGGGTTGGTGGCGAACACCGCCGACGCGGCGGCGGTGATGATGCTGGAGCCCTTATAGACGATGATGCGGTCCGCCGAGGAATCCGGGCCGGGCGGCTTGCCGCCGGCGCCCGACGCCAGCTTCCAGAGAACGCGGGGCGGCAGACCCGGCTCGGCCGCGACTGGCGGCGCCGATGACGCCGGAGTGGTGTTGGGCCCGGCCGCGGGCACCTGCTTGGGGCGCAGCCGGTAGGCCACGGCGCTGATCCCGCCTCCGACCAGTAGGACCCCGAAAGCGCTTGCGCCGACAAGGATCCGGCGCCGCGACGGGCGTGCCGGAGCCGCCATCGGCGGCCTGGTGGTCTCAAGCTCGGGCCACCACCCGGCCTCGGGATGCTGCACGCCCATCCCGATCAGGACCCGCATCAGCTCATCAGCGTTGGGACGGTCCTGCGGCGCCTGGCTCAAACAAAGATCTATAACAGATCGACATTCCTTTGGTACCGCGGAGAGGTCGAACTGCCCCAAAGCGACCTGGATGATCTGCTCATAGAAGCTGCCACCGCTGACGAGCGACGTCGCCGTGGCCGCGTAGAAGAGCGTCGCCCCGAGCGAGAACATGTCCCCGGCCGGGCCCGCGTCCAGCCCGTTGACCCGCTCGGGAGCCATGTATGACGGCGTGCCCACCATCAGGCTGGTCGTGATCCGCGTGTCCTCGCTCGCCAGGGCGATGCCGAAGTCGATGATGTGCGGGCCGTTGGGATTGATGATCACATTGCTCGGCTTGAGATCCCGGTGCACCAGCCCGACGTTGTGAATCGAGACGAGCGCCTCGGCCAGCCCGGCCGCCAGCGCCAGCACCTTCTTCGCCGGCAGGGCGCCGTGTTTGGTGACCCACTCCTCCAGGCTCGGCCCGTCGATGAAGGTGGTCGCCAGCCACGGGCTCTTGGCCTGGGGGTCGGCGTCGACCACCGCCGCGGTGTAGAGCGGGCTGACCAGCTTGGCCGCGTTGACCTCACGGGCGAAACGCTCGCGATACTCCGGGTCCTCGGCGAACTGCTCGCTGAGCATCTTGATGGCCAGGCGGCGGCCTGTGCGCGACTGTCCGAGGTAAACCCGTCCCATGCCGCCTCCGCCAAGCACACCGAGGAGACGATAGGTGGACACGTTGGTTGGATCATTCTTGCCGAGGGGCCGCACGGCCTGAATCGTACCTATAAATACCTAGATCATTGAGTCGTAGCACAAATCATTATGTTTGCTTTCAGTGCCTCATCGTCTGATGGTGGGACCGTCCTTAGGTCCACAAGGCATCGGTCACCCGCCACCCGACCTACCACCGCCGGTGTGCTGTGACGCAGCCGCTCGGCGAAATATCGAGGCAGGCTCAAGGCGACGCTGGCCATCACCACGCCGGGCGCTCCCCCGCCGCCGACCGCCGCCTCGCTGGCCACGACGACCACGTCGATCCCCCGGCCGCGCAAGGACTCCGCCATGTAGGAGGCTCGCCGCTCCAGGCTGTCCAGATCCGCGCGCAGGAAGGAGGTCACCGGTGACTCCGGCCCGCACACCGTCGCCTCCAGCGCCGCGAGTGTCAATTTGTCGACTCGCATGGCGCGCGCGAGCGGGTGCCGCCTCAACCGTTGTACCAGTTCGGACCGTCCAAACAGGAGGCCGGCCTGCGGCCCGCCGAGCAGCTTGTCGCCGCTGGCGGTCACCAGGTCCGCGCCGTCACGCAGGGCGGTGGCCACGTCCGGCTCGCCCGGCAGCAGCGGCTCCGGCGCCGGCAACCCCGATCCGATGTCGTAAACCACTGGCACGCCAAGGGTTTTGAGCGCTGCCACCGGTACCGTGGAAGTAAAACCGGTCATCATGAAGTTGGATGGATGAATCTTGAGGACCAGGGCGGTCGAAGGACCGATCGCGCGCTCGTAGTCCGCCAGGTGGGTGCGGTTGGTGGTGCCCACCTCGCGCAGCTTCGCCCCCGCCGACTCCAGCAGCTCCGGCAGGCGGAACCCGTCACCGATCTCGACCAGCTCACCCCGGCTCACCACGATCTCGAGCCCGGGCGCGAGCGCCGCGGCCACGAGCGCCAGGGCGGCCGCGTTGTTGTTGACGACGTGCATCGCCTCGGCCCCGGGCACGGCCCGCAGCATGGCGGCGAGCGCGCGCTGACCTCGCGGCGCCCGGTGCCCCGACTCCAGGTCGAACTCCACATCCGTCGGACCCGAGGCCAGCACTATCGCCTCCAGCGCCGCGTGGGACAGCGGCGCCCGCCCCAGGTTGGTGTGCACGATGACGCCGGTGGCATTGATCACCGGCCGCAGACTCGTTGGCGCGCTTGGCAATTCGGAGAGCACCTGGTGCATCGCCGCCTCGGGCGCCAACTCCCCCGCCCGGACCCGGGCCACGACCCGGCGCACGACCTCGCGCACATAGGCCCGCCCGAGCCGCTCCGACGCCGACGCCAGCCGCCGGTCTTCAAGCAGGGCGTCGATGCGCGGAGTTAGCCGTCGAGGGTCGTCCATGCCAGAATGTTGCCACATGGAGGACATCCGCCTCACACAGTACGGTCGCGGCGGAGGCTGCGCCTGCAAGATCCCGGCGGGCGAGCTCGAGGAGTTGCTCGCGGGCTTCGACATCGACGACGTGGGCGGTGATGACGCCGCCGTCGTGCAGCTGGACTACACCACCGGTCTCGTGGCCACCACCGACTTCTTCACCCCGGTCGTCGACTCCGCTTATGACTGGGGCCGGATCGCGGCGTGCAACGCACTCTCCGACGTCTATGCCATGGGCGGAAATCCCTTGGTGGCACTGAATCTTCTCGCCTGGCCCCGCGGCGTGCTGCCGATGGAGCTGGCCCGCGAGGTGCTGCGCGGCGGGTACGACCTGGCCAAGCAGGCGGGCTGCCCGCTCGGCGGCGGCCACAGCATCGACGACGCCGACCCGAAGTACGGCCTGGCCGTCAACGGCCTCGTCGACCTCGACAAAGTGATCACCTTGGACGCGGGCCGGCCGGGCATGCCGTTGAGCCTGACCAAACCGCTCGGGGTGGGCGTGCTCAACAACCGGCACAAGCGCACCGCTGAGGTCTTCCCCCAAGCGATCGAGTCCATGACCACGCTCAACCGCGACGCCTCCGCCGCCGCCGTCAAGGCCGCAATCCGTTGCGGCACAGACGTCACCGGCTTCGGGTTGCTCGGCCACGCCTACAAGCTCGCCCGCGCGAGCCAGGTCACGGTGGTCATCGACGCCGCGGCGGTACCCTACCTCGACGGTGCCAGGCAGTCCCTCGCGGAGGGCTATGTCTCCGGTGGCACGCACCGTAACCTCGACTGGGTCAAGCCCCACACGGACTTCGGCCGCACCGGCGGCGACGAGCAGCTGCTGCTCGCCGACGCGCAGACCTCGGGCGGCCTGCTGCTGGCCGGCGAGATCCCGGGCGGCACGGTCATCGGTGAGCTGCGGCCCCGCACCGACCACCCGCTCGTTGTCCGCTAGTTGGTCCGTTAGGTGGCGTCGAACAGCGCGCTGACCGACTCTCCATTGTGGATCCGGCGCATCGCCTCGGCCAGCGCGGGAGCCACGGACAGGACGGTGAGTGGGGGGACCCTGTCATCCACCGGAATCGGCACGGTGTTGGTGCACACGATCTCCAGCACGCCAGGGCTGGCCGAGATCCGCTTCAGCGCGTCGGCCGCAAAAAGCCCATGGGTGCAGGCGATCCGGGCGGTCCGCAGGTTGCGCTCCTTGAGCCGCTCCAGCAGCTCGATGACGGTGCTGCCCTTCGCGATCTCGTCGTCCAAAATGATCACGTCGCGGCCGTCCACGTCGCCGATCACCGAGCTGATGACCACTCTGTCATCGGGGAAGCGCTGCTTGGCCCCGGCCGCGACGGGCAGCTTGAGGATGCGCGCGAACGCCGCCGCCTCCTTGGCGTAGCCAAGATCCGGCGCCACCACTACGGTGTTGGCAAGGTCGTAACGCTGAAAGTAGTTGGCCAGCTCGCGCAGCGCGTGCAGGTGGTCCACCGGGATGCTGAAGAACCCGTGGATCTGCGGCGAGTGCAGCGTCATCGCCAGCATGCGGTCGGCTCCCGCCGTGACCATCAGGTCGGCCACTAACCGCCCGCCGATGGAGATGCGCGGCGCGTCCTTCTTGTCCGACCGGGCGTAGGAGTAGTGCGGCATCACCACCGTCACCCGGGCGGCCGAGGCGCCGCGCGCCGCGTCGAGCATCAGCAGCAGCTCGACCAGGTGCTCCTGCACCGGTTTGACCAGAGGCTGGATCAGGAAGACGTCGCGCTCGCGGCAGTTGGCCTGCAACTGGACCTCGAGGCAGTCGTTGGCGAAGCGCTGGATGCGAACGGGGTGTAGTGGAACGTCCAGATGCGAACAAATCTCGGCCGCCAGCTCGGGGTGGGCACTGCCGGAAAAAATCGCGATGTCCCTCACGCAGTGAATGTACAGCTGATCGAGGCGTCCTTATCCACACACTTCCCGTTGGTGATGCGCCACATCCCCGCCACCCGCCGCAGCTTGAGCAGGGCCGAGTAGGTCGTCGACGCCAGGTCGTACTGCACCGCCACCACCCGGTCGCCTTCTCTGGTGGGCGCGTGCTGCCAGCCACCCGTGCGGGCTCCGGTGGGCGGCCGGTAACGCCGGTCGGACAGCGCCGACCACATCGCCGACCAGTTGTTCTCCGAGGCCAGGCTGATGTGGTCGGCCAACTCTTCGGACGCCGCGCCGAAGTCGCGCGCTTGCAGGGCGTCGAAGAAACGCTGCACCGAGGCTTCAGGCGACGGAAAGGCGATCAGCTTGACGGTGTAGCCCAGCAGAGCGAGGACGAGGACCCCGACCAAGATGACCACGCGTCGAAATACGGGGCGAGCCTACTTCATGTTCGCAGCGTCGCGAGGGCCTCCTCGACGGTGAAGGCACCCGCGTAGAGCGCCTTGCCGGTGATAACCCCTTCCACCCCAAGCGGTTCCAGCTCCTTCAAGGCGACCAGATCGTCGATTTTGGACACTCCACCCGAGGCGATGATGGGTTTTTGGGTGGCCGCGCAGACGTCGCGGAGCAGTCGCAGGTTGGGGCCGAGCATCATGCCGTCCTTGCGGATGTCGGTCACCACATACCGGGCGCATCCCGCTTTGTCCAGGCGCTCAAGGACTTCGAACAGGTCGCCGCCGTCGCGGGTCCAGCCGCGCGCCGACAGCGTGCGGTCGCGCACGTCGAGCCCGACCGCGACCCGCTCGCCGTACTCGGCGACGACCCGGTCGCACCACACCGGGTCCTCCAGCGCCGCCGTGCCGATGTTGACCCGGGTCGCCCCGGTGGCCAGCGCCTGGCGCAGCGACTCGTCGTCGCGGATCCCGCCGGACAGCTCCACCTTGACGTCGAGCTGCCCCACCACCTCGGCCAGGAGGGAGGCGTTGGAGCCCCGGCCGAAGGCGGCGTCGAGGTCGACCAGGTGGATCCACCCCGCCCCGGCGGACTGGAAGTCCATGGCGGCGGCGAGCGGGTCACCGTAGGTGGTCTGGCGGGCGGCGTCGCCCTGCACCAGGCGCACCGCCTGGCCACCGGCGACATCCACCGCGGGCAGCAGCGTGAGCGTCATCCATTTCTCCGATCGAAAGCCACAATCACCAAGGCCGGCAGGGCGAGCAGAAGCAGCAGGCTGAGCAGCACCTTCAGCGCCATCGACGGGACCACCGTCCAGATGATGACGAGGCTGAGCAGGCCGACCACGCCGATAAGGGCGCGCTCGCCGCGGCTGCGCCGGGCGAACAACCGCCCGCTGCTGCGCCGCCGCATCTCGTGCAGCGTCACTTTGCGCCAGAGCATCCGGCGCCGCAAGCGTTTCGCGTTGTACTCAAGCGCCTCTTTCTGCTTGCGCTCCCGCTCGGCCCGCCGCTGAGCCCTTACTTTAGCCATTTAACGTCCTCACCCAGTTGCGCAGCAGCCGGGCCCCGACCGCGCCGGACTTCTCCGGGTGGAACTGGGTCACCGCCAGCGGCCCGCGCTCGGCCGCCGCCACGAACGTGGCCCGCTCGTGGGTGGAGGTGGTCACCAGCGCCACGCTGTCGAGGTCGGCGTTGGGGGTCACGGCGTAGGAGTGGACAAAGTAGGCGCGGGCGTCGGCGGCGATGCCCTCGAAGAGCGTGGAGCCCGCGGGCGCGTCGAGCAGGTTCCACCCCATGTGCGGGACCCGTCGCGCCGCAAGGCGGGTGACTGCGCCGGGCAGCAGCCCCAGCCCCTTGGTCACCACCCCGTGCTCATCGCCGGTGTCGAACATGATCTGCATGCCGACGCAGATGCCCAGCACGGGCGCGCCGTGCGCGACCCGCTCCGCGATCACCGGGCCCGCGCCCGCCGCCTCGATCCCGGCCATGCACGCGGCGAAGGCGCCCACGCCCGGCACCACGAGCCCGTCGGCCGCGGCGGCTTTTTCAAGGTCGGGCGTGACCGTGACCGACGCCCCGGTCGCGGCGAGCGCCCGCTCCGCCGAGCGCAGGTTGCCCGAGCCGTAGTCGAGCACGACAACTGTCCTCATAAGACACCTTTGGTGCTCGGAATGCCTTGGCCTTCAAGAGAAACCGCGCTGCGCAGGGCGCGGGCCACCGCCTTGAACTGCCCCTCGACCACGTGGTGCGCGTCGGGCCGCTGCCCCGGCCGCGCCGCCCGCAACACGTTGACGTGCAAGGTGATCCGGGCGGAGAAGCCGAACGACTCGAAGATGTGCCGGGTCATGCTCGTCGGGTAAACCGGCCCGATGTAGGCAGCCAGATCCACCGGCTCATCATGCACGACATAGGGCCGGCCCGACAGGTCCACCGCCGCCTGGACGAGCACCTCGTCCATCGGGATCACGGCGGCGCCGTAGCGCCTGATCCCCGCCTTGTCCCCCAACGCTTTCGCGAACGCCTCGCCCAGCGCCAGCGCGGTGTCCTCCATCGTGTGATGCGCGTCGATCTCCAGGTCGCCCTCGGTCTGCACCGTCAGGTCGAAGCCGCCGTGCCGCGCGATCTGGTGCAGCATGTGGTCGAAAAAGCCGATGCCCGTGGTGATGCTCGCCTGCCCGGTGCCGTCGAGGTCGATCTCGACCTTGACCGAGGTCTCCTTGGTCGACCGCTCGACCCTTCCGACCCTTGTCATGCCAGCTCCTCCATCGCTTTGAGAAACGCGTCTGTCTCAAGTGGCGTGCCCGCGGTCACCCGCAGCCAGCCCTGAAGACCCACGTCACGCACGAGGATGCCTCGATCGAGCAGCTCGCGCCAAACGACTTTCTGGTCCTGGAACCGTCCGAACAGGACGAAGTTGGCATCCGAGTCGGCCACAGTGAAACCCAAGGCGCGCAACGACTCCACGATGCGGTCACGCTGCCGTTTGATCGCCTCGACGGTGGCCAGCAGCGCGCCGGTGTGCGCTACAGCGGCCCGGGCGGCGGCCTGGGTCAGCGCCGACAGGTGATATGGCAGCCGGACCAGCTGCAGCGCCTCCACGATGGAGGGATCGGCGGCCATATATCCGAGTCGGACCCCCGCGAAGGCGAAAGCTTTACTCATGGTCCTGGTGACAGTCAATTGAGGGTACCCCGTCAGCAGCGCCAGGGCGCTGGGCGTGCCCGGCCGCCGGAACTCGGCATATGCCTCATCCACCACGACGATGCCCTGCCGCTCCTCGAGCACCGCCTCGACGACCTCCAGCGGCAGCGCCGTCCCGGTCGGGTTGTTGGGCGAGCAAAGGAACGTGACGGCGGGCCGGTGCCGCCGCACCTGCTCGACCGCCAGCTCGGCGGTGAGCTCGAACTCCTCGCCCCGCTCGCCTTCGACCCACGTGGTGGCGGTGCCCAGGGCCAGCAGGGGATGCATCGAGTAGGCCGGGCCGAAGCCGAGCGCCACCCGGCCCGGGCCGGCGAACGCCTGCAGCAGCTGCTGCTGGATCTCGTTGGAGCCGTTGGCCGCCCACACGCAGTCCACCGGCACGCCCAGGTATGCGGCCAGGTCGGCCCGCAGCGCCACCGCGTCCCGATCCGGATACCGGTTGAGGCCGGTCACCTCCGCCTCGATCGCCTTCATCACCGCCTGCGCCACCTCGGGCGGCAGCGGGTAGGAATTCTCGTTGGTGTTCAAGCGGACCGGAACGTCGATCTGGGGCGCCCCGTAAGCGGACCGCCCCTTCAACTCCTCACGCAAATAATCGCTCATGCCATGGCCGATCCCATGATGAGCTCCCGCAAGCATCCGTTCATTCGAACCTCGCGGTCACCGCGGCGCCGTGCGCGGGCAGATCCTCCACATGCGACAGTGTGACCACGTGGTGGGCAACGTCCTTCAATGCAGCCTCGCTGTATTCCACGATGTGGACGCCACGCAGGAACGACTGCACGCTCAGGCCGCTGGAGTGCCGCGCGCATCCGCCGGTGGGCAGCACGTGGTTGGAGCCGGCGCAGTAATCCCCAAGGGAGACAGGCGAATACGGCCCGACGAAGATGGCGCCGGCGCTCGTGATCCGGTCGGCCACGACCCGCGCGTCGCGGGTCTGGATCTCCAGGTGCTCGGCGGCGTAGGCGTTGACCACCTTGACGCCCTGGTCGAGGTCGACGACGAGCACGACCCCCGACTGCGGCCCGCCGAGCGCGGCCGCGATCCGTTCCACATGCTTGGTTCTTTCCAACTGGAGTCCAATTTGGACATCAACCGCATCGGCCAGCTGCTCGCTCGTGGTCACCAGAACGCTCGCGGCGAGCGGGTCGTGCTCGGCCTGGCTGATCAGGTCGGCCGCGACGTGGACGGGGTCGGCGCTGCCGTCGGCGAGGATCGCGATCTCGGTCGGCCCGGCCTCGGCGTCGATGCCCACCACCCCGCGCACCAAGCGCTTGGCGGCCGTCACCCAGACGTTGCCCGGGCCGGTGATCAGATCGACCGGCTCGCTCTCCTCGGTGCCGTAGGCGAGCATCGCGATCGCCTGGGCGCCGCCGACCGCGTACACCTCGTCGACGCCGAGCAGCGCGCACGCCGCGAGCACGCGGGCGTCGGGCAGGCCGGTCTCCTTGCGCGGCGGGCTGCACACCACCAGCCCCTTGACCCCGGCCACCTGCGCCGGCACCACGTTCATCACCACGGTCGAGGGGTACATCGCCAGACCGCCCGGCACGTAAAGCCCCACGCGCCCCACCGGAATCCAGCGCTCGGTCACGGTGCCACCGGGCACGACCTTGGTGACCACGTCGTGCCGCCGCTGATCCTCATGCACGCGCCGCACGCGGGAGATCGCCTCGAGCAGCGCCTCGCGCACCTCCGGCTCGAGCCCACCGACCGTGATCGCCTCACGCGGTACCCGCAAAGACTTAAGAACGACCCCATCAAAGCGCTGCGTCGCCTCGCGGACAGCAGCCCCACCATGATCGCGAATGCTCTCGACGACCGGGCGGATCTGCTCGACGGCGGCGCTGACGTCGAAGGAGGCCCTGGGCAGGATGCTGTGCGGCCCATAACCACGTGGATCGGTGATCTGACCCCGAAGGTCAATGCGATTCAGCACTCCGCAAAGTCTAGCCGGGGCGGAAAGTGACTACAGTGCGAGGTGTGACCGGCACACTCCCGCTCTTCCCGCTGGGGACGGTTCTGTTCCCCGGCCTTGTGCTGCCGCTGCACATTTTCGAGGAGCGGTGGCGGGCGCTGGTCCGGCACCTGCGCGACCTGCCCGACGGCACGCCGCGCGAGTTCGGGGTGGTCGCCATCGACCGCGGCCTTGAGGTGCTGCCGCCGCCGCACAACGGCATCACCACGGCCGAGGTGGTCGTGCACGAGGTCGGCTGCGTCGCCCAGATCCGCCAGATCACCGAGCATCAGGACGGCCGGTTCGACATCGTCACCGTCGGTGCGCGCCGCTTCCGCATCACCGGCTTCCTGAAGACCCCGCACCCCTACCCGGTGGCCGGGGTGGAGTTCCTCCCGGAGCCGCCGGCCGACGACGCCGCCAACGAGCTGGCGCCCAGGGTTCTGTCGCGCTTCCGGGAGTACCTCGGGGAGCTGCGCGGCGGTCCGGAAGACCAGCTGCCGGAGGACGCGGTCGTCCTGTCCCACTTGGTCGCCGCCACGTCGCAATTGACAGTCGCCGATCGGCAGGCCCTGCTGAGCGCGCCCGACCCGGCCGCCCGGCTGCGGCTCGAGCTCAAGCTGCTGGCCCGGGAGACCTCACTGCTGCGGGAAATACGGGCCGTCCCGGCGAACCTCTCCCAGCTCGGGCCAGCCCCCACCCTGAACTAGCCGCTCGTGCTCGTCCTCCTGTCGGCGCAGGCTCGGCCAGCGCGACCAGCCGGCCAGCACCGCATAGGCGATCACCCCGCCCAGAGCGGGCACGAGGATGTCACCTCCGCGAGCGGTTATGCACCTTTTCTGCAGACATGCCTTGGTGGTGCTTGAAGAGAGCTCGATGGGGCGTTCGACCTGGGTGCCCAGGGGCGCGGCCGCGACCGCCTGACTATACTCATCTTGGTCGATATGAATGCCGACCTGCCAGGCGAGGAAGCCCGCGCCGATCGCGCCGATCAGCAGGGCGAGCAGCTGAAGCGGCCCGCGATGGCGACGCACCAGCGCCCAGACGGCTATCGCGGCGAGCACACCGAAGACGAAGCCGAGTATCGTGAACCAGCCGTCCTGCGCCGCCAGCTGCTCCGGCTGCGGGCTGACGAACGCCAGACCGCCCTCCACCTTCCTCAGCGGCAGCGGCGGGGCCACCAGGTACCACGCCAGGCCGAGGACCACCCCGCCCGCGGCCACCGCGACGGCGACTACCAGCGCGGACAGCAGGTCACGCCCCTTTGCCCCCGGCGGTGGTGGTGGCGGCGGCGGTGGCTCCGGCGCTTGGTATGGCGCGTAGTAACTCACCGGTTGATCCTACTGGGCGTGTCGTTTACCCGTGGCCTAAGGTTGTCGAACATGGGGAGCCGGTCCTTCGTCCATTTGCACGTGCACACCGAGTACTCCATGTTGGACGGTGCGGCGCGGCTCAAGCAGCTGTTCGCCGAGACCGACCGGCTCGGCATGCCGGCGATCGCGATGACAGATCACGGCAACATGTATGGCGCCTATGACTTTTACAAGCAGGCGACCGCGGCCGGGATCAAGCCGATCCTGGGCGTGGAGTCCTATGTCACGCCCAATACGCCCCGTTCCGAGCGCACCCGCGTGCGGTGGGCCGACGGCGGCGAGAACGACGTGTCCGGCGGTGGTGCTTACACCCACATGACGATGCTGGCGGCCGACGCCGATGGCCTGCGCAACCTCTTCCGGATGCAGTCGATCTCGAGCCTGGAGGGGTTCTTCTACAAGCCCCGCGCCGACCGGGAGCTGCTCCACACATACGGCAAAGGGCTGATCACCACCACCGGCTGCCCCTCCGGCGAGATCCAGACCTGGCTGCGCATCGGCGACTTCGAGAAGGCGTGCGCCTCGGCCGGCGAGTTCCGCGACATCTTCGGCCCGGACAACTTCTATCTCGAGCTGATGGAGCACGGCCTCGAGATCGAGGCCCGGGTCCGCGACGACCTGCTCGCCCTGGGCAAGCGGCTGGGCCTCAAACCCCTGGCCACCAACGACTTGCACTACACCTTCCACGCCGACGCCGACGCGCACGAGGTGCTGCTGTGTGTCCAAAGTGGATCCACGCTCGCCGACCCCAAGCGGTTCAAGTTCGACTCCCGCGGCTACTACCTCAAGTCCCCGGAGGAGATGCGCGCCCTGTGGGACTCGGAGATCCCCGGCGCCTGCGACAACACGCTGGAGATCGCCGAGCGGATCGGAGATTACAAAGAGGTCTTCGCCTCCCGTGACCTGATGCCCTCCTTCCCGGTCCCCGAGGGTTACACCGAGGAGACGTGGCTGCGTGAGGAGGTGCACCGGGGGCTGCGCGAGCGGTTCCCCGGCGGCGTGTCTGAGGACAGGCTGCGGCAGGCCGACTACGAGCTGGACGTCATCTGCAAGATGGGCTTCCCCGGGTACTTCCTCGTCGTAGCCGACCTTTGCGCCTATGCCCGGCGCGAGGGCATCCGCGTCGGCCCCGGCCGCGGTTCGGCCGCCGGCGCCCTGATCGCCTATGCCCTGCGCATCACCGAGCTCGACCCGATCGCACACGGCCTGCTGTTCGAGCGGTTCCTCAACCCCGAGCGCGTGTCGATGCCCGACATCGACATGGACTTCGACGAGCGCCGGCGCGGCGACATGATCAGGTATGCCACCGAGCGGTGGGGCGAGGAACGGGTCGCCCAGATCATCACCTACGGCACGATCAAGGCGAAAGCCGCCATCAAGGACGCCGCGCGGGTACTCGGTTATCCCTTCGCGGTCGGCGACAAAATCACCAAGGCCATGCCGCCGCCGGTGATGGGCAAGGACATCCCGCTCACCGGCATCTTCGACCCCAACCACCCGCGTTACCCGGAGGCGGCCGAGTTCCGCACGCTCTACGAGTCCGACGCCGACGCCAAGAAGGTGGTCGACACGGCCAAAGGGCTGGAGGGTCTCAAGCGCCAGTGGGGCGTGCATGCGGCGGGCGTGATCCTGTCCGGCGAGCCGTTGATGGACGTGCTGCCCATCATGAAGCGCGAGCAGGACGGCGCCATCATCACGCAGTGGGACATGGGCGCGTGCGAGTCCATCGGCCTGCTCAAGATGGACTTCCTGGGCCTGCGCAACCTCACCGTGATGGACGACTGCCTCGAGGGCATCAAGGCCAACCGGGACCACGAGCTCGCGCTCGAAACGCTGCCGCTAAATGACAAGCCCACCTATGAGCTGCTGGCCCGCGGCGACACGCTGGGGGTCTTCCAGCTCGACGGCGGGCCGATGCGCTCGCTGCTGCGCTCGATGGTGCCCGACGGCTTCGAAGACATCTCGGCCGTGCTGGCGCTTTACCGCCCCGGGCCGATGGGTGCCAACGCGCACAACGACTATGCCGACCGCAAGAACAACCGCAAGCCGGTGGTGCCGATCCACCCCTCGCTGAAGGAGCCGCTTGCGGAGATATTGGGCGACACCTATGGCCTGATCGTGTATCAGGAACAGGTCATGGCGATCGCGCAAAAGCTGGCCGGCTACTCGCTGGGCGCCGCCGACCTGCTGCGGCGGGCGATGGGCAAGAAGAAGAAGGAGATCCTCGACAAGGAGTACATCCCGTTCTCGGACGGCATGCGGGCCAACGGTTATTCCGACGACGCCGTTAAAACCCTTTGGGACATCTTGGTACCCTTCTCCGACTACGCCTTCAACAAGGCGCACACGGCGGGATATGGGCTGGTCTCCTACTGGACGGCGTATCTCAAGGCCAACTATCCGCCCGAGTACATGGCGGCCCTGCTCACCAGCGTCGGGGACGACAAGGACAAGTCAGCGGTCTACCTGGCCGAGTGCCGGCGCATGGGGATCAAGGTGCTGCCGCCCGACGTCAACGCCTCGCGCGCCCGCTTCTCCGCCGTCGGCGAGGACATCCGCTTCGGCCTGGCGGCGGTGCGCAACGTCGGCGTCAACGTGGTCGACGCGATCGTGCGCGCCCGCAAGGAGAAGGGCAACTTCACCGACTTCTACGACTTCCTCCGCAAGGTCGAGGCGGTGGTGTGCAACAAGCGCACCATCGAGTCGCTGATCAAGGCCGGAGCCTTTGACTCGCTTGGACATCCGCGCAAGGGCCTGCTCGCCGTGCACGCCGACGCGATCGAGTCCTATGTGGACGTCAAGCGCAACGAGGCGATCGGGCAGTTCGACCTGTTCGGGTTCGGCGACACCACCGGGCCGAGCGTGATCGCCAACCCGCCGATCCCGGCCGCCGAGTGGGACAAGAGCGACCTGCTCGTGTTCGAGCGGGAGATGTTGGGGCTCTATGTCTCCGACCATCCCCTCTTCGGGCTGGAGAGGGTGCTCGCCAACGCGGCCGACATGTCGATCGCGGCGCTCGCCGAGGAGGGTACCGTCGCCGACGGGCAGGTGGTCAACCTCGCGGGCATTCTTTCCGGGGTACAGCGTCGAATCACCAAGCAGGGCAAGGCCTGGGCATCGGCCACATTGGAGGATCTGGACGGCGCGGTGGAGGTGCTGTTCTTCCCCCAGACCTATGAGCTGATCGGGCAGTACATCGCCGAGGACGCGATCGTCGTGGTGAAGGGGCGCGTGGACCGGCGCGACGACCAGGCCCGCGTCATGGCGATGGACATGTCCCTGCCGGACACCAACACCAGCGGCAGCGACGAGGCGCCCGTTATCCTGACGTTGCAAGCGACCCGGTGCACCCCGCCGATCGTCAGCAAGCTCAGCGAAGTGATCAAGGCGCACCCGGGACAGGTCGAGGTGCACCTGCGCCTGATGACCGGGGCCAACAAGTCCACCCTCTACCGCCTCGGCCCCCAGCGGGTCGACGCCAGCACCGCGCTGATGGCGGATCTGAAGGCGTTGCTGGGGGCCGGAAGCGTCGGATTCGGAAGATAATCCCGACACACTCGATCATCTTTACTACTCTTGTCGTAGGGTCGTTGCATGATGTTCGGCATGGTGATCGGGGCGAATCGCACGATGGGTCAGCCTGGGGCGGCTGCCCGTGACCTAGGCTGGGGACATGACCGCTGACCTTCACGAGCAGGCCACGCTGGTCGCAATGCTGCGGACTCGACCGGAGGGCATGACCTGGCCAGATATCACCGCTGAGGTGGTGGCCGCTGGATGTGCCAGCCAGCTGTGGGATCGTTTGCAGCCGCCGGTGCTGCTTGCTCGCCCGGGTGAACCCGATCCCATAGATCAGGCCGCTGACGACATTCGTGGCTGGAAGGCTGCGGGCCTGATCTTTACTACCGTATTGGACTCGTCGTACCCGGTCCGCCTCCGTGGGATTCATGAGGCTCCCCCGGTGTTGTTCGGCCGAGGTGACCTGCGCGCTGAGGACGTCGGTGTCTCCGTCGTCGGTTCGCGTAAAGCAAGTCAGCGGGGCCTGTCGATGGCGGAGGCCATCGCTGCCGAGCTCACCAACCGGCACATCACGGTCATTGCTGGTCTGGCGCAGGGGATCGACACCGCGGCCCACCGTTGCGCTCTCGACCGCGGTGGTCGCACGGTGGCGATCATCGGCACGGGCATCAATAGGTACTACCCATCACAGAACCGCGAACTGCAAGACACGATTGCCCGTAATGGCCTTGTCCTGTCACAGTTCTGGCCCGACGCCTCACCACAGAAACACATGTTCTTGATGCGCAACGCCACCATGTCTGGATACGGCATCGCCACGATCGTTGTGGAGGCGGGAGAAACTAGTGGCGCCCGCGCTCAGGCGCGAATGGCGGTGGAACACGGACGCCCCGTCATCCTGACCGACCTGGTCTTGGATAACAATCAGTGGGCCAAACCCCTGGTCGGCAGGCCAGGAGTGCACATCGCCCGCAGCCTACGCGACGTCATAGGCATAGTGGAGAGTTTGTGCTCCGCCAGGGCCGAGGAAGACGAGTTCATACATCAGTTGATCCAGGCGTGATGTGTTCGACCTCCCCAACCTGGACCGGATCGCCTCCTGGTCAGCCGGGCAGGTGGCTATCTGCGCAACACCGTCCGCGAGCCGCGGATCACCTGCCATGTGTGCGCTACCCCGGTAGATGGCTACAAGCAGTGCATCCCCTGTCACAAGCACGAAGCCGAATACGGGCCGCGGCTAGCCGATGCAGTCTGCGCGCTGACTTACGCCATTCGCGGAAAACAGTCGGCCTACGCCATGCTCGGCTACAAAGCCGCCAGGCCGTTGAAAGAACACCACGCAGTCGTATCCCTGCTCGCTTTGTCCGGCATCGGCTTTCACGGAACCTGCGCAGGCGTCCTCGCCGGCATGCCGGTGACCCACTGGGCTACGGTCCCATCGCTGCCGCAGAAGCAGGGCACTCATCCCTTCCACGGGATTGTGTCGTCGGCCTTGCCGCGCGACGCCGAGATCACCCTTCTGGCATCGCCGGACGTCGCCGATCCCAGAACCACCGCAGCCGACCACTTCACCACAGCTGCCACGCTTTTGCCTCACTCCCATGTGCTGGTACTCGATGACACCTGGGCTCAAGGCGGGCATGCCCAATCCACGGCTCTTACCTTGCGCCGTGCGAGCGCCACCAAAGTTTCGATCATGACGGTTGCGCGCTGGCTCAACCCCGGCTTTGGAAGTAACAGCGAGTTCGTCAGCGAACGCCTCAGCAAAGACTTCGATCCGCGGCGATGTCCGTGGACCGGCGGCACTTGCCCGCCGCGCGCATAGAGATACGCGCCAGTCTGGTCCACTGCTACCGCCTCGGCCCCCAGCGGGTCGACGCCAGCACCGCGCTGATGGCGGATCTGAAGGCGTTGCTGGGGGCCGGAAGCGTCGGATTCGGAAGATAATCACGGAGTCGGGAAGGCCACCGGGCTGTGGCGGCCGTCGGCGTCCACCGCTCTCAGTCCAAATTGGAAGTTGTCCTTGACCATATCGATGGTGACGGTCCCGGCCGTACCCACGTCGATGGCGTGGGTCCAGTCGGGCGCGGTGGTCTCCCGCCACACCACCTCATAGGTGGCGGCGCCCGGGTTGACCGTCCAGGTGAGCGTGGTGTCGTTGGTCAGCGTCGAGGCGGCGATGCGCACTCCCTTCGGCGTGCCCGGCCCGGCCGCCAATGACCACAGCGTCGTTATGTTCACCTTCGCGACGCGGGCGATGTACCGGAAGTCGCAGAACTCCGGCAGATCTCCAAATTGAATACCGTTCTCGACGCGGGTGTCCTGGTGCTCGTGGTTGTAGTTCTCCCGCGGCTCGCTGAAGCGCGCGGCCGGGTATGCCTGGCGGATGAACGAGACGTGGTCACTAGCGCGCAGGTACCGGTCGCGCCGCCAGATCATGCGAATCGTCATCTCGGTGGAGTCGTTCTCCGCCACGTTCTTGACGAAGCGGCCCAATTGCCTTGAGTTGCCATCGTTCTCGCCACCGATGGCCTGGCGGGTGGAGGTCTGCTGCGGCGTCTCCGAGGTGGGCACGCCCTCGACGAACAACCGCACGGTGTGCGGATCGGGCTTGGTGCCGTCCCAGGCGGAACTGGCACCGATGATGTCATTGCTGAACATGCCCTGTATGTCGGCGTTGGCCGCCTTCATCTGGCTCGCCATGAAGGTCGAGCCGTACAGGCCCTGCTCCTCCCCGGCGACCGTGACGAACACCAGCGTGCCCTTGAAGCTGTGCGGCGCAAGCAATCTCGCCATCTCGAGCACCGCCGCGACGCCGGAGCCGTCGTCGTCGGCGCCGGGTGCGTCGCTGGTGAAGTTCATGACGTCGGTGACGCGGGAGTCCAGGTGCGCCGACACGACGTAGACCCGTTGCGGGTCTTCCGATCCACGCAGGGTCGCGATGACGTTGGTGATCGGGGTGGGCGTGGGGATGCGGGGTGACACCGGCTGGATGAAGGTCTGCTTCTCCACCGTCATCCGGCCGCCGGAGGTGGCGGCGATGCCGAGCATCGTCTGGTAGACCCACTCGGTGGCGGCACCGATCCCGCGGACCGGGTCGTCCTGAGTGGACAATGTGTGCCTGGTGCCGAACTGGACGAGGCGCATGATGGTCGCCTCGATCCGGCGTGCGTCGACCTGGTCGAGGACCGCACGCAACGCGGGCTCCGGGTGCTGGGGTTTGATTCTGTTACCCGGACCGTCGCCGCCGTCGACCTCGGGGTCCTCGGCGAACGCCGCACCGGCGAGCAGAGGGCTCGCGGTCGCTGTCAGGGCCGTGGCCGACAACAAGGCGCGTCGGGTAGATCCCCGGCGCCCAGTGGATCCACTATTCTCCATTCGTCGAATTATTCGCGCCCGTCCGCGCGCACGGCAAGCTTCAGCAGCTTGGCCGCGCGCTGCGCTTCGGCCGTCGTCGGGAGCTCACCGGCGATCAGCATGGGCAGCAGCAACCGGCGGCCCATCAGCTCCGCCGGTGACAGGATGTGTGCCCGGCGCAGCACCGCTACGTTCACCCGGATCGCGTGCTCGTTGCCGGGCGGCACGCCGGGCCGGTCGATCTCGATCGACGCATAACGGTTGCCGTCGGCCAGTTGGCAAGGATGGCAATTGGCCGGCCCGCGTCCCAACCGCGACCCGCATTCATGGCAGACGATGCGATCAAGTGCGGCGTCATAAACACGCCACTCGTGCCGCTCCGGCTCCTGGGCCACCATCTCGCCGATGGCCCGCTCCTCCACGGCGGACACCGCGCCGAACTCCCTGTCCAGAAAGGAGCGCCAGCCCGACTCGACGATCTCGTCTATCAGCGCGGCGCAGCGGGAGCACACCGGCGCACCCGCCGGCTCCCACTCCCCGCACTCACCACACCGCTTCATCCCACTATCCTGCCAAGGATGACGCACTACAGCCGCCTCGAGAAAATCGTCATCGACGTTCCGCCCGCCGTCCACGACGCCGAGGTCGTCTTCTGGGCGGCGGCCACCGGCAAGCAGCTGACCCAGTTCGAGAAGTATCCCGAGTATCACGGCGCCGACCTCAACGAGCACATGGGCCTGCTCATCCAGCGGCTGGAGGAGGGCGAGAGCCGCATCCACCTCGACATCCACACCGACGACCTGGAGGCGGAGATCAAGCGGCTGGAAAGCCTTGGCGCGCAACGGGTCGCACAGCATCACCTATGGCAGGTCATGCGCGACCCGGCCGGGATGGTCTTCTGCGTGATCCCCCACCGTCGGGGCACGCTCGACGACAGCAACGCTACCCGCTGGGACTAGAGCCGGCCCATCATCGCCGCGGCGGCGGTGAGCCAGGCGCGCTTGGTGCCGGGCTGAAGCAGGCCATAGTCGATCGACGACCCGGTCTCCAGCGACGGATCGAACGGTACGGTCACTACTGCCCTGGTTCGCCCGGCGAAGTGCCGCCGCAGCTCCTCCAGCAGTGGCGGTTGCCCCGGCGTGGCGCAGGACAGCATGGTGACCGCGTTGTTGGCAAGCTCGCTCAGGCCGATCTCGTGCAGCAGATCGATCATCCAGTCGGCGGTGAAGGCGGCGTCCTCACGCGGCACCGTCGTAATCACCAGTTGGTCGCACGCGCGCAGCACGGTCTGCCAGTTGGCACTCTCCACATTGTTGCCGGTGTCGACGCAAATGATGTCGTGCGTGCGGCACAACAGATCCAGCACGCGCCGCACGGTGTGCTGGTCGAGCTTTTGGGCGAAGCGCGGATTCTCTTCCCCCGCAAGCACGTCATAGGTCCCGTCGGAGGCGTGCCGCAGGTAGTCGTCGACCCGCTGGGCCAGCTCGTAACCAGGGACGATCTCCAGCTGCATGAGGTCGCGCAGCAGGTGGCTGATCGTGCGGGCGTGCCGGGCCGAACCGGCCCGGAGCCCGAGTGTGCCGCGAAGCTCGTTGTCGTCCCAGGCGATAACGCCCCGGCCGCGCGCGCCACCGATGGTCGCCGCCGCGAGCACCGTCGCGGTGGTCTTGTGCACGCCGCCCTTGGGGTTGGCGAACGCCAGGATCTTGGGCCCGCCCAGCTCGCGGCGCAGGATCGCCAGCTCGCGGTCGGTCTCGCTCATCGCCCGCGCCGGGCGCCACTCCACCTGACCCGGCACTCCGTGCTGGGTGGGGACCTGAGCCGGGGCGGCAGCACGGGCACGGTCGAGCAGCACCCGCCATCGGGGCGTTGTCTCGTCTTCCCAGCCCCGATCCACCGCTGCGCCCTCCCACCCACTTCACGTCGCCCGAGGCCACCACCTTATGCGGAATCAGTACCCATCAGCCAGATGCCCAACGCACCCCCTCGGGTCTCCGCGTCGGCCACGGCCGAGGTGACAATGATCCGACAGAAGCCAAAGGCGCCGGTCGCGCCGCTCCTCTTTCGACCCACCTTTGCTCAGGTTATGGCGCGAGAAACGCCGTTTGATCGACACGCATCACTTCCCGCGCCGGGTCCATCGCCCACACCTCGGGACGGACAGCGATCTGATCGAGGGCGGCGGATGCGGCGCGAACCACAGCAACCTCCTCGACGAAGTCGGCCTCGGCCTCCTTGCACGACGCCACGGTGACCATGCCGGAACCGGAGCATAGACCCGACAACAGATCCTCATGCCGAGCGCAGCACCTCCAGGGCGTGCGCGAGGTCTTCGGGATAGTCGCTGACGAAACTGACCTCTTCGCCCGTGGAGGGGTGTTCGAAGGAAAGCGCCCGGGCGTGCAGCCATTGCCGTTGCAGCCCAAGGCGTGTGGCCAGAGTGGGGTCGGCGCCGTAGGTCAGGTCCCCGGCGCACGGGTGCCGCATCGCGGCGAAGTGGACCCGGATCTGGTGGGTGCGTCCGGTCTCGAGCCTCACATCGACCAGGCTCCCCGCCGGGAACGCCTCAAGGGTGTCGTAGTGCGTAATGCTCGGCTTGCCGCCGGAGACCACCGCGAACTTCCAGTCATGCGACGGATGCCGGTCGATTGGCGCCTCGATGGTGCCGCGCAACGGATCCAGCTGGCCCTGCACCACCGCGTGGTAGCGCTTGTCCACCTCGCGCGACTTAAAGGCCCGCTTCAAAACGCTATATGCGCGTTCGCTTTTCGCCACCACCATCACCCCGGTGGTCCCCACGTCCAGCCGGTGCACGATCCCCTGCCGCTCGGCCGCCCCCGACGTGGCCACCGCCTGCCCCATCGCGGCGATGCCGCCGATCACGGTCGGGCCCGTCCACCCCGGACTCGGATGCGCCGCCACTCCCACCGGCTTGTCGACCACCACGATGTCATCGTCGCTGTAAATGATGCGCAGGCCCTCGACGTTCTCGGCCACGACCTGGGGGGCGCTCGGCGGATCGGGCAGCCGCACCTCGAGCCAACCGCCCGCGGTCACCTTCTCCGACTTGGCCCGCGGCGCACCATCGATCAGGACGTCGCCGGCCTCGATCAGGTCGGCGGCGGTCGTGCGGGAGACTCCGAAAAGGCGGGAGACCGCCTGGTCAAGGCGCATCCCTTCTAGCCCGTCAGGCACCGGCAGCGACCGGCTTTCACCCATTTTTCGCGTCCCGGCTTTGCAGCCGGGTGCCGTCGCGGTGCCGGCCAAGCACCTCAAGAAGGATGGCGAGGATGACCCCGAAGGTCAGCGCCATGTCGGCCACATTGAAGATTGGAAATGCCTGCCCATGCGAGTCGAACAGGCTGAAGAAGTCGACAACGTGCCCCTTCAACGGACCCGGTGCGCGGAAGATGCGGTCCGTCAGATTGCCCAACGCTCCACCCAGGATCAGTCCCAGCGCCACCGCCCACGGCACCGATCTGAGCGTGCGCGCCATGAAGCCGATCCAGATCGCCACACCGAGCGCGATGATCGGGAAGATCATCGTGAAGTCGCGAAAGAGGCTGAACGCCGCACCGGCATTGCGGGTCAGCGACAGGTAAAGGGCGCCACCGAGCAGCTTGACCGGCTCATCCGGGTCGAGCAGCTTCGTCGCGATCTCCTTGGAGAGCGCGTCAAGAGCGAGAACGAACACAGCTATCCCGCCGAGCCACAGTAGGGCACGGCGGCTGAACCCCTTTGGCGCCTCGGTGATCTGCTGCTCCTGGATCTCCGTTTGCACTGGTTAGCGACGCTCCTCAAGTTGCTTGCACGACACGCACAGGGTCGCGGACGGGAACGCCGCCAGCCTTTCGACCGGGATCGGGTTTCCGCACCGCTCGCACCACCCATAGCTTCCCTCATCGAGGCGCTCCAATGCGCGCTCGACCTGAGTGATCCGCTCGAGGATCGCGTTGGCCAGGGTGATCTCCTGCTCGCGCTCGAACGTCTTGGTGCCGGTGTCGGCCTGGTCGTCCCCGGCCGAGTCGGTCAGCCGCTCACGCTGCAACTCGGTGATGTCGCTGAGGGTCTGCCCGTACTCCTCCTGCAACTCGTCCCGGCGCTGGGTCAGCGCCTCACGGATCTTCTCGGTCTCCGCGGCGCTCCGGGAACCCTTCCTCTCCGCGGGAGCCGCCTTGCCCGTGGCGCGGCTCGCGGTCTTTGATTCGGCAGCTTTGGCCATCGTCGCTCCCTTGGCCGTTGTCGTCTCGGTGGACTGTTCGGCCGTCGGCGGTGCCTGGACGGGGGTCTCGCCCGCCGCGGCTGTCTTGCGGGCCGCGGCCGGCCGGTCTTTCGTGGTGTTTGTCTTCTTACCCGCCGTTACTGTTTTGTGGGCACGCGTCGTCGCGGTCGCACCACTGGCGGTTGCGGCTGAACTCTTGGTCGCCCCGCCCTTCGCATTGCCCCTTGCCCGCTCTGCCATGGTTCCCCCACATGCAAAACGCCGTGCGCGGCTGTAGCCGCGCACACGTGAGTAGGGTGGCAAGGATACGGAAAGCGTGAACGCTCCACAAACCTGCCACGCGCTGACTGTCTATTTGCTTGCCTGTATCACGCTCAAATAGATTAAAAGGGAAGATACCACCTAACTGGCATGTTCTGTCCCTTCCTCCCCAAACCAGCGAGCCAGCCGCCCGCGCCTGCCCACCGCCCGAAGCCGGCGCTCGGTCTCGTCGCGGACCTCGGTCGTCGCCACGATCAAGAGACTGTCGCCGGTCCTGAGGCGGGTATCGCGCACGGGTACGAATCCGACACCGTCACGAAGCACCATGGTCACCGCCGCGCCCACCGGAAGCCGCAGCTCGTCGAGGTGTACCCCGGCCAGCTGCGAACCCTCGGGGATGTCCAGCTGCAGCATGTCGGCCTGCATCCGCTCCAGCGGGGCCGTCTCGACGCGGACCTCGGTCGCCTCGTCCGGCGCGGCCACGCGTAACCATCGGGCCGCCACCGGCAGCGTGCTCGCCTGGAGCAGTGTGAAGATCACCACGAGCACGAAGACTACGTTGAAGATCCAAGTGGCATTGGGTACCCCCTCGGCCAAAGGAATCGTGGCAAAGACGATCGGCACCGCGCCCCGCAGGCCCGCCCAGGAAAGGAACGCCTGATCCCGCCATCCCCACCGGAAGGGCGTCACCGAGATGATCACCGACAGCGGCCGGGCCAGCAGGGTGAGCACGAACCCGATCAGCAGCGCCGGAAGCACCACGCCGGGCAGGCCGGGCGGCGAGACCAGCAGGCCCAGCATGATGAACAGGCCGATCTGGGCGAGCCACGCCACCCCGTCGGCGAAACCCATGATCGCCTGCCGGTGCGGCAGCCTCGCGTTGCCCAGCACCACCGCCGCCGCATAGACCGCCATGAAACCGGACGTGTGCACGACGGCACCACCCGCGTACGCAAGTACCATGATCCCCACCGCGGCGAGGGGGTAGAGCCCGGCCGCGGGCAGCGCCGCCCGCTTGAGCAACCACATGCCCATCACGCCCGCGCCCAGGCCGATCGCCAGACCGACCACCAGCTCATAGATGATCACAAGTATGATCCACCATCCCGGCCCCTCGAGGCGGGCGGCCGGCGCGGACAGCAGGATCACCAGCAACACGGCGACCGGGTCGTTGATGCCCGACTCGGACTCCAGCGCGGTCTTCAGCCGCGGGCTGACCCGCAACCGGCGGAAGACCGAGAAGACCGCGGCGGCGTCCGTCGAGGAAAGCACCGCGCCCACCAGCGCCGCCTGCCGCCATTCCAGGCCGAGCAGGTAGTGGACGCAGACCGCGACGACGCCCACGCTGACCGCCACCCCGACCGTGGCGAGCATGAGCGACGGCCCGAGCGTGCGGCGCATCCGGCTCCAGCGTTCGGTCAGGCCGCCCTCGGCGATGATCAGCACCAGCGCGATCGTGCCCAGGGTGCGGGTCAGCCGCGCATCGCTGAACTGGATACCGATGAACGATTCGCCCAGCAGCACGCCGATAGCAAGGTACACAAGAAGGCTGGGGACGCCGAGACGGGTCGACCAGCGCACCGCGGCCACCGCCACAAGAAGGACGGCGGCCGCGATGAGCAGCACATAGTCGCTGAATCCGGTCATGCTCTGCCCGCCCGCCGGCGGGCATGGTCTTCGGCCGATGCATGACCGAATCCCAATTTCGTGATGATCTCGACAAGCTCGGTCATGCGCCCTCCAGCAAGCGCGCCAACCGATCGTCCAAATCAGACGGTGGATCCTTGATCGCGAAGAGTTTGTCCCTCGAAGCCGCGCCCGACCTCAGGCTGACCGAAGATCTAGGCACGCCCAAGGCCCCAGCCAGCGCCACCCGCGCCGCCTCGGTCGCCCGCCCATCCACCGCCCGCTCCTGGACGGCAAGCACGAGGGCCGGTCCGTTGACCCCCTCATGCCTGCCGCCCACGCGGGCCCGGGAGGCACCCGGCTTCACCCGGACCGCGACCACTCTCATGGGAGTGATTGTCGCAGGACCCTTTTCACACTCTGCGGGCGTCGGCTAGCAGAGCGCTATCGGGCTCACACAGTCCACAGGGCGTGAAACCGAGATCGACCGCCTCGCCGACCGGCAAGGGTTCGAAGGGACGGCCCAGAAGATGAACACAACCCGTCACGTGGTACCGGGGGCGGCCATCGATGACGAGAACGTCGGTGGTCATCCGGGCGACCCGGGCCGCGTCCGAGGCGGTGACGCGCTGAGCGACCGGCTCGTCCGGCGGATCCTCGTCATCGCCGTACCCATCGGGGTACCCGTCGGTGTAGACCTCCGGTTCGTCGTCGCGCAGGACCTGCGACGGCACGCTGGCCCCGACGACGGCGGTGCGCTCCAAGGCGGCGCGTTCAATCGGCTCCCGCTCGCGGACGGGCTCCTCCGCCCAGCCAGCCGGGCGTTCCGGCGAACGCGGCGGAATCGCCGCCCGCGCCGGCTCCTCCCGCCGGGAGGACCGATCGGTCCATTCATCCTCGTCGCCGTCGAACTGCTCCGCCTCGTCGAGCTCGGCCAGTGACCGGCCAGACGCAGCCTGGCGCACCCCCACCACGAGGGCCACCGCGGCTAGCAGGCTGGTCCCGATCGAACCGACAAGCAGACCGCTTGATCCGTTGACCAGGCCCAGCACGAGCAGCGCCACGGCGCCGAGGATGAGCACGAGACTTGCAACAATCACAGCTCACCCCCGCCGCATCGGCATTCAGGTGTCATCGATACCTATGACAATGCGCCGCCGCGGAAGATGCGTCGAGGGGGGAATTCCGCGGCGCGCGCTTCTTGCTTTCAGTCTGGCTAGCGGGAGTTGAACGACCCGGTGCCGGCCGCGGCGAGACCGCCGCTGCCCGCGCCTTCGCGCCCGATCTCCGCTTCCAGACTCTGACCGCGACCCTCAAGATCGCGGAGCTGACTCTCCAGGTACGCCTTCAGGCGCGTGCGGTACTCCCGCTCGAACTGCTTGAGCGTGTCGATGTGCTGCTGAAGCGCGGTGCGCTTGGCGTCGAGACCGCTGATGGCCTCCTGGTGGCGCTGGCGCGCGTCGCGCTCGAGCGCGTCGGCCTTGGCTCGCGCGTCGCGCGTGACCTCCTCAGCCTTGGAACGGGCCTCCGAGAGCACCTTGTCAGCCTCGCGCCTGGCATCCGACACGTGATCGTCAGCGGTGCGCTGGGCCATCATCAGCACGCGCAAAGCCTGCTGCTCACCATCGGGACCGGCCATGGGGCCGCCGCCACCGCGCAGCTGCTCCAGCTCGGCCTGCATCGCGCGGGCCGCCTGCTCCGCCGCGATCTTCTCCCGCTGGATGCGGTCGAGCTGGCCCTTCATCTCGTTCAGCTCGGCCGCCAGGCGCGGGTCAGGTCCGCTCGGTCCAGCGGGTGCCGCCCGCCCGCCGCCGCGCTCGACCTGCATGCGCAGCTCGGTGTTTTCTTCGATCAGACGGGCGAGTTCGCGCTCGACCTCATCGAGGAAGGCGTCGACCTCCTCCTCGTCATAACCCCGCTTGCCGATCGGGGGCTTCTTGAAGGCCACGTTGTGCACGTCGGCCGGGGTGAGCGGCATCGAAACTCCTCGGGTCAGTCGCGGCCGCGTTGAGGGCTGGCGCTGGCGGTGGGCCACACCGTCAGAGGATCAGCATCTCAACGAAGTACATCAGGATCATCAGGATAAACAGCAAAAGTATGGAGGGCAGGTCGATGCTCACGGTACCAAGACGCAACGGTGGGATCACACGCCTCAACGCTTTGAGGGGCGGATCAGTGACGCTCCACACCGCCTCCAATGCGGCAGCCGAGCCCCGCCCTGGTCGCCATCTGCGTCCCGTAGTGAGCACAAAGCTCATGATGAACCTGGCGATGAGGGTTAGCAAAAAGACATACAGCGCTATGTGAACGACTTGGAACAGGATCGATAACAACAACGGTGTTGGTCCCTCGCTTGTTAACTGTGGTTCAGGAACCCACCCTCGGCGATCTTGGCCTTGTCCTCCGCTGTGACCTGGACATTAGCCGGTGAGAGCAGGAACACCCGGTTGGTGACGCGCTCGATCGTACCGCGCAACCCGAACGCAAGTCCCGCTGCGAAATCTACCAATCGCTTCGCGTCCGCTTCGTCCATTTCAGTGAGGTTCATGATAACCGGAGACCCATCCCGGAATCGCTCCCCTATCTGCCTGGCCTCGTTGTAGGTCGTCGGGTGCAAAGTAGTGATCTGAGCCCGACGGTCGCCCTCGACCGCCGGGGCGTTGCGCTGCGCCGGGTGAGGCTGCGGGGCCAGGGCAAGGTTCTCCCTGGTCGAATTCTGGACGGGCGGCGACATCGGCGACGGCACGGCGGCGCGGGCGATGGGCCGGACGGTGGCGGCCCTCTCGGCGCGAGCCTGCTCGAGGCGTGCCTCCATCGCGAGGCGGCCGGTCGGGGCGGCGCGGACGGCCTCCGGCTCCTCCTCGAGGCCGAGTGCGGTGGACGAACGACCGGTACGCTCCGAACGCGCCCGCTTGACGGGTGTCAGGTCCAGATCGTCCTCATCGTCAAAATCGTCCTCGAAGCGTTCCCTCTGCCGGATCCGCGGGGAATTGGTACGGTAACGTGAGTAGGACTCACTTTGGGCATCATCGTACTCAAGGTCGTCGTCGTCCTCGACGAGGCCGAGCCAGACCCCCGCCTTCCGTAGTGCGCCCATTACGCGCCCCTCCGTCCGCCGTGCGCGGCAAGACCCCCCGTGCCATGTGCCGCTCTGTCGCGCGTGGACACCATTAGCCGTGCGTACGGTGTAACCACACCCATGTAATTCGGTGCCCGCC